>Ga0067045_1004752_pt1 | contig 10020 bp, 4 predicted proteins | sample TerdegcTABiofilm_FD_59184 | JGI IMG/M metagenome (GOLD analysis project Ga0067045, IMG submission 59184) | Combined Assembly of (Gp0054472, Gp0054536) Wastewater bioreactor microbial communities from Singapore -Terephthalate degrading... | reverse complement strand
CCGGTTTACCGGGCGTGACTTCATAGCCCGGCGCTTGAGCGCCGGGCGCGCCTCCGCCGGACGTGAACGTCCGGGCTAACCGGCCACGCCCCGTGAACGGGGCTTCCCCAGCCCGGTTTACCGGGCGCAACTTCGTAGCCTAGCGCTTGAACGCCGGGCGCGCCTCCCGCCCGGACGTGAACGTCCGGGCTAACAGCCACGCCTCGTGAACGGGGCTTCCCCAGCCCGGTTTACCGGGCGTGACTCCGCCTCCCGCCCCCGGGAACAGGGCTTGCAAGCCCGCTGTTGTCTACATTCATCCTTTCAGTTATAATAACTCAAGCTACCATCTGCACTGCCAGAGACCACAGACGACCAACCGGTTAAAACAGGGTGGTCGGCGGTCGGTGGTCTGTGGTCAGCCAGAGGACCTGACCTTGACCCATGACGGTAGCAAGCTGGAAGATAAGAGCGCAGCATGTATCCAACCGCAGCCGGATTGAGTTACCTGATTCAAACACTGCTGGCACTGACGATCACGGGCTATCTGGTGACCCGCTGTATACGCCACAGAGGCCAGCAGCGCCATACCCTTTTATTCACCGGCTTTTTTGGCAGCCTCACCCTGCTGTTTGCCCTGCTCTGGCTGGAAGCGACTTTCCTGACCCCGATCCACCTGTATGCCCTCCTGGCCCAGGCCGTGGTGCTGTGCCTGAGCCTGATCCTGTTTCAACAGTTTGCCTATCACTTCCCCACCCCGGCCCTGCCCCGCCGGGAGGCGCGTTTCATTCTGGGACTGAGCAGCCTGTATACCCTGGCGGAAGCCGGATACGCTCTCTACCGGGCCTGGCTGTTAGGGACCCAGGGACACCTGCTTTACCGGCCCGATTGGGCTGATTATGCGATGGTAAGCGGCTGGTTATGGGCGCTGGTCGTGCTGCTCCGGCAGGTCTGGCGCGCGGCCCCGCCGGCCAAAGGCCCCGCGCGCGCTTTGACCCTGGTGGCCGCCCTGCCGGTGCTCCTGAGCATCCTGATGCTGCTGCGTACCTTTCATTTGATCTCCGAAGCTCACTATAGCCTGCTGCTTTCAACCAGTTTGTTGGGCGCCATGGCTACTTTAGCCGTGGTCTATATCAACGCGCTGCCCGAAACCACCTCGTTCATGATTAAATTGACCGTCTTGACCCTGACGGCGCTCTTGATGGTCCTGGGTTGCATGGGCTGGATCATCACCCCGCCCTTCGCTGCCAGTTACCGCCCGCCGCTGCCCGCGCAACAAACCCTGCGCTTTACCCCCAATGCGGCCGGCGGTTACGACATAGAGCCGGTTCCCTACCACTTTGAAATGCCCCTGGGCCGCGACCTGGACCTGTCGGATAATCCTAAGGTCACCGGCCGTCCTGCCGGCGCCTGGGTGGATTTTGATTTCACCTTTTACGGGCAGCGTTACTCCCAGGTCTACGTCACGCACGATGGAGCCTTAGCGTGGGGCCGGGAGGTCAGTTACCGCGACCATCTGTACTATTACGGCCATGCGCCGCTCATTTTTGCGCTGCTGGTGGATTTAGTGCCCGACGCGGGCGGGGGCGTGTATGTCTACCCCACGGCAGATTGCTTAACCGTCACCTGGTACCGCATTCCCGCCTATTCCTGGCCTGACCTCACGTTTACCTTTCAGGTCCAGCTCTATACCACCGGCGTTTTTGAAATCACCTATGCGGATGTACCGACCCGGATGAGCTATACGCCTGAGCAAAACCCCTGGGCCAGTGCCTGGTTGATCGGCACCACGCCGGGCGGCTCCCAATGGCCGGCGCGCCTGGATCTCCGGGCGCTGACCGCCACGGGCGGAGCTACACCGGGCCTGCTGCGCCTCCAGGGCGGCCCGCAGGGCGCGGTCCAGGACTATTATTTAGGCTTTCGCACGCATCTACGCACAGTCCTGTGGCCCGTCACCCTGTTGATCGTGACGGTCAGCTTGCTATTCAATTTTGGCTTCCCCCTCCTGTTTTACATCGCTCTCGTCAGACCGCTCAACCTGCTGATGGCAAGTGTACGCCGTCTCACCGCGCAAGACTACAGCGCCGTCACCCCGGTGCTGTATGCCGACGAGATCGGCTTTCTCACCCAGGCCTTCAACACGCTGGCCGCTCAATTGGGCGATCTCATTCACAATTTGGAAACGCGCGTGGCGGCGCGGACGCAAGACCTGGCCGATGCCAACGCCCGCCTCCGCACGGAAATGGCCGAACATGCGGCGGCGGAGGCCAGAGTGGCCGCCTTGTCCGAGCGCGAACGGCTAAGCCGCGATCTGCACGACGGCCTGGGCCAGACCTTAGGCTATATCGCCGTGGAAGCGCAAGCGGCGCAAGCGTTGTTAAGCCAGGGCGCGACCGACGCAGCCCAGATCAATCTGGCGCAACTGACCCAGGCTGCCCAGGAGGCCCACAGCGCTGTGCGTACCCACATCCTCGGTCTGCGCAACCGCCCACCCCAGGAACACGATCTGGAAACGACCCTGCAAGCGTACCTGGCCCAATTCAGCGTGGCGAGCGGCGTTGCCGCCACCCTCAGCTGGCCGGCAGAGGCCCCCGCGCCGGCCTTTCCCCCGGCTGTAGAAGAGCAGGTCTTGCGCATCATCCAGGAAGCCCTGACCAATGTGCGCAAGCACGCCCACGCCCAACGGGCCGAGGTGGTCTTCAGCTTTACCCCCCAGCAGGCCCAGGTGATGATCAGCGACGACGGCCGCGGCTTTGAGCTCGGGCAGCCGGGCAGCCGGGCCGCAACGCCACCAGACCCCCAGGCAACCTCCGGCACCCAGCCACCCGGGCCCCATTTCGGTTTAGCCATGATGCGCGAGCGCGCGGCGCAGATCGGGGGGCAGCTGGAGCTACGCTCCACCCCCGGGCAAGGGACGCGCGTGCTGTTAACCGTGCCGCGCGACTGGCCGGCCCCCGCACCGGGACCCGACACCGCCAGCACCATCAGGGGACTGCGTGTGCTGCTGGTGGATGATTCGCGGCTTTTCCTGAGCGGGCTGCGCAACCTGCTCGCGGCGCGGGGGGTGCTGGTCGTGGGGACGGCGCACGATGGGTTGGAGGCGCAGGAACAAGCTCGCCTGCTCCGGCCCGACGTGATTCTGATGGATGTGGAGATGCCCCGCTGTGACGGGCTGACGGCGCTCCGCGCCATCAAGGCCGAACTGCCCGCGACGCAGATTGTGATGCTCACCGTTGCCGAAGACGAGGAGACGCTGTTTGCCGCCCTCAAGAGCGGCGCGGCCGGTTATCTGTTCAAAAACCTGGACGCCAACGAGTTCATGGCGCTGCTGGCCGGCCTGACGCGCGGCGAGGTGCCGCTCGCGCCGGGACTGGCCGCGCGCCTGTTGCAGGAGTTCTCCCGCTCTGAAAAACCAGAGGCGGCCGGCGAGCTGTTAACCGCCCGGCAATGGGAGATTTTAGACCTGACCGCCCAGGGGCGCACCTACAAGGAAATTGCGGCCCAGTTGCACCTGAGCGAAGCCACCGTGAAATACCACATCGGCAAAATCATGGAACGGCTGCAAGTGGAAACCCGCGCCGAAGCCATCGCCTACGCCCGCCGGCGGCGCGGCCGGTAACTGGCACTGGCTACGCTCTCCCTGCCCATCACCGCCGCGGCGCAGAGCACGCCGAGAAAAAGCCTCCAGCTTGCCGTGCGCGCTCGTCTTTGCAGTGAAAAAGCCTACCCGGTAGCCCCGTTGTAAAATCTACACCAGCACTGCCCTTACACTTTACCCCTATACTTTTTCTATACTTTTTCCACCCCGCAGGATAGTGACAAACCCAACCCACTTGATTATACTGGATTATAACCGCCAACAAGAAAGCGAAACTCCCCAGGCGGCAAAGTTGAAAGCACCATCCACCAAAGAGGTTTAGATTAGAAAGGAGGCACAACCCAAACCCTGAAGTCAAAATCAACCAGGCCCGCGGCAAGGGAGCCAGGCGGCAGCCACCCACGCTACCGGCGCAAGCGGGCGCTGTCCGGAGCGACAAAGCAGGATGAAGCGCGCGCCTTGCCCAAATCAAAAACTCAAGGAGAAAAACTATGAAAACCAAATGGATTTCAATCCTTACAGTCCTGGCGCTGGCCCTGGCGCTCTGCCCGGCCGGCGCAACGCCCGCAGCGGCGGAAATGCCGGCCGCACCCGCGCCGGACCTGGCCAGCCTGCTCAACCCGGATGGCACGCTCAACCTGCAAAGCGGCTTTAGCGGCGCGCTGGCGCTGGAAGGCTGGCAGGTGCAACTGGACCCGGCGCGTGGGCCGGTCTTTGCCGCCGCCGACCTGCAGTGGAACAACCTGGGCGGCAGCGGGGACGGCGCGCTGAATAGCTATGTCTACGCCCTGGCGGTGAGCGGGAGTGATGTGTACGTGGGCGGCGTCTTCACCGACGCCGCCGGCATCGCCGAGGCGGATTATGTGGCCCGGTGGGATGGCAATCAGTGGCACGCGCTGGGCGGCAGCGGCGGCGTGGGCGCGCTGAACGACGGTGTCAACGCCCTGGCGGTGAGCGGGAGTGATGTGTACGTGGGCGGCTACTTCCAAGACGTCGCCGGCATCCCAGAGGCGGACTGGGTGGCCTGGTGGGATGGCACGCAGTGGCACGCGCTGGGCGGCAGCGGCGGCGTGGGCGCGCTGAACAACTATGTCCTCGCCCTGGCGGTGAGCGGGAGTGATGTGTACGTGGGCGGCGTCTTCGAAAACGCCGCCGGCATCCCCGAGGCGGATCATGTGGCCCGGTGGGATGGCGCGCAGTGGCACGCGCTGGGCAGCAGCGGGAACGGCGCGCTGAACGACATTGTCCGCGCCCTGGCGGTGAGCGGGAGCAATGTGTACGTGGGCGGCCGCTTCACCGACGCCGCCGGCATCCTCGAGGCGGATTATGCGGCCCGGTGGGATGGCGCGCAGTGGCACGCGCTGGGCGGCAGCGGGGACGGCGCGCTGAACGACCCGGTCTTCGCCCTGGCGGTGAGCGGGAGTGATGTGTACGTGGGCGGCGGCTTCCAAAACGCCGCCGGCATCCCAGAGGCGGACTGGGTGGCCTGGTGGGATGGCACGCAGTGGCACGCGCTGGGCGGCAGCGGGAACGGCGCGCTGAACAACGTGGTCTCCGCCCTGGCGGTGAGCGGGAGCGATGTGTACGTGGGCGGCTACTTTACCAACGCCGCCGGCATCCCCGAGGCGGATTATGTGGCCAAATGGAATGGCAGCGCCTGGAGCGCGCTGGGCGGCAGCGGGAACGGCGCGCTGAACTACTATGTCTTCGCCCTGGCGGTGAGCGGGAGTGATGTGTACGTGGGCGGCTGGTTCCAAAACGTCGCCGGCATCCCAGAGGCGGATTTTGTGGCCCGGTGGAGGATCGCACTGGCGCTGACCAAGACCGCCAGCCCCTCCTCGGCCAAGCCGGGCGAGGCCATCACCTACACCATCACCTTTGGGAATAGCTGGGCGATCACCGCCACCGACGTGATCATCACCGATACGCTCTCGCCCAACATTACCAACCCTCACTATACCAGCACCGTGAACCTTGTGCCTCTCGCTGGGGGGACGGTTTACGCCTGGAGCGCGCCCGACCTGGGGCCGGGCGAGGGCGGGGTGATCACCATCACCGGCGTGCTGACCAAGCCACTGGCCGCGGGGGTGTTCACCAACACCGTCACCCTGGCCGTCTCCGGCACGGTCAAGACGGCCGCGGCGCCGCTCACCGTGCAGAACGTGGCCCCGGTGGCCAACGCCGGTGCGGATCAGACGGTCGGCCTGAGCCAGACCGTCACCCTGCACGGCGGCGGGACGGATGACAACGGCGACACGCTCGCCTACGGCTGGAAGCAGACCGGCGGCCTGACGGTCACGCTGAGCAGCCCGACGGCGCCAAGTCCCACCTTCACCGCGCCCTCTGCACCCGCCGTGTTGACCTTTACCCTGACCGTCACCGACACCGGCGGCCTGAGCGACGCGGACGAGGTAGTCATCGCGGTGAAGGGCTCGCTCAACAAAAAGCCGGTCGCCGCTGACGATACGTTCCGCGTGCCGGGGAGCGTGCCCGCGCAGCCTTCGAGCACGCTGGACGTGCTGGCGAACGACAGTGACCCGGACGGCGACGCGATCACCATCACCCACGTCACCGCGCCGGCGCACGGGGTGGCCTCGACCAACGGCGCGACCATCGTCTACACGCCGACGGCCGGTTACCTCGGGTCGGATAGCTTCACCTACACCATCAGCGACGGCGCGCTGACGGCTACCGCGCAGGTCTCGGTGACGGTCATGTCGGTGGCCGACCTGGAGGTGAGTCAGCATATCAGAGCGACGTTCCCCGGGTACGAAGTCACCATCGTCGCGCGCAACAACGGGCCGCATCCCGCGCCTGGGGCCGTCGTCTCCGACACCTTCCCTGTGGTGATGGGCAACATCACCTGGGTATGCGTCGGCGCGGGCGGCGCGACTTGCGCGGCCAGCGGCGCCGGGCGGACGCTCAGTGAAACGTTGACGAGCTTCCCGGCTGGCGGAGTGGTCACGTACACGGTCTCTGCGGAGGCGGTGAGAAATGAGATTATGGACAATACGGTGACCATCACGCCGCCTGAGAATGTGTTCGATGTGATCATGAGCAACAATCGCGCCACATGCCCGACGTTCTATCGCTTCATCCTGCCAATCGTCTTCAGAAACGCTAATGTGAATCCGTAACCGGCAGGGCGCAATGGCCTGAGCCATTGCATGCATACAAAGAGGCCAGGTTTCTGAAAAGAAACTTGGCCATATGCGGAAGTTATTATGAATAACTGATCAGAAGTGCAGTGGGACTCACCGCAGAGGCGCGGACACAAAGGGCACGAAGGATGTGACGGTTTTCCCTTTGTGTACTTGGTGTCCTTTGTGGTTCATAAACAACCATCTGAATAGTTACGAAAATTTGAATCTGAGGAGGCAAAACAAATGAATACCAAACCGTTCCAAATGTTGTTCAATGTGCTGGCAATCCTGGCGCTGGCTCTGGCACTGCTGCCGCCGGCGGCGCGGGCGGCCGTCCCGATAGACGACCCCGGCCTGGCCGGGCGCGCGCCGCTGGCGCCGCGCGCTCCGCAAATCCTGGGCGGCACAAACGGCCTGGGCAACCTGCGTATCACCCTCTACGACAGTGGCCGTGTCGGCATCGAACGCGACGCGACCGGCAGCGGCGGGTGGCAGACCGTCGTCTATGATGGTGGGGGGGATCCCGATAAAGGCTCCCGCCTGCAATATCAGAACCCTATCAGCAATACGGGGTATTACTTTGGCTATTACAGTACCGCCTCCGGCACGGGCTCGCAGAATCTAGCCACGCCGGTCAGCAATAACACTGCAGGCAACACCATCGTTTCCGTTTGGATAGCCGGCAACACACGCGTTACCCAGACCACCACCTACAACGCCGGCGACCCCTTTGTGCGCTACGACTGGGACATTCAGAACATCACCGGCGCGCCCATTTCCGGCCTGCGCTTTTTCCACGGGCAGGATACCTTTCTGGCCGGCGGCGATAACGGCGCGGGTTTCTGGATTAACGACCTCAAGATCATCGGCGTGCGCAAGTTTGTGAGCGGCCAGGAACAACGCTGGCACTTGCAGGGCGTCACGCCGCCGTATGCTTACGAAAGTAACGATTACCAGCAAGTCCAGAGCAACGTGCAAGACGGCGCTTTGCCCTCCACAGTCAATGCTTGCCTCCTCACTAGCACTTGTTCCGGTGGTGCCACTATACCAGAGGACATCGACAACGGCTATGCGCTGGAGTGGCGTTACGCTGGCAACCTGGCCCCCGGCGCAGTGTGGCATATCACCGCCTATGAGCGCTTTATCGTCCAGCCCGCGGAAAGCATCATGGTCAATGCGCCCATCTCGCCCACGTTGATTCCGCAGGGCGCCGCCGCCGATCTGGTGTATGCGATCGTCAATCCCACCAACTCGGCAATCAACAATGTCGCGCTCACTGTGTCCAAAAACCAGCCCACCTGGAGCGCGGCGGTGCAGGGCGCGACCACGGTGAATGTGCCGGCTAACAGCAGCATCACAGCCACCGTGCGCGTGACTGTCCCGACGGGCGCGAGCATCGGCGCGACCGGCTTCATTACTCTGACCGCCGACAGCGCCGCGTCGGGCGCTTCTAGCGACAAGGCGACGGTGATTGTGACGGAAGGCATAGTTCTCACCATCGCCAGGGCCGGCACAGGCGATGGGGTGGTGACGCCGACGGTAGGGATGCACTCTTACCCCAGCGGTACGGTGGTGACGCTGGGCGCGACGGCGTATCCCACCTCCACCTTCGAGGGCTGGAGTGGGGACGCCGACTGCGCGGACGGCTCGGTGACGATGACGGCGAACAAGGCGTGCACGGCTACGTTCACGCTCTCAGCGCAGCCGCCGTCGCTGGCGCTGACCAAAACTGCCAGCCCCTCCCCGGCCAAACCGGGCGAGGCCATCACTTACACCATCGCCTTCAGCAACAGCGGCGCCATCACCGCCACCGACGTGACTATCAGCGATACGCTCTCGCCCAATATCACCAACCCCCACTATACCAGCACCGTGAACCTTATACCTCTCGCCGGGGGGACGGTTTACGCCTGGAGCGCGCCCGACCTGGCGCCGGGCGAGGGCGGGATCATCACCATCACCGGCGTGCTGACCAAACCGCTGGCGGCGGGCGTCTTCACCAACACCGTCACCCTGGCCGTCTCCGGCACGGTCAAGACGGCCGCAGCGCCGCTCACCGTGCTGAACGTGGCCCCGGTGGCCAACGCCGGTGTGGACCAGATGGTGGGTGTCGGTCGCCAGGCCACCCTGCACGGCAGCGGGACGGATGACAACGGCGACACGCTCGCCTACGGCTGGAAGCAGACCGGCGGCCTGACGGTCACGCTGAGCAGCCCAATGGCGCAATCTCCCACCTTCACCGCGCCCTCTACTGCCGCCGTGTTGACCTTTACCCTGACCGTCACCGACACCGGCGGCCTGATGAGCGCCCCAGACGAAGTGGTGGTCAAGATCAGGTACATTTATTACTGGCCGATCATCTTCAAGAACGCCACATACCCATAGAGGAGTGTGACGGAGTGTGGCCCATTCCGGCGCGGGCTGTCGGCGCCAGGCAGCCCGCGCCGCACCGCACAGGCGCTTGAGCGCCTTTGGAAGGATGAAGGATGAAGGCGGAAGGATGAAATCTGAGCACGAAAAGTTCGTAGTCAGGCGCTTCAGCGCCGTCTTAACCGCGCTAAAGCGCGTCACTACAAGCATAAAGCGCGGCACTACCAACGCGCTGAAACGCTGACTTGAGCGCCGTCTGCGCCGCATAGAAACCGGTCAGGAGTGAGCAGAGAGCAGTAAGCAGAGAGCAGTGAGCAGCAGACAGAAGTGCCGGCTCCTTGCTCACTGCTCACGGCTCACAGCTCACGGCTCACTACTCACGGCTCACAATTTCATCCCACTACTGGGGCACGCCAATTTTGGGATCACGGTATCACGGCAGGAGCTGTCTGGTGGTCAAAAAGATACTGCTTTGGGGTAATTCTATCTTCCTGGCCGGCCTGGCCCTGGCGCTCCAGCACCAGGGTGAGCTGGAGGTCCTCTGCACGGCCGCCAATCTCTTGGAGGCAGCTTTCTATCTGAAGCCTGATATGATTATCGTGGACCTGAGTGATCCCCGTTGCGGCGAAGCCCTGACCTTGCTACGCGAATACCCCTCCCTGGGCCTGATAGGCATCAACCCGCTCACCGGCGCCGTGACGGTGCTCTCCGGTCAGGTGCATTTGACGCAAACCCTGGAAGAAGTGACCCGCGCCATCACCGACTTTTGAAGTCCCGCGGCGCTTGATGACCCACGGACCACAGACCGCACACCACCCGGTTGGAACCGGCTGGTCGTCTGGTGCGGCGCGGCTCCAGCACCCCCTCGCCGCGCTCCAGCTGCGCCCGCAGCGCCTCCCATTCGGCCATCTGCACCTCGCAGCGGCGGAT
>Ga0067045_1032520_pt1 | contig 10024 bp, 5 predicted proteins | sample TerdegcTABiofilm_FD_59184 | JGI IMG/M metagenome (GOLD analysis project Ga0067045, IMG submission 59184) | Combined Assembly of (Gp0054472, Gp0054536) Wastewater bioreactor microbial communities from Singapore -Terephthalate degrading... | reverse complement strand
GGAAGCCGCCACTGCCGATGACCCCGCGCGGGTCATTGAGAGCGATCACTATCGCCTTGAACTCGACGCGTCCGGCGCCATCGCGAGCCTCATCGATCGCGAGACGGGCCGAGAACTGCTTGATCCGTGCGCACCACACGGGCTCGGGGACTTTGTAGTCCGGGGGCCCAACGACGAGGGTGCGATCCCGGCGCAGTTCGGCCCGTGGACCATCGAGCGCACCGGACCGGTCTACAGCCGCCTCCTTCGCACCGGATCAGCGCCCGGGCATCCGCAGATCAGCCAGACAATCACGCTCCGGACGGGCATCAAACGCGTGGAACTCGCCACCCGGGTGCTCAAGGACGCCACTCCCGCGCTGGATGCCCATCTCGCGTTCCCGTTCCGGTTCGAGCAGCCCAGGTTCCGCTACCAGGGCGCCCTGAGTGGCCTGAGCCTGGTGGAGGACTTCCTGCCCGGCGCATACTGGGACACCCTCGCGGTGCAGGACTGGGTCTGCGTGTCCGGTGCGGACGGCGCGGTGGTCTGGTCCAGTCTGGACGCTCCCCTGGTCTGCCTGGGTGACTTGTGGCCCGGATACGTCTCCCCCGCGCACAGTGCCCGGGTCCCGTCGAGGGCGCATCACCCGCCGACTGCGCTGGGGGAGGTGCGCAACGGGTGGGTGTATTCGACCCTCTTCACCAACAACTTCGGCACCAACTTCAGCGTCTCGCAGACCGGCAGCATCCTGTTCCGGCATGTCTTCACCAGCTGTGCAGAAGCGCCGGAAGATGGCCTTGCAGGCCGCATCGGCCTCGAGCAGATGACCCCTGCGCGCACCATCTTCCTTGAGCGCCGCCGCGAGGGCCGCCTGCCCACCTCCGCAAGCCTGCTGGAACTCTCCGGCGACCCCCTGGTGCCCTTGACGCTGAAGCCCGCCGAAGATGGGCGGGGCCACATCCTGCGGCTGTGGAACTCGGCGCCTCGCGTCGCGGATGCAGACATCGTGGTCAACTTCATCAGCCTCGCGGATGCCGAACCCGCGACCATCACCGAAGGCTACGCGCCTGAAGACCCCGGCAGCGTGTTTCTTGTCGCCCCGCACCGTGTGCAGGTCACGGTGCCGCCCCGGCGGCTATTGACGGTGCGGCTGCTGGACACGTAGTGCCCTAATGCCAAAGCAAATCAGCCGCGGGATGACCGCGAGCCGGAGTGTGAGAGACATGACTGAGCAGGAAATCCGGGCGCTGGTGGCCGAAGTGCTCTGCCTGCGCAACACGGTGCAGTACCAGGAAGAGGAGAATGAGCTGATCTCCTCAGGGGCGGTGCTGAATTCCCAGGTTGGCCGGGCCGACATCCACGAGCGTGTGGCCGAACTGCGCGCCATGGCTCCCGGTTACCTGCTGCTGCAGACGGACCTTGAGACGGGCAGCTACTTCGCACCCGACGGAACCGCGGTGCCGCCGCAGATGGCACTCGGCGCGGCGGATGATGAGCAACTGGCCTTCGACTGGGGCTATGCGGTGGGGCTCGAGGGCCGGCGTCTCGGCGTGGATGTGACCTGGAGCCCGGTGCTGGACGTCAACACCAACCCGGACAACCCCATCGTGAATGTGCGTTCCTTCGGCGAGAACGTGGAGCAGGTCGGCCGTCTCGGGGCAGCGGTGGTGCGCGGGATGATCCGGGCCGGGATGCACCCCTGCGCCAAGCACTGGCCCGGGCACGGCGACGTGGCGGTGGACAGCCACATCTCCCTCCCCACGGTGGAGTGTTCCCGACAGCACCTGGAGACCGTAGAGTGGCCGCCGTATCTCGTGGCCCGGCAGGCGGGGCTGGAGAGCGTCATGACCGGGCACCTGCTCCTGCCGGCCGTGGACCCCGACAACTGCGCCACCGTGAGCCACAAGCTCATCACCGGCATTCTCCGCGAGCAGCAGGGCTACGACGGGGTAATCTTTACCGACTCCCTGGGGATGGAAGGCCTGCGACTGACCATCGACTCGGCGCAGGCGGCGTGGATGGCCATTGCGGCCGGGCATGACCAGGTCCTCATCGACTATAAGCGACCGCCGGGGGAGTCCGTGGAAGCAGTGGTGGCCGCGTGCATGGACGGCCGAGTCCCCGAGTCACGCCTGCGCGAAGCAGCCGCGCGGGTGCGCGATCTCAAGGCCCGACGCCTGCAGGCGCCCGCGCTGCCCCCCGGTGACGAGATTCGGCGCGTCTTACAGAACATGGGGAGCCGGCTGGCCGAGGCGTCCGTGACGCTGGCGGGCGATCTGCCCGCAGGTGGCATCGAGCTTGGCGACCGGCCGCTGCTGGTCATCTGCGACGACCCGGTGCGCCACGGAAAGGGCCTCGCGGACGAGCATGAGGGGGAGACGCTCGCTGGAGTGCATCCGCTGACCGGGCCCGTCTGTGATAGGCCCGGCTGGAGCGCGATTGTCTGCGACGAGAACACCACGCCGGAGGATCTTGCCCGGGTGCGGGAGAGAGTCTCGTCCGCCACCGCAATTCTCGGCGCTACCTTCGCGCATATCACTTCGTATAAGGGTGAAGGCGTGCGCCTGCCTCGCACCCAGGCGGCGATGTGGCGGGAACTCGCGGCATCGGGCAAGCTGCGCGCAATGATGCTCTTCGAATCGCCCTACGCGCTGTCTGACTTGCCGGGCAGTGTGCCGGTGGTCATCGGCTATGGCGGCGATCCCTTCTCGCTTCGCGCGGTTGCCGAGGCGATACTGGGGAAGCGCGCTTGTCCGGGGAACCTGCCGGTGACGGTGCAGCGCGGGAGCTGATTCCCTGCCCGAATTGGGTGTCGCCGCTTCCCGAAGACGTGTTCGCGGCGAAAGACAGGCGTGCCCGCCAACGCCCGGTGCCTGTACCCACCGGGCATAACTTCAAGTCCTACGGCCCGATCCGGATCTCGACACCCATCACCTTTACGGGTGCGTCGCCGACCGCGGCGATCCCAACGGTATCTCGCTGCATGCCCGGCAGTGCATTCGCCGGTGCGTCGTAGATCAGCGCCCCTGCCGCGCCGGTTTCGCCCTCACGCAGAGTGCAGGTGAGACCGTTCAGGCTGACCATCGGCGGGGTGTCGGGCTTCTCAACGTGAACTTCGACCCAGACGCGCGCGTTGTCGGCCGGCTTCGGTCCGGTGGGGATCTCGAAAGACAGGCTCTTGCCCTCAGCCGGGAGCGGCGCCTGGTAGTGTTCGCCACACCCCGTGATGTCCCGCCACGTGATGGCATGCCGCCGCGGCAGGGCGCTGATGGCATCGAGGGAGGACATTGCGCTGAGCGTTGCGCGGTACCCCTCGGGCGTCCAGGCCGGGCTGTTCGCGATGGGGCTGAAGTAGTTGAACAGGTAGACCGCGTCGGCTCCGGCCGCGAGAGCCGCCGTTGCGGCGCCGGCAGCCTGTTCTCTTGTCACGGACACCGCCGGGCCCGAAGGCATTGGCCGGTGCAGTATCTCCAGCCCACCAGCCAGCGCAACCCCGGTGCCCTCCAGGGCCTGCTTCCAGTCCCCGAGGGGCATGTCATACTCCAGCGTGGCCCAGCGCGGCGTGGCTACCACGAGGTCGATCAGCCCCTCGCGCGCCCACGCCGGCGCATCGAGCCCCCAACTCAGAGCCACTTCCACGTGTGACGGCATGCGCACTCCGAGCAGGATCGGGTGTCCGCGCTTGTCTGCCGCATCCTTGACGAGAGCGCTCATCTCCCGGATCCACTGGGTCAGGATCGCCCTGCCCTCCTGCTCGGCGCCGGGGCGGAACAAGTAGGGCTCGCGCATGAAGTCCAGCTCCAGGCCGTCCATATCGTAGCGCTCCAGGCTCTCCACGATCAGCGCCCGGTACAGATCGCGCACTTCCTGGTGGGCGTAATCCAGGCCCCGGCCGTAATAGCCCCCGCCGCCGCGGTGGTACTTCTCTTCGCGCCACAGCGCGCCGTGGAACGGGTGGTTCAGGTCGTCGTTGAAATGCACGTCATTCATGCGCAGGCTGATCCACGGCGAGACGCCGCGCTTTCGGCATCGCGCGATGACCCGGGCCGGGTAGTCCACTCCCTGCCGATCGATCTCCATCATGCTATGGATCATGCGCCGGTAACCCGCCGTGTCCCCGGAACCGAGCGACTTGACGAACGGGTGGTCGTCCCCGGCCTGCGGGTCGTAGCCATCCCAGAAGCTCTCCCACACCGCGCTCTTGTAGTTGGTCTTCCGGGCGTTTGTGTTGATGAGCAGCACCTTCACCCCCGCGTCCGCCAGCACGTCGAAGTACGCGTCAATGTCCGCGCCGGCATCCACGGCATCGGTGACGTAGTTCGTGTAGAAATAGTCTGTGCAGTCCTGGTTGAAAAGGGGTCCGGCCAGTCCGGGCATCCGCGTTCCTCCTCCCGCCGCGGGCGGGCTCTGGTCTGTCGTGTCAGCGAGGCAGGGCGATGCGGCGCACACTGCAAGCATCAGGCAAGTGAAGACTCGGCTCGCGGCAGCCATGGTCTGCCTCCTGGAGTTACGTGCCCGCCACTTCCCCGGACGGGCCCGCGCAACCTCCCGCGGGAAGGGCCACGTTGCGCGGGCGACGAACCTCCCCACCCGCACTCACTCATGCCGTGTCAGGAGCCTGGATCATGCCCGCCGGAAACCGTAGTGTGCTCGTGGTCCTTGACAGCCGCCGCAGGGCCGAACGCGCCCTGTCAGATACTACCGTGTTCGCTGCACTGGACCATTTCGGAGTGCCGTGGGAGGTCCTCGAGTGCGGCGACTACATGCCCCAACCGCCCGATCACATCACCCCACGCGCCCTGTATGTTCTCGCCCACGATGGCGCGGGCGCGGGCCTGACGGATTCCGCCGCGACGGAGATCGCCGAAGCCGTCGCTGCCGGCGCCGGGCTCGTCTCAATGGATCGCGAAGTGAACGCATGGCCCTCGGCTCTGCGCGCGCTGGCTCCGAATGAACTGCACCGCACTGAGACGGCAGTACTGCGGTTCCCCTCCGCGCCGAACTTCGTCACCTTCGGCCACGAGCAGGACGAGGAGCTCCAGCTCGACGCGCCGATCTCAGTCACCACATTCCGCGCCGGTGATGGCTGTGACACCCTCCTCGCGACCAGCGCGGGCGAACCGGCTCTTGTGCGCAGGCAAATGAGGCAGGGCCGCGTGATCCTCTTCGGCACGGGCGAACGACTCTACGGCGAAGACGTGTTCGGCCATGTTCAGGGTGCAGACGGGTTGCTCTGGCGCGCCATGATCTGGGCTGCGAAGAAGCCCTTTGCCATGCGCTGCATCCCGCCCTTCGTCACGGCGCGCATGGACGACTGCAACGGCACTTACGGAGCCTTCGCCTACGTGGATGTGATGAACCGGTTCGGCATCAAGCCCAACCTCGGTCTGTTCATCGACGAGATGGGGCCCTCGGACTGGGCTGCCGCGAAGCGTCTGTTCGACGCCGGCGGCGCGGACTTCTCCATGCACGCCTTCCGCGACGACTTCTACAAGGCCCGCGCGAACTACAAGCCCTTTGCCGTATCGCCGGACAAGCCCGACCTGTCCGATGGAGGCAAGGTGACAGTCTTCGAGGGCTTGTCGCTGGACCACAATACCGGGCGCGATCTGGACTCGGCCACGGTCCGCCGAAACTTCCAGCGCATGGATGAGGCCTTCGCGAAAGCCGGCATCCGGCACAGCCGCGTAATCAATGCCCATTTCGGCGAGATCGCCTGGCGCGCCGTGCCCCTGTTCCTGGAGCGCGGCGTGGATATGCCCTGCAACAACAGCGTGGTGGGGCAACTCTACGGCAACCAGCCCGCCTGGCGCCCGGGCCCGTATGGGAGCCGCGGCAGGCATGGCAGGTTCGGACTCGTCATCGAACGCTGCCCGTATGCCAGCGGTCTCACCTTCATTAACATGTCTGTATCTCACGCGAGCAGGACTCATATGACCGGCGACATCCTCAGCGGCCGCGTGCCCTTCCTGGGCGAGTCCGAGACGCCGAAGGTCGCCGAGGCCGCTGCTCAGGGCGTGCGCAATATCAAGCTCGGACTGGATGCCTTGGCTTTCGGAGTCCTGATGACCCACGAGGAGCGCATCGACGCCATCAGCCCCGATGACTGGGAGACAGTGGTCACCTCCATTGTCCGCGGTCTGGACGGCTGGGACGTGGAGTTCGCGGGTCGCGAGCACGTCGGGATCATCACCAAGCGCCTGTACGACTCGCGCCTCGTTCGCGCCGAGTACGCGGACGGAGGGATGCAGTGCGAGCTGGTCGGCGTCACCGATGGCCCGTCCCCGCTGACGATCTGGGACAATGAGGGCGACGGCTGCATTCGGCGTGTCGTTGAGATCGACAGGCTGGACGGATTTGCCGAAGTGCGGGTGTGAGTGACGGGATGGCAGGGGGGAAAGACAGACGCGGGCGAGACGCCCGTGCAACGCGGCAACAGAATGGTCTCTGTTCGCGAGAAGGCCAATCAACTTCTGGAGGAACCACGATGTCCGCCTTCAACGGTCTTGGGATGAACCTGGGGAACCTGTCGCGCATGTCGTCCGCGAAGACCCGTTCCATCTCCGCCGAGAATTTCACGGGCGAGAAGGGCAAGGCGGGAATGGCCACGGAGGGCACCGGCGCCCATTGCGCCCGCGATCTTGGACAGGGCTGGAAGATCTCGCCGTCGGTGCGCATTGAAGCCGGGGAGACCTTTACCCTGTGCGACATTGACGGTTCGGGCGCGATCCAGCACGTGTGGATGACGCCCACCGGCCACTGGCGCTTCGCGATCCTGCGCATCTACTGGGACGACCAGGAGACGCCCGCGGTGGAGTGCCCGATCGGGGACTTCTTCGCCTGCGGTTGGGGCCGATACGCGCCTGTCTCATCGCTGGCGGTCTGCGTGAACCCGGGGAGCGCGTTCAACTGCTACTGGGAGATGCCTTTCCGCAAGCGCTGCCGCATGACCGTCACCAACATCGCCACCGAAGCCATGACGCTGTATTACCAGATCGACTACACCCTCACCGAAGTGCCCGAGGACTGCGCGTACTTCCACGCCCAGTTCCGCCGCACCAACCCACTGCCGTACAAGGAAGTCTACACCATCCTGGATGGCGTGCGCGGGCGCGGGCAGTTCGTGGGCACCTATATGGCCTGGGGAGTCAACAACACAGGCTGGTGGGGAGAGGGCGAGATCAAGTTCTTCATGGACGGCGACGGGGAGTTCCCCACCATCTGCGGCACGGGCACTGAGGACTACTTCTGCGGCTCGTACAACTTCGAGAACCGCGACACCCACCAGTACCAGGAGTTCACCACCCCGTATGCCGGGTTGTGCCAGGTGATCCGGCCCGACGGCGTCTACTCGTCCCAGACCCGTTTCGGCCTGTACCGCTGGCACATCATGGACCCGATCCGGTTCGAGGAAGACCTGCGGGTGACCATCCAGGCCCTGGGTTGGCGCACTGGTGGCCGCTACCTGCCCCTGCAGGACGATATTGCGTCGGTGGCCTACTGGTACCAGACGCTCCCCACCGCGCCCTTCCCGCAGTTGCCGGACAAGGACTACCTTGAGGTGATCTGAGGACGCCAGTGGGGGGCTGGCGCACGGCGACGGTTCCCGTGGGGCCGACGGCATCCAGGAAGCCGTCAATTACTGTGTCGGGCCCGCCAACCACCGTGCCCATGCTCTTCATCGAGCTGTGGAACATGAGAGTGTCGCCCTCAACGACGCCGACATCGCGCGCCGCCCGGGCCACATCCTCACGGGTCACGAGAACGCTCTTGTCGCCTGTCTCCGCCTGCATGAAGCCCTCCCGCGCGGGTCGAATGGGCCAGTAGTTCCCCGGCAGCCAACGGCGACCTCCGGGAGGGCAACGCTGCGCCATCGGGTCGGACTCGATTCTGTGGGTAATCACACGTCACCTGATCGCCGGCATGAGCGTGTCCGCGCCTTCGGGTCCTGAGTCTTGCCTCACAGCCCGCGAAGCGGGTTGCACAAGGTTAGCCACGGGTGGAGTGGAGCGAAGCGAAACGGAACCCGTGGATTGAGGCCCCATCGTGGGACTGAGCCCCCGAATGGGGGCGGCACATTGGTCGACCGCCCGGCGCGGTTGTGTCGCCCCGTTCCGGGGCTCTTGGGTCTTTTTGATCGCCTGATTTCAGGGGCTGCGTCCCGCTTCGCGGGCCTTACCCCTGGCTAATCTTGTACCGCCCGCTTCGCGGGCTGTAAGGCTACGGCAGCGGCCCGAGACATTGCGGCGCGTGGTCGACGAGGGGATCGTGCCCCGCCCGCACGACCCCCACCCACTTTCCGCGGTCAGACCCGCCTCATCCCGCCGCTTGCCACTGCTCCCGGTAGGGGGTACAATCCAGCGTCTCTCCGCGCAATGCCTATCCCTCTCGCTGGAGGCAGCACCATGAGCACTGGCGACCTCGCGCTTCTCGGCGGCAGCCCGCTGGGCGCACCCTCGGCCGATCCTCACCCGCGTTTCTCTCAGCACACTTTGGACCGAGTGGCCGAGATGCTCGCCAAGCCCCGCACCGTGGGCCTGAACAAGACCATCCCGGAGATCGGCGAGGCCGAGCAGGCTATCGCCGACTGGCAGGGCGTTCCGCACTGCATGGTCACCAGTTCCGGCCACGCGGCCTTGCACAGTGCGGTGATCGGCCTGGAGATCGCCTGTGGCGACGAGGTCATCACCACGCCTTTTACCTGGGGCGCGTCAATTGCCTGCATCCTGCATAACAACGCGGTGCCGGTGTTCGTGGATGTCTGCCCTGAGACGGGTCTGATCGATCCGGCGAAGATCGAGGCCGCGATCACCCCGCGCACGAAAGCCATCCTCGCGGTGCACATTTTCGGCCAGGCCGCGAACATGACCGCGATCCGCGAGATCGCTGATCGTCGCGGGCTGCTGGTGATCGAAGACGGCAGCCAGGCCCACGGGTCGATCCACGCCGGACGCAAGGTGGGCACCTTCGGCCACGCCGCCGGGTTCTCGTGCATGGGCGGCAAGCTCCTGGCAGGCGCAGAAGGCGGGTACATGATCACGCCGGACCCGGATGTGTACTGGAAGGCGGCGCTCTGCGGCCAGCACATGGGCCGTTCACCCGAGCCGGACTTCCCGCATGAGCGCTTCGGGCAGTACGTCGACTCTCTTGTCTACACCTACAGACTGTCGCCGATGATCGCGGTGATCCTCACCGAACAGCTCAAGAAACTGGATGAGGAAAACGCGGGGCGGCGCCGGAACGTGGCCTGGTTCCGGGAGAAAATGGCCGGCGTGCGCGTGGTCAGCTTCCCTGAGTACGCGCTCGGTGACGACCCGGTCTATCACATGCTCACCATGAACTATGATCAGGAATACGCGGGCGTGCGCAAGGGTACCTTCTTTGCAGCGCTGTCCGCAGAGGGCGTTGGCTGCCACCAGTACATCCCGTCGCCGATCACCACCTGGCCGCGGCTGCACTGGCAGACTTACGACGGCCCCAAGGTAATGTGGACCGAGCCGCTGCGGCAGAACGGCATCGACTACCGTGATGTGGCGGTCCCCAACTGTGAGGCCAAGATCGCGCGTTCCGTGGAGATGGGCTGGAACTACGTGACGCCGGACGAGGGTAATATGCAGCGACTGGCTGACGTGTTCGCGAAAGTCGAAGCGAACCTGCCGGCGCTGCGTGACTGGGAAGCCGCGCAGGATTCCGCGGCGAGTTGAGTGCAGGCGGAGGGATAGCATGCCGGGAGAGCCCTACGTTACCCTTGACGGCTCGTTGATCCGTGAACTGGTGCGCCCGGAGACCGAGGGCAGCCGGAACCTGAGCGTTGCCGAGGCCGTTCTGAATCCGGGGCAGCGAACCCATGGGCATGTGCACCAGGAGAGCGAAGAGGTCTACTACGTGCTCGCGGGTGAAGGCGTGCTGAACATGGGCCCGCGGCAGGTCGAGGTCCGGCCGGGAGAAGCCATCCTGATCCCGCCGGGCTGCGAGCACAGTGTTCTGTGCGCGGGGCCGGAGCCGCTCCGGATCCTGTGTCTCTGCGCCCCGCCATACCAGCACG
>Ga0067045_1032531_pt1 | contig 10025 bp, 10 predicted proteins | sample TerdegcTABiofilm_FD_59184 | JGI IMG/M metagenome (GOLD analysis project Ga0067045, IMG submission 59184) | Combined Assembly of (Gp0054472, Gp0054536) Wastewater bioreactor microbial communities from Singapore -Terephthalate degrading... | reverse complement strand
CCGGGTGAAGGTTGCGGGCACCCGATCGGGGCGGCGGCGGATGATGCCAGCTAACCGAGGTCCGTCCTCATCCCGTCCTCACACTGCCCCATTCCCCGTGAAGCCCTCCGAGTTGGGCCCTGATGGTCCCTGAGAAAAAGCCGATTCTACAACACTAACGCCAACACCGAAAGAGTATAATGGGAGCCAATCGCACGGGTGAGCAGACCGATCATCGCCCAAGCGGAGACGGGACGAGGCGTCATCTCCTGCGGCTCTACCCAGCCAGCCCGACGAAAGGACTGCGGCTTATGTCCGAAAGACGAGCAGAACTGGTGAAGCAGGCTCAGGCAGACATGCTGAAGGCTGCCTTGAAGAAGCAGGGCATCGAACTCGATCAGGTCCGGGTGGGGTACCAGTTGCATGAAGAAGGGCGAGAGCGTCGCCAGGCAATCCTCAAAGACTATGAGAAGAAGCTGCAGCCTCTCCAGGCCGAAATGGCCGAAATAGACAGGGAACTTGACGACCCCAAGCTCGCGGACGAGGGGCAACGTAACGATTTGATGGAACAACGAAGGACTCTGCTCAACGCATGGAAACTCAACGTGGAGTGGTGCAACGCAGAAAGTCTTGAAGCCCTCAGTGGGCCATCTCAAACCGCGAAGACAGAACAACTCCCCGCAGTACAACGCGAGAGCCCAGAAATCCTTGGCCATCTCCAACTCGGCGGAAATGAGAAATGCGTACTCCAGGCGTTATTGGATAACGGGGCCTTCAACCCGTTGCGTGGAGTACACTCGACGGAGTTGGCGGAAAAGGCTCTGGGACTCTCCGAGCCTGACGGCAGATTCGGCAAAGCGTGCTCTAGTCTGAAAGACAAAGCCCTGATCGACAACAATGGCCGTGGCCAGGGAGCGAGTGGATACTACTTGACCCCCGAGGGGAAGAGGGTTGCCGGCCAACTGCCCAAGTAAGGAAGCAGGAGCCGAGTAAGCCAGGTTTGAACCTGGTTTTGTCTTCTTGATGAGCCCAGGTAGACTTCGGTTGTAGTTGAGAACACAACACGACCGGAGTTCACCCTTGCCAGAACTCATTACGATTTCTGATCTACGCCGGCTCACAGGCAAGCCAGCTCACGTCATCAATCATGCCATTGACCGACACGGCCCCCAGCCTGTCGGTCGGGTCGGCATCACCCGAGTTTGGAACCGGGCTGACCTTCCGAAGATCCAGGAGTCGCTTGACAAGACTCAGGCTGTTCGCCTTTCGAGGAGGGCAGCGAAGTGAGTACCGTCAGGGGGCTCCCCCACCGCACTCTGCGTCGCACGGCTCTCCTGGGCTCGATTCGGCCGGACGAATTGATGCCCGTCAAGGTACTGTGTACCCGGCTGGGGTGGGCGAGGAAATCTCTACGAAAGGCCAAGGCAGAGGGCCTATCCACCATCCGGTACGGTCGGATGGATTACGTTATGGGCCGTGACGTGATCGCACACTTTCAGCGGGTCGCGGCCGTCCAGAGGAAGAACGCGGCGACCGACGCCGCTGACACTGATGACGCGAAGCCATAAGTCCAAGACCCAAAACAGGAGAACATCATGTCCAAAGAACGAAAACGACTGTCAGCTGAGCCTTGGCTGCGTGCACGCTTGATTCGCGACTACGTCACGTGGATTGAGGACGTGCTGCGGCCGAGTTTGAAAGCCTTGCAGTACGGTCGTGTCAGCAGCAGAACGCAGCATCACAGGAAGAACCTGGATGCTCAGGAGGCGTACTGCAAATTCCGCCTCAGAAAGCTGGGAGTGCCTACGAACCGTGTGTACCGAGAGATTGGGTCGGGTTGGAGCCAGGACCGCGAGCGACTGCAAGCGGCCGCCGCCGATGCCCAGAAGAACGGAGCGGTGCTCGTCGCGGAGAGTGCGGATCGCTTCCTTCGGTCCCGGGACTTCAACACGAAGAAGCGGCCGGATGTTTTGCCCAGCCACGCAGAGTGGGAGAAGCTAAAGGAGATCACGCTCGGAGTACGTCTAGTCACGATCCTGCCGCCGGATATGCACTGGCGGGCAGTCAGGAGCCATCAATCCCGGCGAGGTCAACGTGGCAAAGGGCGTTTTGGAGGGAGGCCCAAGAACCGGGCTGAATCACGACGGGGTCCCAAGAAATTGCGACGTCTCCTTCTCCTCGATGATGCACTGGAGATGCGAGATCAAGGGCTTGGATTGGGCACCATCGCCAAGGAACTCGGTATCCCGAAATCGACCATCCAACGTTGGACGAAGGGGTGCCAGTTTTCCGCAAGCTGAGCAGAGACCACCGAAACGGACCTGAAAACAGCGGTCTTCCCCAATTCCCACCGGATCCACGCCAGATACAAACCGTTAGTATGTACATCCACTCACTACTCCGTACACCTACCCCTTAACCCAGCCTTTACCAGGCCCTCCACAGACACGTCCTTGATCCCATGAACCTGAGCAGAAAACAACAGGGGCCCACGAAAACGACCAAGGGGAGTCTTCGGGCCCTACCTTCGCCGGCAAGTCTCTGTGTGGCTCCAGCTAGGGCCTGGCATGAGCCGGGAATTCGACCACCTGAAAGGTCTGAGGCCGATGAGCAGTCTGATACCCCACAAAACGCCCCGCCGACCCGCGAAGGACACGTCCCGGCGGGTCCAATTCTGCCCCATCCTCACACGGCCACAAGGTCCACAGACGATCGCCTTGGTCTGGATCGGTCTCGGGGCGTCAGCCTCCCTTCTACGCCTCCACCTCGTACCACTTTCCCTCGACCGTCATCTTGAACTTCTTGCCGTTGATCTCCTGGACCTCAGACTCGAACACGTCTGGGACAGGCTGCCCTGGATAGACCTCGTTATGTGGCCAGTACCACTTCAAGATCGGGTAGAGGATCCCATCCGGGAAGGCTGTGCACTTCCACCCTTCCAAGCTCGTCTGCGTTCCAATCTCCGTGAGATGGATGCAGTAGAAGCACGGGGGAAAGTTCGTCATGTAGCGAGGGTCATTGTCCGGATGAAGTCCGCTGTCCGTGCTCATGGATCAGGCTCTGGGGAAGATTTAGAGGGTTCGGAGGGAGGGAAACCAGGCCCGAGAAGGCCCTTTGCGGCCCCGCTATTGCGAGTTCGAGGGAAAGACGTAGTTCCTCCCCCGGAATACGGTTTTGACCCCGTGGAGACCCTGGCATCTTGACCCAGGATCATTGGCCCCCGTCCTTGAATCCCTAGGAAACACCACGTTCATCCTTGCCCTGTTGTACCGATGGTTGGATTTCAGACGTGAAAGCGTAGTTGGGACGGACGCTCATAGGACAGTGATCGTTGGGGCCAGCATAGTGGGTCGGCAGGGCTCAGGGTAGCGATGGAGCGGCCGGCCAGCATAGCTCTTTGACAATTCGACCAGGACGTGAGCCGCCGGGAGTAGCGACCCCGGCGGCTCGGGAAGGCGTTCGTGGACGGCGGGGCCTAGTAGAACCAGCAATCGACCAGAAGCACGTTCATCATCTTCCCACCGCCGGTTCCCGCGATAGTGACCTCCTCACCGGGGCTCAATCGTGCCAAAGCAGCTTCGTCCCTGGCACTGAACATGCACTGGACAGCAAACATCTCGTTTTTTCCGATCCGCAAGGTCACGTAGGGAGTCCCGAGAATGTCCCGGCCCACGCCGTGGATGATCCCGGACACCGCGAACACCTTGTCCTTGTAGGCCGCATCGGCACTCACTTCGTTCTTCTCGTAGATTTCAAAGAGGCTTGGAGCCTCGACAACCCGTAGCCCCGTGGGACGCTTCTTTGGGACTGACGACGACGGCGAGCATCCCGCAGCCAGAAAGGCAGGCAGCAACGCCAGGCAAGAAACCAGAACCTTCGACCGAGTCAGGACGGACATGGGCAACCCTTTCCAAGAAGATCCAGAGTCGAAACCGCGGTCCTTACCCTAGAACCAGCATCGTGTTGCTGGCCAGTGAGATTCCTGGGAAGCGGCCCCAGTTCATCGAGCACGTCGTCACGCCGGCCGAGGGCAGCCGCTATTCAAAGACGATTCCGCTTGTGCTACTGCTCGATCCAGTAGCCTGTCGCCGAGGTGCCCTTGACGCAGAAGCCCTTCTGCTTGGCCAAGCCGGCCGGGACTTGGGTGTTGATTGTCTTCTTCATGGCTTCGGGCGGGCGGTCCGGAAATCGCGTGGTCAGTTTCTTGAGCAGGTCGGCCTTGCTGAGTGGGTGGTCCGAGTCTGCCGACCCCAAGAACTCCACAATGCTGGCGATCACGAACGCCTTTTCAGGCTTGAGAAGGTCCCACCTCTCGCGGAAGTCGTCCTTTGCGTACTTGCTGGGCTGCAACCAGTAGGAGACTTTGCCCTCCTTGTTCTGGCCCTTGTGGGCCCAATGTCTCACTTCAGCGGGCGTGAGGATGAAGCAGGTCGGCCTCTTGCTAATCGCCTCGGTCACGATGATCCAGTAGTCGCCCATCAGCTTCTCGCAGGAACTCCCCAGCGGCACGGGATTGACCTTGGCAAGGGACTTGATTTGCAGAAGGTACTTCGTCTTGCCGTCTGGGCTGAAGCACATAACGTCGATGCCCTTGGCGTTCCTGGAGGTTGGCATCGCGTGCCAGCCGAGTGCGGAAAGCCTATGGCAGACGTAGAACAGACCGGCATTGCCAACAATCTGCGGTGCGACCTTGAGTTTCATTGCCGTCATCCTCGGACTCCCGTGTTGGAACAGTCTCCCGTGGCGAACTTGTTGCACGACCAAAAGAAGAGGAGCCACCGACCGTGCCTCTGGGGAGCCCTGCCACGGGCTGAGCAGAAAGCAGCGTCCGGCGGCTCCCTAACGGGAGCCCGCCCAGACGCCGATCTGCTCGTGGAAGATGTGGCAGTTTCCCCCAGACGGCGAAAAGGTTCAGGCAGTATTCAGTTGTCCGGTGCTAGATCGTCTCCTTTGGTTCTCTGGTCACGGGCCGGATTCGATACGAGCCCGCGACGATTACTGTAGCAGGATCGCCCAAAGACCTGAAGCCGGGCAGACAGCCCCTCGATCACTGCATCCACACGCATAGGCGGGACAACGGAACAAAGCAATCCGTGAAGTCTGCCAAGGTGGTGGCCTGCTGAAATGGCGAGCGGCAATTCCGATTCGGCCAGACACCCTTGCTTGCGGACAGCTCCTACGAGGGGTACAATGGGCACGTTTCCGATGATCGTCTGTTGGGTACTGGGAGGAACCCAATCCAACAGACGCGAATGAACCGTGGGGGCTCTGCCGCCGCCGCAACACTGCATGCCGGCATCCCCGGGAGTGAATGGGATCGTTTCATCGAGGCCAGAATGACGCCCGAGCAGTCGGCCCGTGAAGAAATCGACCGGCAGCTTGCCCAGTGTGGCTGGCTGGTCCAGAACGCCGCCGAGATGAACATTTCGGCCGGCGTGGGGGTGGCGATCCGGGAGTTTCCGCTCCTCACGGGCTCTGCCGACTACCTGCTCTACGTCTGCGGCAAGGCCATCGGTGTCGTCGAGGCCAAGCCGGAGGGCCACACGCTGACCGGCGTCGAACTCCAGTCGGCCAAGTACACGGGGGGACTGCCTCCGGGCCTGCCCCACTACCATCTGCCGCTACCGTTCGCCTACGAATCGACCGGGGCCGTCACGCAGTTCACCAACGGCCTTGATCACGATCCTCGCAGCCGGGAGGTTTTCACGTTCTTTCGCCCCGAGGAACTGCTTCGGCTGGCGACCCTGGACAGCCAACTCCGGGCGAACCTGCGGCAGATGCCGGGACTGGCGACGCAGGGCCTTTGGGATGTGCAGATTGAGGCGATCGGCAACCTGGAAGCCTCCTTGGCCGCAGCCCATCTCAGGGCTTTGATCCAGATGGCCACCGGGGCGGGCAAGACCTACGTGGCCTGCTCGGCCAGCTACCGCCTCATCAAGTTCGGCAAGGCGAGGCGGATTTTGTTCCTGGTGGACCGCAACAACCTGGGCAAGCAGGCCCACAACGAGTTCCAGCAATACGTCAGCCCCTACAACAACTACAAGTTCACCGAGGAATACAACGTCTAGCGTCTCGCCCGCAACACCATCGACCCCGCCGCCAAGGTCTGCATCACCACGATTCAGCGGCTCTACTCGATTCTCAAGGGTGAGGAGGAATTCCAGGAGGAGAACGAAGAGGGCTCCCTGTTCGAGACGGCCCCGTCGCTGGTCAAGGAGTCCGTGCCGGTCGTCTACAACCCCATGGTGCCGCCCGAGACGTTCGACTTCATCATCATTGATGAGTGCCACCGCTCGATCTACAACGTCTGGCGGCAGGTCTTGGAATACTTCGACGCCTTCCTGATCGGGCTGACGGCCACCCCCTCGGCCCAGACGATCGGCTTCTTCCACGGCAACCTTGTCCAGGACTACAGCCACGAGAAGGCCGTCGTGGACGGGGTGAACGTCGGCTACGACGTTTACCGGATCGACACGAAGATCACCAAGACTGGGGCGAAGCTGGTCAAGGAGCCTGGCCAGTTCGTGCCCCACCGGGACCGGCGGACCCGCAAGAAGCGGCTCAAGGAACTCGACGACGACCTGACGTACACCGCCAGCGATCTCGATCGCGACGTAGTGGCCGTGGACCAGATTCGCCTTGTCATTCGCACTTTCCGCGACCGCCTCTTCACCGAAATCTTCCCCGGCAGGACGGAAGTCCCCAAGACCCTGGTTTTCGCCAAGACCGACCTCCACGCCGACGACCTCGTGAAGATCATTCGGGAGGAGTTTGGTCGGGGCAACGACTTCTGCCAGAAGATCACGTCCAAGACGACCGGCAAGAAGCCCGACGACCTCTTGAACGAGTTCCGCAACTCCTACAATCCCCGCATCGCGGTGACGGTGGACATGATCGCCACGGGCACGGACGTGAAGCCGCTGGAGTGCCTGCTCTTCATGCGGAACATCAACTCGGCCTCCTACTTCGACCAGATGAAGGGCCGGGGCTGCCGGATCATCAGGCCCGACGACCTGCAAGCCGTCACCCCCGATGCCCGGCAGAAGACGCATTACGTCATCGTGGATGCGGTGGGCGTTTGCGAACGCGACAAGTGCCCGTCGAAGCCGCTGGACCGCAAGCCGTCCGTATCGCTCGAAAAGATTCTCAACACGGTCGCTGCCGGGGCGGCCAGTGACGACATCTGCTCGACGCTGGCAGCACGTCTGACCCGGCTCGACCGCCAAGCCGATGAATCGCAGCGAGCGGAAATCGCCCGTCATGCCGGTGGTGAACCCCTGGCGGCCCTGAGCGGGCGGCTCCTCGACGCCATCGACCCGGACGCCAATGCCCGGCGTGCCACGGAGGTTCTTGGGCTGTCCGAGGGCCAGGAGCCGACGCAGGAGCAACTCGACGAGATGGAAGAGCAGGCGATTGCGAAGGCCCTCAAGCCATTCCACAATCCCAAACTGCGGGAAACGATCCTGGCAGTCAAGGCAGCGTTGGAGCAGGTCATCGACGAAGTGACGAAGGACCAGCTCACCTTTGCCGGGCACAGCACGGCGGCCAAGGAGAAGGCCCGCACGATCCTGGCGAATTTTCGGCAGTTCATCGAAGAGCACAAGGACGAGATCGAGGCCCTGAAGATTCTCTACAGCCGTCCGTATCGTGCCGGGCTCCGCTACCGGCAGGTCAAGGAACTGGCCGAGGCGATCCGGCGGCCCCCCGTCGCGGCACCCTTGGAGCGGCTATGGCAAGCCTACGAGGCCGTGGAACCCGACAGGGTGAAGGCCCACGGCGGCAAGCAACTGGTGGACGTGGTGGCCCTGGTTCGCCACGCCATCGACCCGACCTTGCCGTTGGTCCCCGTGGGAATGACGGTCGAGGAGCGTTATCAGGAATGGCTTGCCCGACAAGCCCAAGCCGGTGTCGCGTTCACGGTCGAGCAGCGGAAGTGGCTCGACGCCATCAAGGACCACATCGCCAGCAGCCTGCGGATCGAACAGGACGATTTCGACGGCGTGCCCTTCAACCAGTTAGGCGGTCTGGGCCGGGTCTACGAGCTTTTTGGTGATCGCCTGGGCGGCATCCTTGAAGAACTGAATGAGAGGTTGGCGGCATGAGTCGCGGTGATGGATTACCGAAGGGATGGATGGCCAGCCGTCTTGAGGATGTCGTTGAGATTCACGATGATCTTCGAGAACCGGTCAACGCCGAAGAGCGAGCCAACCGATCAGGACCGTATCCGTATTACGGGGCGACCGGCCAGGTAGGTTGGATCGACGGATACCTTCTCGACGGGCAGTATGTGCTGCTTGGTGAGGACGGGGCACCGTTCCTTGATCCGTCGAAGGCGAAGGCGTACATGATTGAGGGTAGATGCTGGGTCAACAATCACGCTCACGTCTTGCGGGGCATTCCGAAGCTCTGCGAAAATCGCTATCTTCTTCACGCTCTAAATCACGCAGACTACCGTGGATTCGCAAATGGTACTACTCGGCTGAAGCTCACCCAGGGTGCGATGCGGCGATTGCCCTTGCGTATAGCTCCATTTCTTGAGCAACGCCGCATCGTTGCCAAGATCGAAGAACTCTTCTCCGACCTGGACGCCGGGGTCGCCGCCCTCCAACGGGCGAAGGCCAAGCTGAAGCGTTACCGAGCGGCGGTGCTGAAAGCCGCCGTGGAGGGAAGGCTGACGGAGCAATGGCGAGCCGAACACCCACCGAAGGAGACGGCTGCCGAACTGCTCAAACGCATCCTCAAGCAACGCCGCTGCAAATGGGAGCAGGACCAGCTTGCGGCCTACGAGAAGGCCGGGAAGAAGCCCCCAGCCAACTGGCAGCAGAAGTACAAGGAGCCAACCGAGCCTGATGACACCAACCTCCCGACGTTGCCGGAAGGTTGGTGTTGGGCGTCTCTTGGGCAGTTGGTCGCTCGCAGCGAGTACGGGACATCGGTGAAATGCGCATACGAAGCAGCGGGCACCCCAGTCCTGCGGATACCCAACATCGCGGGCGGTGCCATAAGCCTCTTGGATATGAAATATGCCACGCAACAACTCGATCTTACCGAAGATGACGCCTTACAGTGCGGCGATCTGCTGATGTGCCGAACTAACGGGAGCATCACCCTAATTGGAAAGGCGGCCCTTGTCACAAACGGGCTAGAAGAAGCCCACTCATTTGCTTCATACCTCTTGCGGTTTCGGTTTGTCCTAACCAAGAACTTGCCTGGCTGGGTTCACTTGTATGCTGGTAGTTGCGGCGGTCGAGGCTTCATCGAGTCACACGCGGCATCCTCGGCTGGACAACACAACATCAGCCTGTCTCTAATGCACGGAATGCCAATTCCGATAGCTCCGCTGGCTGAACAAGAGCAGATTCTAAGTTGCGTTGAGGAGCGAGTGTCCGCCGCTCAACGGATTGCGGATCAAGCGGACGCCAATCTGAAGCGATCCTCCCGCCTTCGCCAAACGATCCTCAAGCGGGCCTTTGAGGGCAAGCTCGTCCCTCAAGACCCGAAGAATGAACCTGCGAGCGCGTTATTGCAGAGCATCAGGGAGCCATTATCACGAACGAGCGAGAGCCCATGTACCAAATCCAAAGCACACACTTCACGGGAACGGTGATTATGAAGTGGCTCGAACTGATTATTCCTCCGGCAGTCTCCGTATTTGTCGGTGGCATGATCCCAATTGTGCTCTTCTACCTCAAGGAATGGCTGGATAGTCGAAAACGCATATCTGAATGGTTCGAGCAAAAGTACATTGAGGGCGGAATAGACGGTCTCCATCAGTTCTTCAGCGAATGGGCCATACTCTCGTCCTTGCCTGCAAAGACCGTGCAGGAACTCCTTGCCAATCCAGTGTTCAATCGGGTGCCATCGCAATCTGCTGCAACACTGGCCACGATCACGGGAGGCATTTCGTTTCAGAATTGGGGTTCATCCGACTAAAGCGTAGGCTGTCTCATGGATGCCGAGGATTTTGAGCCTGAGGAATTCGGGATCTCGGAATCCGTAGGCTTGGCGTTTCATGGTTTTGATTTTGTTGTTGGTTCCTTCCAGCG
>Ga0067045_1032530_pt1 | contig 10028 bp, 7 predicted proteins | sample TerdegcTABiofilm_FD_59184 | JGI IMG/M metagenome (GOLD analysis project Ga0067045, IMG submission 59184) | Combined Assembly of (Gp0054472, Gp0054536) Wastewater bioreactor microbial communities from Singapore -Terephthalate degrading... | reverse complement strand
CCGCCGTGGGCAACTTCGGCTCGGGCTGGACCTGGCTGGTGAAGAAGGCCGACGGCTCGGTCGACATCGTCAACATGGGCGCCGCCGGCACCCCGCTGACCACTGGCGACAAAGCCCTGCTGACGGTGGATGTTTGGGAGCACGCCTACTACATCGACTACCGCAACCTGCGTCCCAAGTTCGTCGAGACCTTCCTCGACAAGCTGGTGAACTGGTCGTTCGCCGAAGCCAACTTCGCTTGATCGCATGCGTCAGCATCAAGGGCTCGGAGGGTGACCTTCGGGCCCTTTTTGCTGTCTGCCGCCTCAAATGCATGCAAATTTTTTCGTGCGTGTTTTGTATTGTGGGAATGTGATCCCAAAAACGAAGGCTTGGCACTCGCGCTGAAAGCACAATCACGGGATACCGATCACCGTTTCCGCGCGACCTGCATGGATGCCGGTCGGCGCCGTACCAACAACCTCTGGAGATAAGCAATGAGCAGCCAGCAACCTACCATCATCTACACCCTGACGGACGAGGCCCCCTTGCTGGCCACCAGTGCGTTCCTGCCCATCATCCGCACCTTTGCGGCGCCGGCAGGCATCAACGTTGCGACCAGCGACATTTCGGTGGCCGGTCGCGTGCTGGCCGCTTTCTCTGACTACCTCACCGAAGACCAGCGAGTCAGCGATGACCTGGCTGCACTGGGCAAGCTCACGCTCAAGCCCGAAGCCAACATCATCAAACTGCCGAATATCAGCGCTTCAGTCGCGCAGCTGAAGGCGGCCATCAGCGAGTTGCAGCAGAAGGGCTACAAGATTCCGGACTTCCCCGAGAACCCGAAAACGGACGAGGAGAAGGACATTCGAGCCCGCTACAACAAATGCACCGGGAGTGCGGTGAACCCGGTGCTGCGCGAAGGCAACTCGGACCGGCGCGCCCCCCGGGCGGTGAAGGAATACGCCCGCAAGAACCCGCACAGCATGGGCGAGTGGAGCCAGGCCTCGCGTTCGCACGTGTCGCATATGCACCATGGTGACTTCTATCATGGTGAGAAGTCCATGACCCTGGACAAGGCGCGCGACGTCAAGATGGAGCTGATCACCAAGAGCGGCAAAACCATTGTGCTCAAGCCCAAGGTCTCGCTGCTGGACCGCGAGGTCATCGACTCGATGTTCATGAGCAAGAAGGCGCTCCTGGACTTCTACGAAAAGGAGATCGAGGATGCGCGCAAGACCGGCGTGATGTTCTCGCTGCACGTCAAGGCGACCATGATGAAGGTGTCGCACCCTATTGTCTTCGGCCACTGCGTGCGCATCTTCTACCGCGAAGCTTTCGAGAAACACGGCAAGCTGTTCGATGAGCTGGGCGTGAACGTCAACAATGGCATGGTGGATCTGTACAACAAGATTGCCACGCTGCCCCAGAGCAAGCAGGACGAGATCAAGCGCGACCTGCACGCCTGCCACGAAGGCCGCCCCGAGCTGGCCATGGTCGATTCGGCCAAGGGCATCACCAACTTCCATTCGCCCAACGACGTGATCGTCGACGCTTCCATGCCGGCAATGATCCGCAACAGCGGCAAGATGTGGGGCGCTGACGGTCGCCTGAAAGACGTCAAGGCCGTGATGCCCGAATCGACCTTCGCCCGCATCTACCAGGAAATCATCAACTTCTGCAAGTGGCATGGCGCGTTCGACCCCAAGACCATGGGCACCGTGCCCAACGTGGGACTGATGGCTCAGCAGGCCGAAGAATACGGCTCGCACGACAAGACCTTCGAGATCCCCGAAGACGGCGTGGCCAACATCACCGACCTCGCGACCGGTGAGGTCCTGATGAGCCAGGACGTGGAGCAGGGCGACATCTGGCGCATGTGCCAGGTCAAGGACGCTGCCATCCGCGACTGGGTCAAGCTGGCTGTGAGCCGTGCGCGCAATTCCGGCATGCCGGTGGTGTTCTGGCTCGACGCCTACCGTCCGCACGAAGCGCAACTGATCACCAAGGTCAAGATGTACCTGCACGAGCACAACACGGCCGGCCTGGACATTCAGATCATGAGCCAGGTCCGCGCCATGCGTTACACACTGGAGCGCGTGATCCGAGGCCAGGACACCATCAGTGCCACCGGCAACATCCTGCGCGACTACCTGACCGACCTGTTCCCCATCATGGAACTGGGCACCAGTGCCAAGATGCTGTCCATCGTGCCCTTGATGGCAGGTGGCGGCATGTACGAAACCGGTGCTGGCGGTTCCGCCCCCAAGCACGTGCAGCAGCTGGTGGAAGAGAACCACCTGCGCTGGGATTCCCTGGGCGAGTTCCTGGCCCTGGCTGTGAGCTTTGAAGACCTGGGGCTGAAGAACAACAATGCCTCCGCCAAGCTGCTGGCCAAGACCCTGGACGCAGCCACGGGCAAGCTGTTGGACAACAACAAGAACCCGTCTCCCAAGACCGGTCAGCTCGACAACCGTGGCAGCCAGTTCTACCTGGCGCTGTACTGGGCACAGGAGCTGGCGGCGCAGACGGAGGACAAGGCGTTGGCGGACAAGTTCGCTCCGCTTGCCAAGGCGTTGGCCGACAACGAGAAGACCATCGTCAAGGAGCTGGCCGAGGTGCAGGGCAAGCCGGTCGATATCGGTGGCTACTACAAGCCCGATTTCACCAAGCTGGAAACCGTCATGCGACCGAGCAAGACGTTCAACGCGGCGCTGGCTTCGCTGAAAGCCTGACGCAAAAGGCCACCGGAAACGGTGGCCTTTTTTGATTGTTTACTTGGTGAATGGGGAGCCGCTCAATCGCGAGCCTGCCTTGATGCCACGCTTGTCGAACCAGCCTTGGTGCATTTCGAGCACATAGCGCACCGGTTTGGCCGAGCAGTGCGAGTCCAGGCTCTGGGGCTGCATATTGGCGAGGTTGACGATGGTGCCGTCGTCGGCCACGAAGGCTGCCGTCAGCGGCAGCAGCGTGTTCTTCATCCAGAAGCATTGGCTGGAGGGCTGTTCAAAAACGAACAGCATGCCCTCGTTGACGGGCATGTCCTTGCGGAACATGAGGCCTACTGCGCGCTCCTGGAAGGTGGCGGCCACCTGAGCCTGAATCAGGTGCATGCCGGCCGACAGGCCAATGCGGGGCAGCTGGAGCTGAGGCCCTTCCTGGGACCAGGCGGGCCCGGACAGCAGGAAGAACAGGCATATCAGGCGGGCGAACAGGCGTTTCATGCGGCGTGTCGGGTAAGTCGGGTCAGGCCCGCATTGTCTGCCATCGTGGCGTGCCAAGTCGGGGGCAGTGGCTCCGAGTCTAGAATTTGCCCTCTTGTTCCCTTTCTCCGTTACCTGAATTCCCCATTGACATGTACCAGCACATCCGCGTGCCCGCCCAAGGCCAGAAGATCACCGTCAACGCCGACATGTCGCTCAATGTGCCTGATGAACCCATCGTGCCGTACATCGAAGGCGACGGTACCGGCCTGGACATCACGCCCGTGATGCTCAAGGTGGTGGACGCTGCGGTGACACAAGCTTATGCCGGGCGCCGGAAAATTCACTGGATGGAGGTCTACGTAGGCCAGAAGGCGACCCAGGTCTATGGGCCCGATGTCTGGCTCCCCGACGAGACCCTCGACGCTCTGCGAACGCACGTGGTGTCCATCAAGGGGCCTCTGTCCACGCCCGCGGGTGGTCGTTTCCGGTCGCTGAACGTGGCGTTGCGACAGGCACTCGATCTGTATGCCTGCATCCGTCCCGTTCAGTACTTCGAGGGCGTCCCATCGCCGCTGAAGGAGCCCGGGAAGACCAACATGGTGGTGTTCCGAGAGAACTCGGAAGACATCTATGCGGGGATCGAATTCGAGGCGGGCTCTGCCCAGGCGCAAAGCCTGATTCGCCTCCTTCAGGAAGAAATGGGCGTGACCACGATCCGTTTCCCTGCCACCTCGGGTATCGGCATCAAGACGGTGTCCCTCGAGGGCACAGAGCGCCTGATGCGCAAAGCGATCCAGTACGCGATCGATCACGACAAGCCCAGCGTCACCATCGTGCACAAGGGCAACATCATGCGGTACACGGAAGGTGGTTTCCGCGACTGGGCCTACGCCCTGGCCCGGAGGGAATTCGGCGCCCTGGCGGTTGACGGTGGACCGTGGTGCCAGGTCCGCAATCCGAAGACTGGAAGGGACATCCTCATCAAGGATTGCTTTGCCGACGACTTTTTGCAGCAGATTCTGCTGCGTCCACTGGACTTCTCGGTGGTGGCCACCCTCAATCTCAATGGCGACTACATCGCCGATGCGCTGGCGGCTCAGGTGGGGGGCATCGGCATCGCGCCAGGCGCCAATCTGTCTGACACCCTGGCGTGCTTTGAGCCCACCCACGGCCCCGTGCCCAGGCATGCGGGCGCGGACTACGCCAACCCTTGCGCCGAAATCCTTGCCGCCGACATGATGCTTCGCCATCTGGGCTGGAAGGAGGCTGCTGACGTGATCATCGGTGCACTCAAAGGTGCCATCGCCAGCAAGAAGGTCACGCACGACTTCGCGCGGCTGATGTCGGGTGCCACCCAGGTAAGTTGTTCCGGTTTCGGTCAAGTCGTGATCGACATGATGGAGGAGTGACCCCTGATCGCGGCTGGCATGCGGTGTTCTGACCGCGAGTGCCCAAGGGTCGAGCGTGCTTCCTGTCGGCACTGAACGATGTATTGCTGAGACATGGAGCTGTTCGAGTTCTACCCTCTGCTCAAGGCGGCACACGTGGGCCTGGCGTTGCTGAGTGGCGGTGTCTTTGCGGGGCGGGGCGTGGGCGTGTTGATGGGTTCCACTGCGCCCATGGCGCCGTTGTGGCGTCGCCTGAGCCAGGTCATTGATACCGCTTTGCTGACAGTTGCCCTGCTGTTGCTGGCGACCCTTCAGCTCAACCCTTTTGCCACGCCCTGGTTGATGGCCAAGCTCGCGCTGCTGGCGGCCTACATCGTGCTCGGAACGCTGGCACTCAAACGGGCGCCGACCCGCACCGGCAAGGTGCTGGCATTCATCGCCGCACTGACGTGCTTCGTGGCGATGATCGCCATCGCTCGCGCACACGAACCCTGGGGCTTTCTGCGCCTTGTTGGAAGGTGAGCCAGGGCGCGTTGGCGCGCATGTCTTCGAGCTCGCGCTTCGCTCAGGCGGTGAATGGGTGCCGGCCGGGGAGGGTCGTCGACGAGCCGGCGGTGGGAAGAAGCGCACGAAAGCCGCTCAACTCGATGGTTTTCTCGCCAGCTTTCGCTTCACAATGAGGCATGGCTGATGCAGGTTGCCTCACCCCGCATCGACCCGAAGGCGATGCCATTTCGGGCCGTTGGAGAGCTGTTGTATTCCCGCACGATGCGGCGGTGCAATGCGCACCGCTAGAATCATTTTCATGGCCACCCAGAACCCCAAAAAACCGCCCAACCCTGTCGTCTCGCCGCCCAGCACGGGCAATGACGATTCGGTGGTGCTGGAGCGGCGCGCGCAACGCACCCAACCTCCCCAGATGTTTCAGGTGGTGCTGCTCAACGACGATTTCACGCCGATGGAGTTCGTGGTTCACGTCATCCAGGAGTTTTTCAGCAAGGACCGGGAGACCGCCACCCAGATCATGCTCAAGATCCATCTTGAGGGAAAAGGCATTTGCGGCGTGTATTCGCGCGATGTCGCCAGCACCAAAGTGGATCAGGTGCTTCAGGCCGCCCGGGCGGCAGGGCATCCGTTGCAATGTCTGAGTGAACCGGTTGAATAAATCCGGATCCACCCCATCTGAGCCCCATTCAGTCATTTTTGAACCCAGACGATTGCCTCTTCGATCACCTCAGCCCAAAGGACGTGCCCAATGATTGCCCAGGAACTTGAAGTCAGCTTGCATATGGCCTTTGTCGAGGCCCGGCAGCAGCGGCACGAATTCATCACGGTCGAGCACTTGCTGCTCGCGCTGCTGGACAACCCCAGCGCTGCCGAGGTGTTGCGCGCGTGCTCGGCCAACATCGACGACCTTCGCAAATCCTTGACAAACTTTATCAAGGACAACACCCCGCAGGTGGCCGGCACCGACGAGGTGGACACCCAGCCCACGCTGGGTTTCCAGCGCGTCATCCAGCGCGCCATCATGCATGTGCAGTCCACCGGTAACGGCAAGAAGGAAGTCACCGGCGCCAACGTGCTGGTGGCCATCTTCGGCGAAAAGGACTCGCATGCCGTGTATTACCTGCACCAGCAGGGCGTGACACGCCTGGACGTGGTGAACTTCATCGCCCATGGCATCCGCAAGAGCGACCCGCCGGAGCCCACCAAGTCGGGCGAAAGCGCGGCCGAGAACGAGGAAGCCGGCGAAGCCAAGGGCAATGAGAAGGCGTCGCCGCTGGAGCAGTTCACGCAGAACCTGAACCAGATGGCCAAGGACGGCAAGATCGATCCGCTGATCGGGCGCGAGTACGAGGTCGAGCGCGTAATCCAGATCCTGTGCCGCCGCCGCAAGAACAACCCGCTGCTGGTGGGTGAGGCCGGCGTGGGCAAGACCGCTATCGCAGAGGGCCTTGCCTGGCGCATCACCCAGGGTGATGTGCCCGAAATCCTCGCTGAGTCCGCCGTTTATTCGCTCGACATGGGCGCGTTGTTGGCCGGCACCAAGTACCGAGGTGACTTCGAGCAGCGTCTCAAGGGTGTGCTCAAGTCGCTCAAGGACAGGCCGAACGCGATCCTGTTCATCGACGAGATTCACACGCTGATCGGTGCGGGTGCGGCGTCGGGTGGCACTCTGGACGCATCCAACCTGCTCAAGCCGGCACTCTCCAGCGGCCAGCTCAAGTGCATTGGCGCCACCACCTTCAGCGAGTACCGTGGCATCTTTGAAAAGGACGCTGCGCTGTCTCGCCGTTTCCAGAAGGTGGATGTGGTCGAGCCAACGGTGGCCGAGACGGTCGACATCCTCAAGGGCCTGAAGTCGCGCTTTGAAGAGCACCATGGCGTGAAGTACGCCGTAGCTGCCCTGCAGGCCGCTGCCGAACTCAGTGCGAAGTACATCAATGACCGCCATCTGCCCGACAAGGCCATCGACGTGATCGATGAGGCCGGTGCTGCCCAGCGCATCCTGCCGGTGTCCAAACGGAAGAAGACCATCAGCAAGACCGAAGTCGAGGAAATCGTGGCCAAGATCGCCCGCATTCCGCCGGCGAACGTGTCCAACGACGACCGCAGCAAGCTGCAGACGCTGGAGCGCGACCTCAAGAGCGTGGTGTTTGGCCAGGACAAGGCTCTGGAAGTGCTGGCGTCGTCGGTCAAGATGGCTCGCTCGGGTCTGGGCAAGGCCGACAAGCCCATTGGCGCGTTCCTGTTCAGCGGTCCCACCGGCGTCGGCAAGACCGAAGCCGCCAAGCAGCTTGCCTACATCATGGGCATCGACTTGATCCGCTTCGACATGTCGGAGTACATGGAGCGCCATGCCGTGAGCCGCCTGATTGGTGCGCCTCCCGGCTATGTGGGCTTCGACCAGGGTGGCCTCCTCACCGAAGCCATCACCAAGAAGCCGCACTGCGTGCTGCTGCTCGACGAAATCGAGAAGGCGCACCCGGACATCTTCAACGTGCTGCTGCAAGTGATGGACCATGGCACGCTGACGGACAACAACGGGCGCAAGGCCGACTTCCGCAACGTCATCATCATCATGACGACGAACGCGGGCGCCGAGACAATGAACAAGGCGACCATCGGTTTCACGAATCCGCGCGAAGCGGGCGACGAAATGGCCGACATCAAGCGCCTGTTCACGCCAGAGTTCAGAAACCGCCTGGATGCGACGGTCAGCTTCAAGGCGCTGGATGAGAACATCATCATGCGCGTGGTCGACAAGTTCCTGCTTCAGCTGGAAACGCAACTTGCCGAGAAGAAGGTCGAGGTCACATTCACCGACGGGCTGCGCAAGCACTTGGCCAAGAAGGGTTTCGATCCGCTGATGGGCGCACGTCCGATGCAACGCCTGATTCAGGACACGATTCGCCGCGCCCTGGCCGACGAACTGCTGTTCGGTCGCCTTACCGAAGGTGGTCGCTTGACGGTGGACATCGAAACCAAGACCGACGAGGCGGGCAAGGAAACGCAGGAAGTCATGCTCGATATCCAGCCCCTGTCGAAGAAGGAAGGCAAAGCCAAGCCCGAGGAAGCCACGGCCGGCTGACCGCCTTCGCTGCCCATGAAAAAGGCCCGGTCATGCCGGGCCTTTTTCATGGGAGATCGCCGGGTCAGCGCTTCTTGCTGCCGCCCAGGAGGCCGCCAAGCATGCCCCGAACGATCTGGCGACCCAGGCCGCTGGCCACACTGCGGGCGGCGGTCTTGGCCATGGTCTGTACCAGTCCGTCGTATTGCCCGCCGCGCGGGCCGGTGCGGCCAAACAGTGCTTCGTTGACCATGTTGCCGAACCCACCGCTGTCGGCCGATGCCTGCTGCTTGTCAGCGCCAGGAATGCGAGGCGTCTTCGCGGCCGCGCTTGACGCATCGGCAGCTTCCTGCGTGCCTCGCTGCCCCGCGTGATTGGCAAACATCTCGTATGCGCTTTCGCGATCGACCACCTTTTCATACACGCCCGCCACCAGCGAGCTCTGCCGCAACTGCTGGCGCTGGGCATCGGTGATGGGGCCCAGCTGGCTGCCCGGCGGTACCACGAAGACTCGCTCGGTCTCGGCGGGGCGGCCCTTGGCGTCGAGCAGGCTGACCAGCGCCTCGCCGACAGCCAGTTCGGTGATCGCGGCCTCAATGTCCAGCCCGGCCTTGGGGCGCATGGTTTGTGCGGTCGACTTCACCGCTTTCTGGTCCCGGGGCGTGAAGGCGCGCAGGGCGTGTTGCACGCGGTTGCCCAGCTGGCCCAACACGCTGTCCGGGATGTCCAGCGGGTTCTGCGTCACGAAATAGACGCCGACGCCCTTGGACCGCACCAGCCGCACGACCAGCTCGATGCGCTCGATCAGCACTTTGGGGGCCTCGTTGAACAGCAAGTGGGCTTCATCGAAAAAGAAGACCAGCTTGGGCTTTTCGGGGTCACCGATCTCTGGCAGGGTTTCAAACAACTCGGACAGCATCCAAAGGAGGAAAGTGGCGTACAGGCGTGGCGCGTTCATCAGTTTGTCGGCGGCCAGCACGTTGATCACGCCCTTGCCGTCCACCGTCTGCATGAAGTCGCTGATGTCGAGCATGGGCTCGCCAAAGAACTTGTCGCCACCTTGCTGCTCCACCTGCATCAGCCCGCGTTGGATGGCACCGATGCTGGCAGCGCTGATGTTGCCGTACTCCGTGGTGAACTGCTTTGCGTTGTCGCCGATGTGCTGCAGCATGGCCCGAAGGTCTTTCATGTCGAGCAGCAGCAGGCCGTTGTCGTCGGCGATCTTGAACACCAGGTTGAGCACGCCGGCCTGGGTGTCGTTGAGGTTGAGCATGCGCGCGAGCAGCAGAGGGCCCATGTCGCTGATGGTGGCGCGCACCGGGTGGCCGAGTTCGCCGAACACGTCCCACAAGGTGGTGGGGCAGGCCTGAGAGGCGGGTGGGGTGATGCCACGGTCTTTCAGGATGGCGCTCATCTTCTCGCCAAAGCTGCCCGGCTGGCTGATGCCGGAGAGGTCGCCCTTGACGTCGGCCATGAACACCGGCACGCCGATGCGGGAGAACTGTTCGGCCAGTGTCTGCAGGGTCACCGTTTTGCCCGTGCCGGTGGCGCCGGTGATCAGGCCATGGCGGTTCGCGAGCCCGGGCAACAGCTGGCAGGTGGTGGTGGCGTTCTGGGCGATCAGCATCGGTTCGGCCATGGCAAGAGTTCCTTAGGGGAGGCGGTTCGGGTGAAAACGTAAAATCGCAGGCTTATTAGATCAAAGCCAGAACGGGCAAAAGGACAATTTCGTGGCCGGACACAGCAAATGGGCAAATATTCAGCACCGCAAGGGTCGCCAGGATGAAAAGCGCGGAAAGATCTGGACGCGCGTGATTCGCGAGATCACGGTGGCGGCCCGCCAGGGCGGCGGAGACCCGGCGATGAACCCGCGCCTGCGGCTGG
>Ga0067045_1032522_pt1 | contig 10030 bp, 10 predicted proteins | sample TerdegcTABiofilm_FD_59184 | JGI IMG/M metagenome (GOLD analysis project Ga0067045, IMG submission 59184) | Combined Assembly of (Gp0054472, Gp0054536) Wastewater bioreactor microbial communities from Singapore -Terephthalate degrading... | reverse complement strand
GGTCGTCGCACGCTATGAGCTGTGCGAAGACCTGGCAAGCCATCTGACCGAGCAGGCACAGACGCTTTATCACTCGGGCAATTCCTCAGAAGAGCAGGTACTGCTGGGCATGCATGCGGGCCTGGCCGCGGAGGGCTCGGTCGTCACGGAGCCTGAAGCGGGCTGGATCGTGCAGCGCCTGGCCGAGCTGCTGGAATGGCGTGCACCGCAGTTCCCCACTCCTGCGGAACCGACCTGAAAGCCCGGACAGAAGCGGTTTTCAGCGCTTTCAGACCAGCATTTTTCGCTTCAAACGCCGGAGCTAGATCAGAAGGCTCCGGCAGGCGCATGCAGACGCTGCCAGGCCAAGGACCGCCAGGCAGGCGTTCCATAGGCGGCGACCAGATCGCGCCCGATGACGGCCCAGGCCGGGTCGGCTGGGTTCAGACCCAAGGCCTCGATGAACGGTGCTTGCACGATGAAGCACTGGCGCCGATAAGGCAGCAAAAAACCATCCACCTGCTGTTCGAGCACGCTGCGCGCCTGTGCGTACTCGCTGAACCAGATGTGCAGAAGAATGCCGCTACGCGGCACATGCCAGAAGCTGCCCATGTCATCTCCCGGTGCCGCCAGCGCTCCCAGCACCCGACGCGCCTGCTCCCAGCCGGCAAAGCCGGCCTCGCGCGCAGCCTGATGCAAGTGGTCGCGCAAGCTGGTCGAGCCTGCAGCCCCCTCGCGACGCGCACGGCTCAAGCGGACGCGGGCACGCACCTTGATCTCGTCGATCAGGGCCTGCGGCGACAGGCGTTTCGCAGCAGAACTTGCCCCCATGGCCGGACCCGGTGGATCAATCGCTGCAGCACCAGCGGGCAGCGCCTGGCCTGAGCTCATGGCATTCACGGTTTCGCTGCTCATGACTGCACCCCTTGCAGCTCTTGCTGCCACAGAGACAGCAGGGCCTGAAGTTCGGCGTCATAGTCGAACAAGGGGTCGTCGCGTTCCTTGATGCGGTCCAGTACCTCGAAACGGAATGCCTGTGCGCCATGGCGGGCCCAGGCCTGGGCCAGTGCCGCATCGCGCCGGGAGCCATTGCTCAGCTCGAACCGCAGGCGGTTGAGTATTGCGTCCACATTGCGGCTGGCACCCAGGCGCAACAAATCGGCGGCATTGCAGCGCACCGCGTAGACACCCATGGCGGGAAGCGCCTGTTTGTAGTCCCGCGTCAGCGCGCGCCGCGCCTGGGGATGGAGAGATGAAGTCATGACAGTGCTCCAGGTTGCATCGGAGCCCCCGCGCTGGGCCCTTGGAACAACCATGGTCTGACAGAACATCGAATCGAGCGTGAACACGCTGCCTAAAGCAAGGGTGAGAGCCTCTTGTGCGGGCAGGCGCCCCTTTTGCACCTGTGAGCTGCGATTCTAGTGCAAGCGCCTCAGATCTGCGCAGGTGTCAGCTGCTCGACCAGCTTGCGCCCGAAAGCCACATCGGGCTGCAGACCATAGAGAATGCGATAGACGATGGGTGCCACCAGTTGATCCAGCAAGGTGTCCACATCGGGACCCGAATCGCCGCGCGCCCGGGCCCGGCTCAGCACAATGCCGAGCTGCTCCCGGATGATGTCCACGCAGGCGCAGGTCACCTGATCTTCCTGGGTCGCCACCAAGGTATCGCGCAGCAAGGTACGCCCCAGAGGCGAGCCCATTTCCTCGATGTATTGCTCGGTCCAGGCCTGCAGATCGCCATGCAGGCTGCCCGTGTCCGCCGGCTCGGCAATGGGACGGATGCGCTCCAGCGCCACATCGGCCAGCAGTTGCGGCAGATCGCCCCAGCGGCGGTACAGCGTGGAAGGCGTGACGCCGGCTTCGATGGCTATCAGGGGGAAGGTCAGCTCCTCGCGCGGCATGCGCTCCAGCAGTTTCCTCACCGCCTGATGCACGCTGGCCTGTACACGGGAGCTGCGCCCGCCAGGCCGGGATTGGACCGGGTCTTTTGCAATCATGGTCATTAAAGCTAAATATTTGCGTTAATGAGAAGTTAACGCAGAATACGCAAACGCAAAAAATTTGCTTTTATGGTAGCGGAGCCTGCTTTTCCATGTCCACATCCTCTGTATCCCAGACTGCGGTGTCCAGCACCCGCAATATGGCTGCTGTCGCCCTGACCCTGGCCAGCTTTCTGGCGGCCTCCAGCGCTCCCACGCCCTTGTATCGCCTCTACCAGCAGGCCTGGGGCTTTTCGTCGGGCATGCTGACCCTGATCTTCGCGGTCTACGCCTTCAGCCTGCTCGTCGCCTTGCTCACCATGGGCGCACTGTCCGATTACCTGGGCCGACGCCCCGTCATTCTTGCCGCCCTGGGGCTGGAGGCAGTTTCCATGCTGATGTTTGCCCATGCACAGGATGCGCAAGCCCTGCTCTGGTCTCGCGTGGTGCAGGGCTTTGCCACCGGCATGGCCAGTGCGGCCCTGGGCGCGGCCCTGCTCGATATGGACCGCGAACGCGGTGCGCTGATCAACACGCTGGCTCCCATGATCGGCATGGCAGCAGGAGTGTTCGGCGCCAACCAGCTGGCCAGCCACGGCCATGACGGGCTGCACCAGATCTACTGGTGGCTGCTGCTGGTCTTTGCGGCATCGGCCTGGGCCATCGCCGTGATGCCTGAAACCGTCAGCCGCCGCAGCGGAGCCCTGGCCTCCATGCGCCCTCGCATCCGCCTTCCCGCGCATATCCGCCCGGCCTTCCTGCGCATGGCGCCGCTGGATATCGCCGCCTGGGCGCTGGCGGGCTTCTACCTGTCGCTAGGCCCCACCCTGCTGCGCGTGATCACCGGCTCCACCCTGATGGCAGGCCTGGCCGTGTGCATCAACACCCTGAGCGCCGCTGCGGCCATCTGGCTGCTGCGCCACTGGACGGCCCAGCGCATGCTGCGCTTTGGCGGCTCGGTGCTGCCCCTGGGCATCGTGATACTGCTGCTGGGCGTGGCCAGCCACAGCCTGACGCTGATGGTGGCCGCCTCCATCATTGCCGGCGCGGGCTTTGGCGTGGGCTTTCAGGGCGCGCTGCGCAGCGTGCTGCCGCTGGCCGAGCCGCACGAACGCGGCGGCCTGCTGTCCACCATCTATGTGCTGAGCTATCTGGCCTTCAGCCTGCCCTCCATCGCCGCAGGACTGCTGACCCAGAGCCTGGGGCTGGTGCCCACCACCTATGGCTATGGCCTGATGCTGATTGTGCTGGGCTTGCTGGCACTGGCAGCCACAAGACAGCAAGCAGTCGTGCGGCAGGCCACCTGAACCCCGAGCTGCCGCCTGCGCGCCGCGTGGCCTGACAGCCTCTCTGCTGTCCCATCAAAAAAGCCCTTCAGCAGACGCAGCACGGCTCGGGATCGGCCTGACGGCCTCAGGCCGGGGCCGACTCGGCGGCCTTCCAGTCCGCATAGCGGTTCAGAATGCGCTGCACCTGACCATGGGTCCACTCGCCGCCCTTGGCCGCCGCAATGCCCCGTGCATTGAGTTCGGCCGCCATGGCGCGGTGGGTCAGTCCTTGTTCCTGCAAAGCGGCAAACAGCGCTTCATGCTGTCTGGCAAAGGCATCGGCCGCCGATTTGCGCTTTTCCACCGTGGCGCGGATATTGGCCGCACCGGCCGTGCCAAGCTTGACACCGCGCTCACGCGCTTGGGCCAACGCCTTGCGGGTGCGGGCGCTGATCTCGGGATTGACTTCCGGCGTGGACGGGTCGGCGGTTTCGGTCATGTGATTAGAGATGGATATATGACTCAGGGGCTGACCCCGCAACCATGGCGGGAGCAGCACAGCAGCGGTGTCTGAGGCAACAGGCGGCAAGGCTCATCAGCCGCCCGTCACAGGCGGGAAGAACGCCACTTCGTCGCCATTGCTGAGCACGGCATCGGCATCACAGATATCCTGGTTCAGCGCCATGCGCACAGCCTTGCCAGCAGCCAGCGCCTGAGCAGCCGCATCGCCGCGGCTCATCAGTTGCTCGCGCAACGCTCCCACGGTGGCTGCCGGAGTCTGCAGGCTTTCGCTGCCTGTGCCCAGGGCCTCCCGAATCGAGGCGAAATATCGAATCGTAACGGTCTTCATCTCCAACTCCATCAGCCCATGAGTTCGGCAAACGGGATAAAGCGCACGCTGTCTCCCATGGCAATCGTGCTGCCTGCGGGATTGTCCACCACGCCATCGCCCCAGGCCGTGGAAGTCAGCACCCCCGAGCTCTGGTTTCTGAACAACTCCAGCCCCCCACGCTCGTTGTAGCGCACCCGCAGAAACTCTCTGCGCTTGTCGCCCTTTGGCCACTCGAAATCGGCGCGCGCCTCTATGGCTCGCGGCAGCACGTTCTCCACGCCCTGCAGACGCAGCAGGAAGGGGCGCACCAGCACCTGGAAGGTGACAAAACTGGAGACCGGGTTGCCAGGCAGCCCGATGAAATGCGCAAAGCCCGTGCCGGACTCGCGATTGACGCGGCCATAGGCAAAAGGCTTGCCAGGCTTGATGCTGATCTGCCAGAGATCCAGCTGCCCCAGCTCCTGCACGGCAGGCTTGATATGGTCTTCCTCGCCCACGGAGACGCCGCCGCTGGTGACGATCACATCGTGGTCCATGGCGGCATCGGCCAGTGCGGCAATCGTGGCCTCGCGGTCGTCGGGAACAATGCCCAGATCCGTCACCTCGCAGCCCATGCGCAACAGCAATGCACGCAAGAAGAAGCGGTTGCTGTTGTAGATGCTGCCCGCAGGCATGTCCTGCGGAGCGACGGTGCCGGGCATGACCAGTTCATCGCCGGTGGAGAACAAGGCCACACGCGGCTTGCGTGCCACCTGCAGGCGGGCAAAGCCCATGCTGGCGGCCAGACCCAGGTGGGCCGGCGTGAGGCGCGTGCCGGCCTCGATCACGGTCGCTCCCTGCGTGATGTCCTCGCCCGCGCGGCGAATCCACTGCCCGGCACGGGGCTCGGCCTTGATGCGCACGCGGCCGTCTTCGAGCAGCTCGCAGTCTTCCTGCATGACGATGGCATCGGCCCCGGCCGGCACGGGCGCGCCCGTGAAGATGCGGGCGACGGAGCCTGCAGCCAGGGCCTCAGGCGAGGTGCCGGCGGGAATGCGCTGCGACACCGGCAGCACCGCCATGCCGCCCGCGCATTCAGCGGCGCGCACTGCATAGCCGTCCATGGCCGAGTTATCCTGAGGCGGCACCTGCAGCGGCGAGACGGCTGCCTGCAGCAGCACGCGGCCATCGGCATCAAAGGTGTCCACCAGCTGTGCGCCGGCCTGGGGCCGGGCATGGGCCAGCAGCTCCTGCAGGGCTTCATCCAGAGGCTTGAGCGGCTTGCGGGGCGTCTGTGGTGCTTGCATTGCTGTGTCTTTCCTTAGTTCTTGTATTGCAGAGAATCCGAATGTGCAAGCAGCCATTGCAGCACAAGCTGGGGCTGGTTCAGGTCCAGCACGGGCTGGACCGGGGTTTGCGGCAGATCCCGGGCTGCATCGGTGGCCACGGCCAGCACCCGAGGGTCGTGCGCAAACAGCGGCTCCAGGCTCTTGCCCTTGTCCAGCCTGTCCTGCTGCAACCGCCAGACCTCGATCTTGGGCAGCTCGCCGTGCTTGAAGCCTTCGACCAGCACCCAATCCACGCTGGGGTCCAGCTGCGCCAGCATGTCGTGCACGCTGGGCTGCGCAGGCTGCTCGTATTCGCGCATCAGCGCCATGCGCCTGTCGGACGCGAGCAGCACCTCGTAGGCTCCTGCCTTGCGGTGGCGCCAGCTGTCCTTGCCTTCGCGATCCACATCAAAGTCATGGTGGGCATGCTTGATGACCGAGACCCGCAGCCCGCGCTGCCTCATCAGCATCACCAGCGCCTCGACCAGGGCCGTCTTGCCCGCGCCCGAATATCCGGCAAAGCCTATGACCTTCATCTTGATTTCAATATAATTTTGATAGCTACTAACGCTTGATGAATAAGCGAATAGCGACTATTTTATTCAAAGAAAAAAGCACCTGTCGCCAAGCCACAGGTGCTTTTCAAGCTTAACGCCGCAAGGCTTTATTTGCAGTTTTCGGCAATAAAGGCCTTGACCTGGTCCACGTCGGAGGCCATGACGACCACACGCTTGGGCAGGTCTTCGATGCCGTTGAACTTGGCGGGACGGTCGGGCTGGCGGCCCAATGCTTCTTCGATCGTTGCCGCAAACTTGATGGGCAGAGCGGTTTCCAGCACCAGCATGGGCTCGGCACCCAGATGCTCGCGCGCCACCTTCACGCCGTCGGCGGTATGGGTGTCGATCATCTGACCAAAGCGCTCGAAAGTGTCCTTGATGGTGGCCAGACGGTCGGCATGGGTGCTCTTGCCGCTCACAAAACCATACTTGCCAGCCGCATCCTTGAAGGCGGGATCTGTGCTCAGATCGAACTTGCCCGCCTTGGCCACGCCTTCGGCGAACAGCTGCCGGGTGCGCACGCCGTCGCGGCCCACCAGGTCGAACACAAAGCGCTCGAAATTGCTGGCCTTGGAGATGTCCATCGAGGGGCTCGATGTCTCGTAGGTATTGGCCGAGCCTCGCACTTGGTAGACGCCGGTGCGGAAGAACTCGTCCAGCACATCGTTTTCGTTGGTGGCCACCACCAGCTTGGCGATCGGCAGGCCCATCTGGCGCGCCACATGGCCTGCGCAGATATTGCCGAAGTTGCCGGAAGGCACGGTGAAGCTGACCTTCTGGTCATTGGAGCGGGTGGCCTGCAGATAGCCGGCAAAGTAGTAGACCACCTGGGCCAGCAGACGTGCCCAGTTGATGGAGTTGACCGTACCGATCTTGTACTGGGCCTTGAAGGCGTGGTCGTTGGAGACGGCCTTGACGATGTCCTGGCAGTCGTCGAACACACCTTCGATGGCGATGTTGTGAATGTTCTCGTCCTGCAGGCTGAACATCTGCGCCTGCTGGAAGGGGCTCATGCGGCCGTGGGGGCTGGTCATGAAGACGCGCACGCCCTTCTTGCCGCGCATGGCGTACTCGGCCGCGCTGCCGGTGTCCCCGCTGGTGGCACCCAGGATATTCAGCTCCTCGTTGCGGCGGGCCAGTTCGTACTCGAACAGATTGCCCAGCAGCTGCATGGCCATGTCCTTGAAGGCCAGCGTGGGGCCGTTGGACAGGGCTTCGATGTGCAGCACGCCGTCAAGCTGGCGCACGGGCACGATGGCGTCGCTGCCAAAGACTTCCTTGGTATAGGTCTTGGCACACAGGGCGCGAAGATCTTCGGCCGGAATGTCGTCAATGTAGAGCGACAGAATCTCGAAGGCCAGGGCCGCATAGCCCTTGGTGGCCAGCGTCTCGCGCAGCTGGCTCAGCTTGGCATCGTCGATCCGGGGATACTCGACGGGCAGGTACAGGCCGCCATCGGGAGCCAGACCTTCGAGCAAAATGTCGCAAAAACGCTTGCGGTCAGCATGGCCGCGGGTGGACAGATACAGCATCTCAAACTCGCCAAAAACTAAAATTCGGAACCAGCAGCCAAACGGACAGAAGTCGTGCCGCCAAGCTAGTCATTATCGGTCAGCAAGCCCGATGTGACTGCGCGCGAATGCAGAGACCGGCCAACGCCATTGCCTCATATCGCGCTGACGGGGACTCAGGGTTGGAAATAGCGCTGCGCCCCCGGCTTGATATAGGGCTTCAGTTCCTTGAACGGGACACTGACGCCGCTGCCCAGGCACACTCCCATGGCATGGCCTATGCCTGAAATCACAAAACTCATCTTGTCGGGCTTGTCGAACATCAGCGCCATGTACTGAGGCAGGAGCTCGGTGCACTCCTTGTCATCCTCGGAATACCGGCTCACTGCCTTGCTCAGAAAACGTGACAGCCGATCACCGTATTCCAGCTTGTACTCGCCATATTTCACGTCCTTGAGCAGGCGGGTGAAGTCCATATAGCCGCCCCGCAGCAAATCCAGCACAAAGGGGTCGCAATGATTGTTGGGGTGCGCGCCGCCGCAACCGGTTGAACCGGACTCCACCACACTCATCAAGGCGCTTGAGAGGTACGTCACCTTGATCGACTCGTTATTGAAGTCCCCCAGTGAGCCTGCCGCCGGGCCAGCGTTCTGGTAGATCGAGCCCACACAGGCAAGCGCCTCCAGACTCATGCCCCAGTGGCGCTGCTCCAGAACGGTATTGGTCTGCGCCAGAATTTTGGCATCCGGATGGCGCGTGAGGCGCGGATACCAGAACTGGGTACGCGCGTCGCGCACCGGCCTCCAGGCCAGCATGGGGCTGAGCACCACTTCCTTGCCCTGCTCCAGCTTTTGCTCGGCCACTTTCAGATAGTCGTAGGGCGTGGCCTGCGCCGAGATGGCAACGCCCGATGCAATACCGCTGTCCGCACCTTGCACAATCGCCAACGTCACGGCCTCCACACCGAATGGCGCTATCTTTTCAGGGTCGTACTGCGCAATATGGGTAAGGGCTAGCGGCAGTTTTTTGCCATGAATATCATCCACCCATTCACCTGCCAAAGCATTGCCTTGCTGGCGCAGCTGCCAAACGATGCGGCGCTGTTGGGAGTCGGTCAACACGGGAGGCTCGCCGCCGCTTTCACGCGCCCAGTCGTTATTCAAAGGACGCGCCTCAGACAGCGCATTCAGCGCGCCCCGCAGCGGAATATCCACTCCATGCCGCAGATAGAAATAGCGCCCCTGGCGTTCACCATCCTCACCCGGCTTGCCCAGCTCCATCACCACCGCCGAGCCGCCCAGCGTGCCACGATAGACATCGACGGGCGCCGCTTGCGCACCCGCTGCCACCAAAAGCAAAAAGGCTGGCGCCATAGGGCGCCAGCCTTTGAAGGAGTTTGCAATACCGACACCGCACTGAACAGGGAATAAACCGCTTTGAGTGCGACGGTACATGCTCAAGTCCTTAGTTCAGCTCTTCCTTGCGAATGCGGGTGATGGGAGCCAGCACCGTGGGCAGACCCTGGATTTCGGCCAGCGCCTTGTCCATATCCCCTTCGCGCGTGTCGTGCGTGAGGATGATCAGGTCGGTCTGGGTCGAGCCTTCGCCGCCCACTTCGTCGGCCTCGCGCTGCAGCACCGCATCGATGCTGATGCCGGCGCCCGCCAGCAAGCCGGTGATCTTGGCCAGCACTCCAGCTTCGTCAGCCACGCGGATGCGCAGGTAGTAGCTGGTCACGACCTCGGCCATGGGCAGCACGGGCAGCTCGCTGCCGGCGGCAGCCAGGCTGCTGCTCTGGAAGGCCAGCGCAGGCACGCGGTGGGCAGGATCGGAGCCGTCCATGCGGGCGATATCCACCAGGTCGGCCACCACGGCGGAGGCGGTGGGCTCGGACCCGGCACCCTTGCCGTAGTACAGCGTGGTGCCCACGGCATCGCCGTTCACCACCACGGCGTTCATCGCGCCTTCCACATTGGCGATCAAACGCTTGGAAGGCACCAGCGAGGGGTGCACGCGCAGCTCGATGCCCTTGTCCGTGCGCTTGGTGATGCCCAGCAGCTTGATGCGGTAGCCCAGTTGCTCGGCGTAACGGATATCGACGCCGGCCAGCTTGGTGATGCCTTCCACATAGGCCTTGTCGAACTGCACGGGAATGCCGAAGGCAATCGCGCTCATCAGCGTGGCCTTGTGGGCAGCGTCCACACCCTCGATGTCGAAGGTGGGGTCGGCTTCGGCGTAGCCCAGACGCTGTGCTTCCTTGAGCACCACGTCGAAGTCCAGGCCCTTGTCGCGCATTTCGGACAGGATGAAGTTGGTCGTGCCGTTGATGATGCCGGCCACCCACTGGATGGAGTTGGCGGTCAGGCCTTCGCGCAGGGCCTTGATGATGGGAATGCCACCGGCCACGGCGGCTTCATAGGCCACCATCACACCCTTCTCGGCCGCAGCCTTGAAGATTTCCGTGCCGTGCACGGCCAGCAGGGCCTTGTTGGCCGTCACCACATGCTTGCCGGCCGCGATGGCTTCCAGCACCAGGGCCTTGGCAATGCCGTAGCCGCCGATCAGCTCGACCACCACATCGATATCGGGGTTGGC
>Ga0067045_1004499_pt1 | contig 10030 bp, 11 predicted proteins | sample TerdegcTABiofilm_FD_59184 | JGI IMG/M metagenome (GOLD analysis project Ga0067045, IMG submission 59184) | Combined Assembly of (Gp0054472, Gp0054536) Wastewater bioreactor microbial communities from Singapore -Terephthalate degrading... | reverse complement strand
ATGAAAGCACCAGAGACCTTGTGCCAATTTAGCATAAGGGGGGGGAGAGATAATGGTAAAATATTTTTAATTTCCTATTTAAAAAAGCCCTTGTGCCAATTTAGCNTAAGGAAGGAGAGCNCCAGAGCCCTTGTGCCAATTTAGCATAAGGGGGTNATGAAAGCACCAGAGNCCTTGTGCCAATTTAGCATAAGGGGGTAATGAAAGCACCAGAGACCTTGTGCCAATTTAGCATAAGGGGGGGGAGAGATAATGGTAAAATATTTTTAATTTCCTATTTAAAAAAGCCCTTGTGCCAATTTAGCATAAGGGGGTGATGAACATAGCTCTTATTTTGATAGCAGCAAAAGAAGCATCGAAAACCTTATGTTAATTTTGGCATAAGGTGAAATATGAAATCTCAGCCTTACATCGGAGAAAATACTTCAGTATGGTATATTTTTTATATATCTTTTAAAATTTTTTTGTTTTTTAAATAAAAAAAGAAGCAAAAGTCCCTTTATTATTAAAGAGAAAGATAGAAGGAGGTAGAAAAAAATATGAAGTCCACTATCATAAAAATATTTATAATATTTTTATTTTTTGTCTTTTTTGCTTCTACAAAAACATTTTGTAACGATAATAACAAAAAAAATAATCTTGCAGAACAATATGAAAAGTTTTTAAAAGCTCAAAAAGTACTTAATGATGTTTCACAAAGAATGAGTGAAAGAGAACAAAAAATAAATGAAAAATATTTGGCAGAAATAAAAAAAGAACAAGAACGACACAAAAATATTCCGGAAAAAACTTTAAAAATTATTAAAGCTAATGAAAGATTTAAAAAAATATTTGATTTAGCCTACCAATCTTTATTGGAAAGTAGATGTTATGCGAGTAGTTCAGTAAATGATGTAAAAATATTGGATAAACAGTTTAGTTCAATCTTAACTAAAAACCCTACAAGTCATCAAGATGTGATAGCTTCTGGTGGATTAGACTCATCTATTTCAACTATAATCCAGCAATGTCAAAAAACTCAGTCCATGAAAGGTGTATCTAAACTTGATTGCAATACCTGTAGTGGAACAGTTGAATATGGCAACATAAAAGCGGTATTTAATGGTGGAAAGTTACAAACTGTTGAGGTAGTAATGGACTCTGGCATAAAGTTTAGTCTGGCAGAAAATTCTGCCATTTTTACTTTTCAAGATTATATGATTACGTTTAGTACAGATAATATGTATATCTTGACAAATTACAAAAAGACATATAATGTATTTTCTGAATATGTTAAAGCTAGGTCTAATGAATTTAATGTATCTTATGTACAAAATTGGTATGAAGCTACAGCAAATAAGTCACCAATGATAAAAAGTTTAGCTATGCGGCCAACGGCAAATAATATAGAGGGTTTGGCAGCACAATATATGAAAGAAATACTGGAATACCAAGTTGCTCAAGCACTATATGACCAAATATATGCAAATCGTAATTATTGGGAATTTTTTAAACAATATTCTTATTTTTTACCTGAATACATTGGATATGTTTTTTCTGAATATAAATTAGAAACAAAAGAACTTGATATTGAACAGCCTATAAAATGGAGAATAACACAGGCTAAAATACCATACAAAATATCTCAAAACTTTTTGAAAAAAGATTATGAGCTTTCAGTTGATAAATTATATACCTTGTTAGATGAAGTATTTCAAAAGTCAGATTTTGATATATTTTCATTTGTGGAAAATATTTTTTTACGTCCTGAAAAATTTTATGAACTTTTAAAATCAAATTCTTAAACTTATAAAGCAATTTGCCTTTTAAACAATATGAGAAGAAAAATAAAAAAAATAACAAAAATTCCCCTATTAAATAGGAGGTAAGATTAAATGATATTAAAAAAAATATTTTTTTCTTTTACCATTGGGTTAATGTTTTCTATATTTGCTTGCTCTGTGTGTACTGGACAATCAGGACAAATTGGACAACAAGGGCTTGAATTAAACAAACAAAGTATTTTGTCAAATATGAAGGGTATAACAACTTCTACCGATAGCCAGAAAATGGATTCATTTTCAAGGACAACACAAATACAGATTGAACAAATTTTTTTTCCTGCTTTTTCAACCCTTGAAAACGAAAATGGAGTTTTTAAGCGTTGTAAAATAATAACAGACCCTCTAACTCCAAGACAAATAGGATATGATTTTAAAATTGATAAAGATACTTACAATTTAACTGCAAAAAAATATTTTGAAAGTCAGGCACAAAATTTTTCTGAAGATTTAGATAGAAGAAAATTATCTATAATAAAAGAACAAATCGCATGTATGACATTATATGGGGCATTAATGGCCGATGTATCTATAATTATGAAAAGTAAAATACAAACTGCTTCAAAAAATGATTTTGTTAAAATTGCAAACGTATTGTTACAAACTTCTATTTTAAAAAACAAATTCGAAAATCAATTTGTCAATGAAGTATATAACAAAATTATGAAAGATATTCGTTCTGAATCTTTTTCATGTAGATTTGATGGTGATATAAACAAAATCTTTTGTAATAATGCACTTTATCTTGATTTAAAAGAATATACATTAGCGTATAAAAACCTGGAAATTTTCCCCAAAAAACCATTTGGATATTCTGTTGCTTTTAATGATGCTACAACTTTGTCTACAGGTTTTGCAGAAAAAATTTATGAAGATGCAAACAAATCATTTAAAAAAGCTTTAAGCATGAAGGTTTCCAGAAGGTTAGGGGAAGATTTTGAAAAAGGTTTTTTACGATAAAAAAATTTAGAAAGGAGTAGTGATGAAAAAAAAGTTTTTATTGTCATTGGGTTTTTTTATTATCTTTAGTTTTTTTAGTTTTCAGGCAAAAGCAGAAGAAGAAGATTTGTTTACTAAAAGATGTTCAATCTATAAAGATGTAAATGTTTTATCTTGCAGCTATACTAAATCTCTTAATCTGTTTGGATTAGATATTCCTTCTGAAGTTGAAATAAGGGATGCAATATATGACGGCGAAGACAAAGAAATAAAAATAGATGACAATATAGCAGGAAAAGATATAACAATAGCAGAAAGAGAAATCGTCATGAAGGGAAAAGATGGTGTAATTGCTGATTTTTTAATGGAAGTATATGATAAATTGATTCAAAATCAATCCAAATTAAAATTTAAAGATGAACCATTTATGTCCCAAACATTTATGGATACATTAATTTCACATTTACCAGAAATAATAAGAAGAGCAGATAATAGCTTTCAAGATGTACGGGACAAAGAAATGTCGGAATTTCGAGCAAAAGCTCTTGAAAGGATTCAGCAATCTGGCCCTTTTGTCGGTATACTTCCTCCTTCTATAATTCTGTCAGGAGTGAAAGGAAGGCTTTCGAATGAGATTGTGTTAATAATGAAATATGTATGTTTTAAAAATAAAGACAACAATAATATAATACAATACAGAGGGAACATTAAATTCGAAGGCTACAGAAAAGAAAAACATGGTGATATGTCAATATGTACAAAAAGAATGCAAGGTAATATAACAACAAACTATCTTGAAGATAAAAACAAAAATTATAAAGAAAACAAAGTTGTTCACTTCGCTTATGAAATATTTACAACTCCTGCTCTAAAAAATTATATGGCTTATATATACAAAAATGAAAAATTAAATACTCTTTTATTAGCTTTATATGATAAGTCTCGTATGAGCAGTGCTATGGATATTAAAAAGTATGTAGGTTATCGCGGTCCCGAAAATATAAATCCAGCGAAAACATGGATATTTAATATGAAAAATTTAGATGTTATATTTTATTCGGAAGATTTAATCCGATATGATATAGAATATGGAAACCCGCCTATTGTATCTCTTGGTAATGAAAAAGCAATACTTGAATCAAGAAAACCTGATGATTATTATAGACAATTTCCCGCTTTCACTATTAAAGCCATAAATCATTTAGTAATGAAACAAACCGATGAAACTAAAGAAGATAATAAAATACTTCAAGAAAAAATAAAATCCATTTATAATAATATTGACCGTTTCGCATTACCCCTTGATAATATTAGCAAAAAAGACAAGTGTATCCTTACATCTATAATCAATACAATTGCTGGGTTTGAGCGAGAGAACCCAAATTCTAACCTTACTAGGTATAAAAATGCTTATATCGATTTACCCATGCTATTTCACAGGAGATTAAATTTATTTGATAAAAACAGATTTTATTACAAATCTTATACAGGAGGGTATCATGTAGTCCCTGGCTTCTTCAATAATAGCAATATTTCACTTGAAGAAATTGCTTCTATAATTGAAAAAATCAACTTCTTGAAAGAACCTGAAAAATGAAAAAATAAAATAAACCGAACAAAAAATAACCTCCGTATAACTACGGAGGTTATTTTTTATCTATAGAAATATAGATTTTTAATGATTTATTTTTTTAAATAACCATTTTTCACTTTCATAGAATCTAAAACTTTGTTTATATCGCTTTGCCTGTTTAACATTTTTTTTGCTATGTAGTGCTCAAGGGTTTTTTCCACTACTACATAATAGATATATGTTTTCTTTTCCTGTCCTATCCTGTATATCCTGTCCTCTGCCTGAGAAATATTAGATGGTATGTAGTCAAGTTCGGCAAAGATTGCATAATTGGCCTCAGTGAGAGTAATCCCTGTCCCCATGCATAGATAAGAGGCTACAAGTATCCTTTTTTCTTTATCCCGCTGAAAACGTTTAATAATTTCTTCTCTGTCTTCATGTGGAGTTTCACCATAGATTTTTTCACAATTGAATATTTCCTGTATTTTATCAATTATAATTTTGTGATATGCAAAGATAATTATCTTATCATCGGTGCTTTCAAGGATATCATTGACTATCTTTGCAAGGTGAGGTGCTTTTTTTAGTGCTATTTTGCATCTGATTTCGGCTAATTTTTTTGTCAACGGTATGTTTATGTCTTTTTTTTCAAAATCTTCTATATTAATTTTTTCATATCGTAGTGCTTCAACTTCTTCATCAATGAGTTCCTTAAACACTTCATCTGCCTCAAGAGAAATAATCTGTCTGTTTTTTTCAGGAAGTTCTTTCAGAACCATATCTTTAGTTCTTCTTATCATACAGGACATCCTCAGTATGGAGTTCAGGCGGTTTGCTTTTGAAGTACCAAATACCCATACACTTCTGCCTGCTTTTTTTTCTTTTTTTGCGTCACAAAACTTTACAGCGTAATAGTACCAATTCTGGGCGATAGGGTGTTCTACCATATTCAATGCAGGGAAAAGGTCAATTGGTGATTTTGTAATTGGAGTTCCACTTGAAAAGATAACTTTCGATTTTTTATTTTTTCTTAATTTCATTAATTTGTAGGCTGATTTTGTTCTATCTGATTTTAAGGATTTCAAATAATGACTTTCATCAAAAATTATAAAATCATATTTACAGTTTTTAATTTCAATTAGCCTTTCTGTAAGAATGTCATAATTTATTATGTTTACAAAAAATGTTTTTTTTGTATTGATATCAAACTTGACCTGTTCACTCCGACTAAACCCATTGTATTTTTTTATAAAAAATGAAATTGTAGCAAAACTCATTATCTCATTAATCCATACATTTTTTAGGTGAGCAGGGCATACAATAATGGCATGATATAGGTTTTCTTTATTCATTTTTGCATATATACACATGGACGTTATAATCTCTGCTGTCTTTCCTAATCCCATTTCATCTGCCAGAAGAATATTTTTGTTATTCAAAATGTAATTTACGGCAACTTTTTGGTAATTTCTTATATTTTCATTTATCAGAGGATTGTATATTTGAGTTGTATTCATTGTTTTTGTAGATACAGCATCACTATTTATGAAATTTAAAATTGCTTTTTTTGCTTCATCATTACAATATCCATAAAAATATTTTGCTGTAATTGGCGAATATGTGTAATACCTATTTTCCTCTGAAGTCCAGTATTTATTGTATTTTAGTTTTTCTATAATCTGCTTGTTCTCTTTAGTATTTTCTACATAAAATAAAAAACTATCTTTGTCAAAACATATACTCATCTACAACCTCCTCATCAAAATTATAAACCTTTCACTATATGTATTACTTTTGTCTAATCTTTTAATAAGTACCTATGCCACTTTTGCATATATTTTTAATCCATACATATCCGTAATACCCCTATTAATTTGTTTCTCATATTCTTCTTTCTTTCTCTTCCATGTTTCGTAAGCTATCTCATATAATTTTTCCTTTATCCTTTCCTCTGTCCTTAAAAAATGCTCTTTTTTCATCTTTTATACCTCCTCGTTTGTTTTCTATAGGAGTATTACATTTAAATAGGTTAAAAATTCTTTTAATCTGTAAAAAAAGGGGGGAAGATAATAGTAATAATTTTTCTATAGATTTTATTTTTTTAAAAAAAACCCCCCTTTTTAATCTGTAGAAAAAAAAGGGGGGAAAGGAGGAGGTATAGAAAAATGGCTATATAGCAATCATACGTTCATTGTCTGCTGTAGTCTCTGGGATTGATAGTGGTAATGGTTCTTCTATAGATTTTTTTTGTTTCTCATAATTGATAATCTTGCTCACCAGTGATTTTAAGCTGTTTTCAATCTTTTCTTCGTCAACAGGTTCAAAAATATCAATCTTATCAATGACTGATTCAATCACTAATATAAGCCTTATAACTAATTCTGTTACCTTGTTTTTTGTAATCTCCCCTTTATCATTTGATAAAAGATTTTTTCTTATGTCATAGACAAGTTTTAAAACCTCTTTCTTTTCTTCACTCTTTTTGTCTACAACAACATCTGCATTAAAAGTTTCAATTGATTTTTCTGTTTTAATTGTCTCATACGCTTTAGAAACTGAAGTTTTACCCTTAACAACTTCATCAAATATTTCAGAAGATTTATTTTTTATCTCAATAGCTTTTCGTATAGTTTCAGGAGCTAAATTCACTTTCTTTGCGATAACGTCTATTGTTCGCCCTTTATTCTCTGTATCTTCTATTTTAGTACCATTCAATTGTCTTTTTTTTGCTTTTTCTAATTCTATTTCATACAATTTTGGGATTAATTCTAAAATCTTTTCTTTTGTTAGATGCCGTCTGGCAATATTCAGATAAATAGAAATGCTTTCATTGTCTATTTCTTTATCCAAAATTAAACAAGGGATAGAATCTATACCCTGTTCTTTCGCAAGTTCAAATCTGTTATTGCCGTCAATAATAGTTCCATCTTTATCAACCAGAATAGGCATAATAAAACCATTTTTTTCCAAACTTTCTTTTATCAACTTTTTTTCATCATCTAATATATCTAATTTGTATCCCCCTGTTTTAAGTTCACTTACTTTAAATAATTTGATGTTTTCCATTTTTTCTTTACCTCCTTTGATATTTTTTCTTTTCTATATAATATTACTTTTTCCATACATTTTTTTTTAAAAATTTAAAAGGAGCTCATCATAAAAATAAGTGTAACTAATAAGTTGGAGTAGCTCTTTTGTTTTTTCGTTATCGGCCACAAATTCAGCATTTGCTAAATCTAAAAAAATATCTATATGTGTTTTACCATAATTTTTCTTTATTTCTTTTCTATATGCGTCTCTTTTCCTATCTCGTTCCTTTTCTTCCTCATACGAAAAAATAATATCTTTACATAACGGATAGCGTGTCAGCACTTCATTTTCAATTTTTGATGCTATATCTGCACCATCGACCAGCTTTTGAAATAGTTCCATCTTATTGTTTTTATGTTTTCTTGCTACTTTTCTAGCCAGCTTAATAGCGTCAAAAATGTTTTCAACTTTTTCCATATACATCTCCTTTAGATTTTTTGAAAAATCTTTTTAATAGTTATGCAAATGATGACAATTGCTAAAATTGAAAACCATATCAAAAATGTATTTTCTTTGATTGCCCCACGTTGGAAACTTAACAAAAAGATGATAACGAAAAAAAAGTATAAAAAAGTTAAAATGATGCCATATAGACTTTTAAAATTTCCTTTTCCATCTGTAACATTAATGCCATAATGTTTTGCAACAATTCTCATATTTCTATCAGTCGTAACAAGATATATCTGATAATCATCGGATGGATTGTTTTTTTCATATAAAGCTGCTCCAACAATGATATTATCTGCCTTACTGTCCAACATATCAACATAACTATATTTTTTTAAAAAAAAGATTTTGTTGCTTGACATTAACCTTTCTATATATTGTGAAGCTTTTCTTGCATTGTAGGAAACTTCAGGATTATTTTTTAAGCCATCAAGCTGTTTCATAACAACAAAGGGGATACCAATACAGGCATTTTTTCTGCAATAAGAGTTGATTATATTAGGGTTTTCTATTAAAGCCGAAGTGTCGAAAACATAAAAATTTTTCATATTCTATAAAATACGTCACTTTTTTTATATTTTTTTCTCAAAAAAAACCCCCCTTTTTACAGGGGGGAAAGAGGAGGTAAAATATGAAAGAGAGAAAGAGAGGTTGTTTGCTTTTTTTTACTTTCTATATAATACGTCACTTTCGTTATATTTTTTTTCTCAAAAAAAACCCCCCTTTTTACAGGGGGGAAAAAAATAAGGAGGTGTTATAAAGGAAGTTATTTGCCCAAAATAAGAATTTTTTTATCTTCTAAAAGTGCCTCTTTATCATGCGGACACAATCCAGCATAAAAAACTAAAAATATAAAAACAATCAACTCAAAAATAATTAAATATTTCATGCAGCCCTCCTTAAATTGTTATTACATGATATATATTTTTTAATCATGTTTTCTGCATCCAACATATTAGAAAAATAAGTAGAAATAATTTTTTCTATAATTGTCCTTGCATTTACAGTCATGAAAAGTCTCTCTACAATGTATAAACAACTTAACAATTGCATTAAATTGTCTATGAATGTAGATATACCAAAATTAGATTTATCAAAAGAAAATGGTATGTATATCTTTTTTTCAAAAATTGTAATCTGTTCATATTTGTTACTTAAAATTACAGTATAGACATTTTTAATCATTTCTTTAATATGTCTACATTGCCCTCTGAAGAAAAAGCCAGGACAGGAACATGATGTAATTCCATTTCTATCAAAGTTAATTTTATAATTATCATTTTTTCCTACAAAAATAATTTCTTTCATTATTACCTCCTCAATATGTTCTACATAGATATTACATTTGAAAAAGGTTTTAATTTTTTGAAAAAAAATCTATAAGTACCCAATTTCCAATGCCTATATATCTCAGTATTGCCTTATTATGTCTATTAGGAATATCTTCCATAGAAATATCAAAAAGATAACGGTTATCACTGTCTACAAAACAAACTTTTTCTTTTTCTACTCTCCAGTTTCCAATGCCTGCACTCTCCAACAATTTTTTTTTCTCATTATCAATCTCTTCTAAAGGCACATCATAAACAGGCCAGTCAAAATCATCTACAAGAAAAACTTGAAAAATCTTTTTTTCTTTCATTTTTTCCTCCTCCTCATTCATGCTCTACAAGGTATTACTTTTGAAGATGCTTTTTTCAGAAAAAAATATGACAAAAAAAGATATTTAAAAAAAAATCTTATTTTTTTACCTTACCATTAGGAACTATTCAAAATCAGGCTGTTTTATATGCCCGTATGAGCCACTTTATAGCACCCCCCTGTAGGGATACAAGGATAGCGAATTTATCTTGTGCTGTAAACGAATGTAGAGGGCTGTTTTACTGCCTTGAAAAGAAATAAAATGGTAATATTAAAAATATATATTTCTATTTTTTTGTTTTTTTAAATATATATTTTTTTAACTGTGGGATACCCCCCCTAATGCCAAATTAGCATAAGGTCTATAATACCCCTTATACCATAAAGAAAATATTTGTTTACAATTTTTCTTGTTTTGCTGATGGATGTTTTGAAATAGATAACCGCAATTTTTGTCATATTTACCGCAATTTTTGTCATAATTTGTATGCACTTTTGCTAATGATTTCAACCTGTTAAG
>Ga0067045_1032525_pt1 | contig 10032 bp, 5 predicted proteins | sample TerdegcTABiofilm_FD_59184 | JGI IMG/M metagenome (GOLD analysis project Ga0067045, IMG submission 59184) | Combined Assembly of (Gp0054472, Gp0054536) Wastewater bioreactor microbial communities from Singapore -Terephthalate degrading... | reverse complement strand
TTCCCACCCGAATCGCCAAGAGAACCCTCCCCCGTCATATAATCGCGGTCGCTGTGATCGATCGCGCCGGCCGGATCCTGATCGACAAACGAAAGCCCGAGGGTTTGCTCGGCGGCCTCTGGGAATTCCCCGGCGGCAAAGTGCGTCCACACGAGTCCCTCCAAACCGCCCTACGCCGTGAGATCCGCGAGGAACTCGCTATCGAAATCGAAGTGGTCAAGGAAATCGCGACGGTCGAACACACCTATACCCATTTCCACGTTGAAATTCATGCCTTCGAGTGCGTCCACGTCCAGGGCGGCCCCCGCCCCCTCGCCTGCGCCGCCCTCAAATGGGTCCGCCCCCGTGATCTGTCTCGCTATGCCTTCCCTGCGGCCACCAAAAAGATCATCGCGATGCTGCAACAAAACCGCCCTTGAGGTCGCTTCAAGTGATCACGGTCCGAATGCAACCGATCACCTTGCCCAGAATCCGCGCATCCTTGTCGAACTGTTTGACATACCGGGTCTTATAACCGGCTTTGCGGTTCGCAGGTTTCAGGGCGATCCGATCTTTCTGGAAGAACACCCGTTTGACGGTGGCTTCATCGTCCAGGAGCACGATCGCAATCTGGCCGTTGTCGACAGTGGAAGCGGTCTTGACGACGACAAAGTCGCCGTCCACGATGCCTTCGTCGACCATGCTGTCGCCGGAAACCCGAAGTAGAAACGTTCCCTTGTCCCGGCCGAACAGTCTTTCGATCGTCGCATATCCTTGGATGTTTTCTTCTGCCAAAATAGGCGTGCCTGCCGCGACACGCCCCAGAATCGGAAGCCCCTCCGGCAGCGGATGATACCAAAGGTACTCCGGGGAGAGCCGAAGTCCCCGGTGCCCACCCAGATCCACCAGGTATCCCTTCTTCTTGAGATACCCGACCAACTGGTACGCCGCATTCTGCGCCAATCCGAAATGATCGGCAATCTCTCGCTGGCTCGGAGGACTGTTTTCTCTCAACCGGCTTGCGATGAACTCCAAAACCTTCTGTTGTTTCGTTGTCAAAGGTTGCATGGCTAACCCCTTCTGTAGACTTCTTCCAAAATATGGTGCTTTGACCAATGTGTCAATACCTCTTTCCGGAGATCTTCGAGAGAATCCTGCACTTCTTCAGAAAACCTTGGTTTCGACGGCTTGAAAATGGGCAACTGACGACCACTGGGCAGATCGCAGATCGAACCACGAACAAATTCTCTTGTGCAGTTGGAGACCCGGATGTATGATACATTTTTCTACGGTCCGCTGGCCATTTACGCGTTTGACAGAATGGCCGGCTCGACTATAATGTGTGGATTCTATGCGAAACCTGTCGGCGATTTTTCCTCCCCGGCGGATTCGGTTCGCCGGTCGTAAGTTCCGGTGATTTCGCAGTTCCGGCGGCGTAGCCAAGTGGCCTAAGGCGCCAGTTTGCAAAACTGGTATTCCTGGGTTCGAATCCCAGCGCCGCCTCTTGTTTTGTGTGCATGTCCATCCGATTGGTTTGCGGACCTTGTGCAAAGCGAATCCCTCGAGTACAATAATGGCTTAGGTTTGAACACGCCGCACATGGGCTCTTTAAGAGTCTGGTCTGGCCCTGCTGGGGGCCCTTTTCGCATTCCACGACCTGGAGGATTTTCCTATGAGGCGTTTGCACGCATTCACATTGATCGAACTTCTGGTGGTTATCGCGGTGATCGCTGTTCTGCTGGCGATCATCATGCCCGCCTTGGGCAAGGCCAAGAACCTCGCCCAGGGCATCGCCTGCAAAGGCAATATGAAGAACTACACGATCGCGGTCGCCATGTACTGCGACGACAACGACGGCAAGTTCTGCGAACCCGCCACGTGCTATTTCTCCCAGTCGACCGCCTTTCCCGTCGAGAGCGGGCTCTCATCGTACATTCACGTCCGCTGGTGCAACGGGAACATCGACCTCAAGAGCCATCCCCAGTACGGTGGGCACCTGTTCAAGTATCTCGCCAATGCCAAGGCTTTCATCTGCCCGACGTACAAAACGATCGCAGTTCGACAGTCGGAGGATCACTTCTATCAAGCCGACGCTGCAAACCTGAAGAACTACGAGCCCTGGTACAACTACACGATGAACGCCTACCTGGGGCCCCGTAGGGTAGGCGGCGCCGACCACGCGCTCAAAGAGATCCGCGTCGACCGCATCGGGCAGGTCAAAAATCCCGCCACCACGTTCTCCTTCTGCGAGGAGAGTGCATACGTCGATACCCGGTACAACATCTCCGGACTCAACGACACCTACATGATCCCGGGGGACGTCAGCATGGTGAAGTCTTGGCTCGCAGCGGCCGGCGGCAATCCATGGAACGTCGAACCGGGCCCCGGCAGGCACATCCCCCACGTTCTACGACGTCCTTGCAGGTTACCACAACGCCCCCACAGGCGATCTGCTCAAAGGCCGGGGCAACTGCGCCTTTGTCGACGGCCACGTGGACGCACACGCCCGCGAGGAAACATTCCCTTTGGCGTATCCGCTGAAATAGTCCTCAATTGCTCAGGACCGAACCTGTCCGTGGAGCAGCGTTTTCGCCTCCCGGCGTGGGCTTCTCCAGTGGCACGAACACATAACCGCCCATGCCGTTCGGTGCCCGGCCCCAAGTGACGCCCGGTTCGGCGGCGCCGAACTTCTGCTTTTCGCTGTAGCCGGTCAGGCCGCCGTCGAGGCCGGAGTGCAAATACACGGTTTCCCCGTCCTTGCTCAGACCGAAGGGAGTTTTGCAACCTGGGTCTGCAGAATTGCCGAAGTGCTCGGTCTGGCCGAACACGATGTATCCCCCCGCCGGGACGATTGTTCCAACAGTAATCCTATACTTGGTCAGATCGTTCGAGTCGTCGCTGAGGAACCAGCCGCCGATGTCGATCGCCTGGGCAGTCGTGTTGAACAACTCGATCCAGTCGGGACCGCTCCCGATGGAGTTGGCCAACACCTCGTTGATAACCACCGATCCAGGCTCGGGAACCAGTCCTTCATCACCCTCTCCCGGGGAACCGCCCCAGTACGCGCTCGGTCGCCAGGCGTCTCGACTGCTGAGATCCTCGCTGCGAGGATCGCGAACCGTCAGGGAGAAACCGCCACCATCGGTCAGATCGAACCAATCGTCCGAGTATTCGAAGCTCTGGATCACGTTGCCGATGGCATCAAGCAGCTCGATTCGCTCGCCGGCGTTGCTCAGTACGCCGGAGTATTGGCCGACGACAGGCAGATTCGCACCGTACCTGGCCTTGAACGCAGCGAGGTCTTTGACCAGCAGGCAGTAGCCGCCCGCCGGCAAAACGAAACTCGGGAACGTGTAGTCGATTCCCTTGGTGAACCGTACGAAATTCAGGTCGATCGCCTGCGTCCCGACGTTGGTCAGTTCGATGTACTCTGCATTCGGGTCGTCAGGCCGACCCGTTTCGGGCGGGTGGTACATAATTTCGCTGACCCGCAGATTCTGGGCGATTGGTCCCACTGAGAAAACCGCTTCGTTCAACGCGCTCCACTTGCCGTCGAAGGCCCTGGCCTTGACAAGCGTGCTTCGCGTCAGCGGGATCGGTCCGGTGTACGCGATCGCCTTGGGCGAGACACCACCTTGGCTGATCTCGCCGGCCGCCAGCTCGACCGAGAAGAGGAAATCGCTGCTGTCGATAGGGGTGTTCATCGCGTGGATCGCCAGCAGGTTTGTGCCCTCCCAGAGCAAGCCCGCGGCCTCGGAGACATCAATCGTCATCCAGGTAATGGCGGACTCATCGGGGTTCCCCGCACTGGCGACGGAGTTCCACTGCGGCGTGCCTGTGAAGTTCCTGCGGGCAATCTCGGCACCGTTAAGATAGGCGATGAACCCGTCGTCGTATCGAACTCTCAGGATCACGTTGGAGAAGTTCGGATTCGCTACGACGAACGGGATTCGGATGTAGCAGCTCCCGTTGACGTTGTACATCTCCTCGCGGACATCGATGTTGAAGTACGGTGCGTAGCCTGTGCTGGTCTCGTAGCCGACGCCGCCGGTACCGAGCCGCCAGTTGGAATCGTTGAAGGCGTTCGCAAACCAAACGCTGCCTTCCCCGACTTGGAGGCCGCCTCTCGTGACGTCGCCGACGAGGCGGAAGTTCGTCGCCGAGAAGGCCGTGAAGCTGCCCCGGGCCGCGAAGAGCTCCAGCTCGGAACCACCGCCGCACTCGTAGAAGACCAACCGAAGATCGTGCGCGCCGGCCTCCGCGATGTTGAAGACGGTGAGTGTGTCCGAGGGGCTGCGCGGATTGGGATAGGAACTGCTGTAGGTCCTGTTCCCGCGGGTCAGGGTCATGGCGTACCCGTCATCGCTGCTGACGCCGAACGTCCAATTACCGGTCTGTGGAACCATGACCTTGCCGGTGACGAGGATCACAAAATTCTCGACGTCCACGTTGAGCGTGGTTCCAGGGAAGGGGCGGTCCCCGTCGAAATTGCCGGGACTGCCTGTATTGAAGTAGTTGATGGTTTGGGCTTGCTCTTTGGCGGTCGTGCTCCGTAGCGAGGGATTGGCGATCACGGCCTCGGCCGCCGCAATACTGTCCACGGTCCCACGGGCTTTGTAAAAGGTAACCTCGAATCCGGCGGGCACGTTACTCAGCAGGTTGCCGCCGTTGGCGAGGCTGGGAACTAGAACCCGCTTGGCGGCATTCTCACTCAGGAGCGTCACGATCTTGTCGCCGGCTGTTGCAACCGGGGGCAGGCGAGGGTCGCTGCCGTCGGTGGTGTAGTAGATGGTCGCCCCTGCACCGGCGACAAACCCCAACGGACTATTGACGGGGACTGTCCCGCCCTGCTTGGTGATACCGTTGATCTGGAAGGTCGGCGCTGGGGTCGCAGGGTACAGACCTGCACTCTTCAACTGCCCCAATACAATCGCGGGACGTTGGGGCATATAGGTGTTGAGAATGTAGTCCCGCGTCGTCCGCCAATGGGCCAGAGTATACGGAGTTGCGCTGGCCTGGTCTCCCCAACGAGCCGACTCCGCGATGATCGCCAGCTCCACCTGGTCGGCCAGTTTCTTGTATCGAGCGTAGGCAGCCTCGGACGTCATGGGGCCGCCGTTGAAGTGATGCTTCTGAACCGCATCGGCGAAACGAAGGCAGAACTCGTTGTTCTGGCGCAGGGCGGCGTAGGGAATTGCCACGCCGTCGCTGACGCCGGTGACGTTGGCGTTCAGGCTCGACCAGATGACCAACGCCCCCTCCGCGTCCCAGTTGAAGAACTTGAATCCCGTCGAATTCGGGGGCCGTCGACAGGCGGCATAAAAATTATGGTGCGGCCAGTCGCCGGTGCCGCCCCAGAAGTTGGAATACATGTAGTCGATGTAGTTGTCTACGTCGAGCAGGTTGTCGTACGCGGGATTGCGCGTGCCGTCGGGATTGTTGCCCTGAATTCGCTGGTACGATGCGACGTCGGAAAGCCCGGCCCTCGCCCGGCTGATCATCGCATTCCAGGTCGCCAGACTGCTGCTGGGCCGGGATTCGCCGCTGTTGGTGGCGTCCCACTCCTCCTCATCGCCGCCGAAGTAGGCGGCGCAGAAGGGTTCTGTGGGCCGTTCCACGACGTTGTACAGGCCCCAGTACAGGCCGTTGAGATACAAGTGAACGAAAGTCCCGTGCGATGAGGGCCGTCCCAGTGCCAGTTGCGTGCGCCGCATGAACTCGTCCATGATATACTGCGTGCTGTCCCGCCCCCAATCGTTCCAGGCGTCGTTGGCACCGCCCCGTAGGATGAGCGTGTCGAATCGCGTCGTCGCGTCGGGCTCCTCGAACAGAGGATAGTCCAGCTTTGCCGGACCGAAGTCGCGTCGGAACAACAGGCGAAACGATTTCTTGCGGGTCAGGTTAAATCCGCGAAAGGCATTGCCGTAGATCTTTAAACCCGCGTCGATCTGGAAGGCGGTCGTACCGTCGGTGTTGATCCATTCGACGGACACCGGCCGTTCCCACGCTTCTCCTTCCCCCCAGGGATTCGAGTAGATTCCCTGCGCCCCGAACAGGTTGTCTATCGAGGTCACCACGGACATCGTCGGGATTGAGAGCAGAGCCGCTCTCATCTGTGTACGATACGCAGCGTGATTGACCACGTCCGGGTCCATCTCATAATCCGCAGCGACACTCCCCCAAAGGGTCGGGAAACCCGCAGGTTTAGCCGGCTGATTGGGGACCTGGTCGATCCGAATGAAGGTGTGCGTCTCGACCGGACTGCTCATCCAGCCGGGCTTGAAGGCCGCAGCGCGGACACATGTCGTCGACGCGATTACGATTGGCGAACTGTACAACGATCCGCTGGTCTCGGTCGGTACGGTTCCGTCGAGGGTATAGCGGATCACGGCTCCCAGCGTGTCGCAGGACAGCGCCAAAGTGATCGGCGCCGTGTAGAAACCGCGTTCGCTGCTGAACCGTGGACGGGACACGACATTCAGGGCACCAGCGGAGTTGGCCTTGCCCGGCGTCGGGGTTGAAAAATACTGCCAGACCAAGGCCTGACCGGAACCCGACAGTTCCGGCGACAAAAAAAACACTTCGTTGTTCTTGTCGTCATTGAGTCCCTGAATCGCCAAGACGTTGCGTCCCTCGCGGAGCAAGTCCACGCGGGCGGAAATATCCAGTTCGACGGGCGTGCCCACAAGGGCATCGGAGCGATTCGCAGCGGCCGCGGAATTCCACTGAGGAACGCCGGCAAAGTTGCTCCGGGCGACCTCCACGCCGTTGAGCCAGGCGACAAACCCGTCCTCGCTGCGGACGTGCAGGAGCATCGAGTCAAAGAAATGCGTGTCGTATGCTTCGAACTCGACGCGCGTCCAGAGCGAGGCGTTCTTACCCAGCATTTCGGCTCGAAGGCGGTTGTCCGCAGCGCTGCCGAAACTCACGTTGTCGAACACCGCGGCACAAGAATCGGTCGCGCTGCGCGCCGTCACGCAGATGCCGATGTAGGTGTCCTGGGCCATGGCGATCGTCTCTGAACCCTGCTGGGTCCACGTGACGCCATCCGGGGAATGATACCCGGTGAACACGTTTCGGCGTCGAGTGATCCGCAGCCAGTAGGGAGAGGTCAGGCTATTGCCCTGGTTCGAGGTGGTGGTTCCGTTGGTGGTAATTCGTCGCTGGAACGCAGTCCCGCTGGTCGGTGAAATTACCTGCATCGCGTGGCGCGAGCCTGCGGTCAGGGTTTCACGGATCATGACGCCAGCCTTGGCCCACGGGTTCGTATTGACCATACCGATGACCTGGACCGTCAGTTCGCCGTCGCCCTGGAGAGGCACGAAAAGGAAGTAGAAAGAGTCGAAGGTCCCGCCAATATCGGCGCCACCCCCGAGGACGGTGAGTACACTGGGCCCTTGCGGTGTATAGAAACCGGGAACCCGAGGGTTGCCGATATCCCGCCCGACCAGTTGAGAGGTCGGGGAGAAACCCAGACTAGCCTGGGTCGTGGGCCAGCCGGTGGCGTCGAAGTCGGGCGCAGTCCAGGCCAGCCCCGCGTCCTCGGACGTCGGCACATGGTAGGATAGGGTGGACGTCGCAGCCACGAACTGAGAGGCGCACGCGGTGAGCCCATACGAGATGTTCGACATTTGAACCGGATAGGCCGGGGCACACTCGTGGGCGATGGTCCGGCCGTCGGATTGCACCAAAGCCAGATAGCCGCCATCGCTGTTGAGCTTGAAATTGGTGTGCAGTTGACCACTGGTCCGGTTCTTGCCCGATGCGAAAACCACAAGATAAGCGTTGGGCGCGAGCCTTGTCCCGGCGGGAAACCGCCACCGTGTGAGCTCCTTCGGATCGTCCGTAAGATACCACCCCCCCAGATCGACCGCCCGCGACGTCGGGTTGTGCAGTTCGATCCAGTCGGAAGAGTCTCCATCGGTATCAAGCAGCTCCCCTTCGCCCAACGGAGGTTTGCTGCCGTTACTGGCCATGAACTCGTTGATCATCGGTCCGGAAGCCTCGGCCCCCCTCAGGACAGACCCCAGAAGGCAAAACAAAATAACCTGTGACATAAACCTCATGAGGCAAGTTCCTCCGATCCGTTGATGCCGACACCCCTCCCGCCCCACCCCTTGTGGATCCGCGCAGGCGGCAACTCCAGCTGACTGACTCATTGCTCCGTGACACACATTCTGCTCTCGGCCGTACGCGGGGACAACTCCCGTCAATCGGCACCGATCATTATAGCATTTCGCAGTCAGCGGGTCAAAACGTTACTGGGCGAAGCCCTTTCTCGCCAATCACGGCGCCGTCTTGAGCGGCCAGCCGTGTTTTTCAAATTTCCGTGTGGGGAAGAACTCGGAAGTGGAATAGTCGGCCGTATTGTCCGGCGCCACTTGAAGACCGGACTTGACCGACTCGACGTGCGAATCCACGAAAACAAGGTTGCAGGTGCCTCCGTTCCAGTCGTTCTGTTTGGCGCCGTGGAACGTGCCGAACCAGTCCCGCCCGTCGGGGCACAGCGCGTTGTCGTTGAGCACGTTCGAGTTGCCCGGGCGGGTCCACATGTTCTCCTCGCCGAAGAAGAACACCTCCGCATGGCTCCGACTGACCCGCGACCGCTTGATGACGCCGCCCGGACTGGTCCCGTTGGTGCTACCCAGGAACGCGTTCATGCTGTAGCTGTAGTACGGATCGATCGGGTTCGTGGCGACGTGGCTGGGGTGTCGAGGTCCCTCCGATTTGGCCAGCACGTTGAACGTCGGGCACAGATGCACCTTCTCGTCCTTGAGATAGGGCCAGAAGGGACCGTCGGCCGGGTATCGCGGGTCATGCCACCGGCAGTACCGCTCATATCCGCTCACAGGGGCCTCCGTCTTGACCAGGGAGTTCCACGCGGAGGGATACCGGTCCTCGGAGTCGTCCAGGTACATCGCCTGGGCGATTCCGTACTGGCGCAGGTTGCCTCGACAGTTCATTTCCTGGGCTTGCGATTTGACCCGCTGAAGGGCCGGCATCATGATGGCCATCAGAATCGCGATGATGGCGATGACCACAAGCAGTTCGATCAGCGTAAAGGCTGGCAGTCGGCGTTTCATGGTACATCTCCTTCCCAATTCCGGAAATTCACATGAACCAATATTATCGCCTGATTCGGCTATGACAGCCCGTCCGGTCCCCGCCGCCGCACAGATTTATCATATCCCTGTACTGGGTCGGGATGCAACATTTTCTCGCTTTCGGACGCCCGAGGGGGCCCTGCCGCCAAAGTGCGGACACGACCCGTTTTTGCCGCCTTCGGATTTGTTTGTTATGCTTGTCATGGAGGCCCGCCCGGGCGGAGCCTACTCCAACACGGTCTGTCGTAAGGGGTTTGTCATGATTGCCAAACGAGCTTTCACCCTGGTGGAGTTGATGATCGTCGTCGCTCTGCTGGGGATCATGGCGGCCATCGTCATTCCCCAGTTCGGTTCCAACACGTCCGAGGCCAAAGCCTCGGCGTTAAGCTCCAATTTGGCGGCCGTCCGCAAACAGATCGAACTGTATCGCTACCACCATCAAGAACAACTGCCGGCCGCGATTGGTGAGACCGGCGCCGATTTCGTCCGTCGCATGACCACCAAGACGGACATTGCAGGCAACGCGGGCGCCCAGTTCGGCCCCTACTTCCTGCGAATGCCCGCCAATCCGTTCAACAACCTTGACACCGTACGGGTCGGCGGGGCCGCCGCCGGGGTAAACACCCACGGCTGGCGCTTCGATCCCACCAACGGACAATTCCAGGCGGACGACAACATCGACACCAACGGCGACGGTGTTCTCGATCACGTCGCGCTGTGATCGCGACCCCGCCCCAGCGATTGCGTCACAAGGGTTTTGCATCGAAGCCTTCTTTCCATATACTTTTCTAAGACGGCGACATTTGGGGGTTCCGTCCACGCGTTCTGGCACGCAACTCGGAGAGATGGAATGAAAACACGAGGCGGATTCTCGCTGATTCAGGTCGTTCTCGCGATGGTCGTTCTCCTATTGATCGGCTCGACCCTGGCCCCGCGGTTCAGTTCGGCC
>Ga0067045_1032528_pt1 | contig 10033 bp, 7 predicted proteins | sample TerdegcTABiofilm_FD_59184 | JGI IMG/M metagenome (GOLD analysis project Ga0067045, IMG submission 59184) | Combined Assembly of (Gp0054472, Gp0054536) Wastewater bioreactor microbial communities from Singapore -Terephthalate degrading... | reverse complement strand
TTATCTTTTTCAAGTATTTTGGTTGCTAAATATCTGTAACTCCATTTAGGAGGAATATTATATTTTTTAAGGCGTGAAACAATATCAGAAATTACCTTTTCAATATTTGTGGAATATCTTGCTGAATTAGAAATTTCTCTCGTTCCATTTTTATTATAGAATAGATTGTATGCTTTCTGAAAAACCTCATAAACTCCAAATCCCTTTTTTCCAACGGTTCTTACCACTGGTACTCCGAGGATTTTACTTAATTTTTCATCATCTATTTTTAGTCCTTTCCTTTCCGCTTCATCTATCATATTTAATGCTATAACCATTGGGGTTCCAAGTTCGAGTAATTGTAAAGTTAATTCCAAACTCCTTGGAAGTGTTGAAGCGTCTATAATATTTATTATTACAACATCATCAGTAAATGATGTTATGTATTTTACAGCTTCAAGTTCAGCTTCATCTGTTGTTTGTAAAGAATATGTACCGGGAAGATCAATTACTGAAGCAGTCTCCTTTGTGATTTCGTTTAGAATAATTTCCCCTTTTGAAAACTTAACTGTAATTCCAGGAAAATTCGAGGCTATTGATTTATATCCTACAATATAATTAAATATTGTACTTTTTCCGCAATTTGGCTGACCGACTAATATTATTGTTTTTGCCATTAAATAGTCTTATTCTTCTTTTTCGCCAATAACTTTTGAAGCTAAACCAAAGCCTATTGCGATCTCAGAACCTTTACTACTTATAAGAACTGGACCTCCGAGCGAGGATACTCTTTTTATTTCAATTACATTTCCGGGTACAATACCCATTGTTATCAACCTCTGTGTTGCTCTTTTTCCAGCGTTGATTTTAATAACCTTAACTTTATCTCCACGATTGAACTTTGTTAAACTCTGCAATTTTGATATTTTTATTTATTTAAAAAGCTGCTGTAAATTGTAAAAATTTATTATTAATTAATATTCAAAGAATAATACAATAAACTGACTTATAAAATTCAATCAAATTTAATTTTTTTTTCATTCCCAAACTTTCAAAATAGGTTGTGATTTAAAAATTGTATCTCTTATTCCCTCCTGATATGCGAGAAGAGCATAAAAAGATGAATTAATACACATATTGGAAATAGATCCATCTCTATTTTCCCATTTTGAATGCCAGTAAGAAATTGCTTTTAAAAGTTGGTATTTTCCTGATATTATAGTATTAAAAGCAGATTTAATCCATTTTGCCTTTTGATAAGGGTCTTCAGTTTCTATAACTCCAAACTCCAAAATAGCATAATATTTATTTTTTCCAATTGCAATCATCTGACTATATGCTGAATCCATTATATTTTCGAAATCAATCCAGCTATCAGCTGGCTTTTGAGCTCCATAAATACTAATTCCTATCCAATCTACGCAATCATCCCCAGGATAGTAGTATTTCATTGAGTTCCACTCTTCTGCAGGCATTGAATTATAATTAGTATGAAATACCCATGTAACATTATTTGCATTATACTTTCTGAAAATGCCAACAAAGTGTTTATATGCGTCAATATATCTTTCAGGACCATCAGGGTAGGCTTTATTACCATAAAAATCAGGGTTAGGTCCTCCATTTAAAATTCCACTCCAGGGGAACCAATTTCCATTCATTTCTGGGCAAAAATCAATTATTAGAGGAATACCAGAATTCCTTGCTTCAAATGCCCATAGAGAAATGTAATAATCAAAATCACCATTAATAATTTTATATAACGAATAATTGTCATCAATAACACCCTCTGAAAATTTAGACCAGGGCATAACTCTTATATATGGAATATAACCTAAATTCCAAATTAATTTTACTTTTTCAGATGGAAATTTAATTCCCTCAAACCAGTGATTAGAAAAAGAAATCCAAACTGGTTTAGATTTTGAAAGTGTGATATATTCATTTATAATTCTTTCTGATTCTTTCAAATCTTTATCGTCAATACCGGGTGTGATACCATGATAAATTCCACTTGCGGGAGGTAGAAGCTTAATATACATTCCAGGCTCGTAAATTTCTCTATCTGTAAGAATAGAACACCCTGATATTATTAAAAAGAAAATAAAAGTTAATAAAAAAAACTTATTCATTAGAGTAAAATAACTACTAATTAAAATTGATTCAATTTATTTTTTATTTTATTTATATTATAACTATGAAATACATAATAATATTATTAATAGCTTTTTTTAATTTTAACTGTTCATCAGTTAAAATCACAGAAAATTGGGAAGTGTTGACATATGAATACGAGTCAGGCCCAATAGCTCCTGAATATCAATACAGCTATAAGATTATTGTAAACTCCAATAGAAACTGTGAGTATATATATACTTTTCCAATGGAGAGGTCTAAAACCTTAGAATACAAATTTCAGATTACAAAAGAACAAATGACGGGTTTGAATGATGCGATTAAAAAGAGCAAGATATTAGAAATACAGATTCCTAAATTACCAGAAGGGAAAACTCCAATTGGAGGAGATCTTGAAAAAGTAAAAATAGTAGTTCCAAATCCAGATCCGTATTTAGACCAGCCTCCGAAAGTCTATGAAAGTCCATATTTTCCGGAAGAGAAATATAAAGAAGACTTAGAAAACCTTTATAATGTTATCAAAAAGCTTGTTCCAGAGAATTTTAGGAAAGAAGCAGAAGAGAAAAGACAGGAATTTTTAAAAGACTGATTATTTCTTAATTTACTGGCTGGGATTAACAATAGCGAAATATATTACTTAAAACCCAGCATTATGATTTATTATTATAGACAGAAAAAATTTTTTCATCCTCAAAAACCTGTGGCAATTAATTTACTTTTGATTTTAATAGATTCAAAGTATTTACTACCCAGATTGATAACTTGAATTTATTGTTTAAAATATTTGCAAGCGTTTAAAACACAGTGTTATGATGGGGTTAAAAAAGTGCCATAGAATATATATAAGAAAAAAATTTTTTATTATTAAAAGATACTTACATTTTACATAATTGTTCTCTGGCTGAATAAAATTCTTGAATTATCTCTTCTATTATTTCTTTTGCGGGTTTTATTTCTTTTATTAAAGCAGAAACCTGTCCGATTTCAAGTTCTCCCTCTTCTAAATCTCCCTCAAAAATACCTTTTTTTGCTCTGCCTTTTCCAAGTAATTCTCGTAGCTCTTCTATACTTGCCCCTTTGCTCTCAGCTTCTGCTACTTCTGCAAAAAATTTATTTTTAATCAATCTAACAGGAACAATCTTTTTAAGTGTTAATACCGTATCTCCACTTTTAGTTTCTATAACTTTCTTTTTAAAATTTATATGAGCAGATGATTCTTCTGAAACCGCAAACCTACTACCAATTTGAATCCCTTCTGCTCCAAGAGCAAAGGCGGCAAGCATTGATTTTCCAGTTGCTATTCCCCCTGCTGCTATTAATGGTAAATGAGTAATAGCTCTAATTAATGGTATTAACACCATTGTTGTGGTTTCCTCAATTCCGTTATGTCCACCGGCTTCAAAACCTTCAGCAACAATTGCATCAACTCCAGACTCTTCTGCTTTAATTGTAAATTTTTCATTTGAAACTACATGGACAACTATTAAACCGTTTTTCTTAAATAAAGGAGTATATTTTGCAGGATTCCCGGCAGATGTAAATACAATTTGAATTTTATGTTTTAAAATTATTTCTATATGCTCTTCTATTTGAGGATAAAGAAGAGGTAGATTTACGCCAAAAGGATTTTTTGTAGCCTGTTTGCATTTAATAATATGTTCTTCAAGCACTTCCGGATACATAGAACCAGCCCCAATTAATCCCAATCCACCAGCGTTGCTAACAGCAGACGCTAATTTCCAACCACTACACCAGACCATTCCGGCTTGTACTATAGGGTATTTTATTTTAAATAGTTCTGTAATTCTGGTTTTCATATTTTTTTTCTAATTTCTGTTTTACCATCTTTGTGGTCAAGTAACTCATAGCCCTTTTTCAGTATTTCCTGTCTGATTTTATCTGCTTCCTGCCATTGTTTATTTAACTTTGCTACTCTCCTTTGTTCCACAAGGTTAAGAATTTCTTCAGGAATGCTTTCCCTTTTTAATTCCTTTAATTTTAACCCAAATATTTTATCAAAATCATAAGTTAGGAAAAGTTTTTCTTCTGGTTTTAGAATGCTATCTTTAAGCATATCCCACAAAACACCAAGAGCACCAGCGGTATTTAAATCGTCATTAATATTTTCTATAAATTTTTTTTGCCAAGTAGTTATTTGAGAGTTGTTTGTTTCTGAAACACTAATTTTATCTTTACTGCTCAGATAATCTTTTATTTCAAGAATTTCTGTTTTTAAATTATTGAATCCCCTTTTTGCAGAATCAAGTGCTTTATATGAGAATTTCAGTTTTTTTCGGTAGTGGGTCATTAACATAAAATACCTATAATCTAAGCCAGAATATCCTTTTTCAATTAGAACAGGTAGTCTTAAAAACTCCCCGGCAGACTTTGCCATTTTTCCTTTTTCTTCAATTAAAAATTCTCCATGCAACCAATATCTGACAAATTGTTTTCCTGTACAACCTTCAGATTGTGCAATTTCATTTGTGTGATGAATTGGAATGTGGTCAACACCTCCGCAATGTATATCAAAAGTTTCCCCTAAGTATTTCATACTCATAGCCGAACATTCTATATGCCATCCCGGAAAACCTTTTCCCCAGGGTGAGTCCCATTCCATTTGTCTTATTACATTTTTAGGGGAAAATTTCCATAGAGCAAAGTCTGTTTTATTTCTCTTTTCTTCCGAAAAAGCTATTCTCTTACCTTCCTCCAAGCCTTCTATATCAAGTAATGCTAATTTACCGTAGTCTTTGAATTTAGATGTATCATAGTAAACACCATCAGAAGTAATATATGTATATCCCTTTCTTTCAAGACATTTTATTAACTCAATCTGCTCTTTTATATTATCTGTTGCCTTGCACCATATATCAGGGAATAAAATATTTAATTCACTTATATCTTTCTTAAATGCTTCAGTATAAAACTCTGCTATTTCCCATACAGATTTTCCCTCTCTTTTTGCACCCTTTTCCATTTTATCTTCCCCTTCATCTGCATCTGAAACCAGGTGCCCAACATCTGTAATGTTTACAACATGAAAAACCTCATATCCATTATAAATTAATATTCTCTTTAATATATCTTCAAAAAAATATGTTCTCAAATTTCCAATGTGTGCATAATTGTAAACAGTAGGTCCACAACAATACATTTTTACCCTTTTATCTTCAAGTGGTACGAATATTTCCTTTTTTCTGGTTAGAGTATTATATAAAAATAATTCTTGCACTTTCTAATTTTTTTTCAAAATAATAATTATACATACAATCTACAATTTACAACATTTATTATAAAAGTTTCTATAATTATAAAAAAATGGATAATAATATGTAAAAAAAAACATTTTCTTTATTTATAATTTGCGAATTTATATTGCCTGAACTATCCTAATTTTTTTCTGTGAGAAATTTATTTCATTATAATAAGTTATTTTTTGAATATAAATTTTTTAGGTCAAAAAATATTTCTATTTTCAAAAAATATTATTTTTTGCAATGAAACCGAAAATTCACTATGAATAACAACTTCTTATATTTACCACCCTAAATGCAGTAAAAATATAGCTTCCCTAATAAATTGTTAATAATTGTTCTGAAGATATAGTTTCGTATAAAAGAATGGAAATAATTTTATTATATTAGTAAATTCATATTTTCATATTACTTGCGTTCAATCAATGTTAATTTTTATTTAGAATTTAAAATTATAGGAACTAAATTTTGCATTTAACATTTAAAATTTAAAGGGTAAAATTACTTATGACTATAAAATTTGGAAGGTTCTCCACTCAAATTACAAATGCAAAAACTGATCTATGGAATGAAGCGGATGCGCTTTATAATCAAAAAAACTATCTGGAGAGTTATGAAAATCTTATGAAATTCCTCTATTATCCCGAAGAAAATGGGGACAATATAGAAAATGTAGAGTATCAAAAAAGTGATGATGAATTAAAATTTTTAATCCGACAGGGTTCAAAAGAGGTAACCGGTATTATTACTTTAAAAGAAAATAAAATTGATGTTTATTCCTATTTAGCAGAGTTTGACAAAATTGGCGTTGCTATTATGAGAAGATTATTAGAGATGAATTATTCTCTGTTTTATTCAAGGTTCGCATTGGATAATAATAAAATTGTGATTAAATTTGATTCTCCAATTGAAGGATGCCCCCCGGAAAAGTTGTACTATGCACTCAAAGAATTATCAATAAGAGCAGATAAACAAGATGATATTTTACTTGATGATTTTTCAACTCTAAAACCATGCAATTATTATATAATTGAAATTCCGGAGGAGGAAAAGAGAGTAAAATATAAATATTTTATAAAATGGATAACTGATGCTTTTGAAAAAATAAATTCATTTAACAACCCAGAGAAGTATTCAGGGGCATTGAGTTACATATTAATGAGCCTAACTTATAGGATAGATTACTTAATAGCTCCTGAAGGAACGATTGGAACTCACATTGAAAAAATTGCATTGGACTATTTTACAAATGATGATAAATCCCTAACAGAAAAGATAGAAATTTTAGAGAAGGAATTTCAGAAAATTCTGGATTTTCCTGAAGATAAAGTTAAGAAAAATTTTTATAGGGCAAAATATACTTTTGAAAGTAGTGCTCCCGTTAGTTTTGAAACAATAAAAGGAACTTTTAACCGGAATCTTCCGAGTGTTGACTTTTATGTAAAGGATAAAAAAGAAGATATTGCTTTATTGGTTTTTGAATATATCGCTGGATATTGTATGTTTTCTTATAGCTTACCAACCTTAATAAAAAATTTGTTGCACCTTGTTTTGGAAATACTCAACGAAGACTATATGCAAGAACTTGGCTTTGAAGAGATACTATATAATACTGTCACGAAAGAACTTGATAAAGAAAAAATAATTGAAAGAATAAATAAATATATTCAGGAATTTATCTCTGAAAGTGAGGAAGAATATCCAGGATTAAAATTTAACATAGAGAATTTAAAGTTTACGGGTTTACTAAATTTTCTTAAATCCTACTTTAACGAAATAAAAAATTTAAACTTAAATAAAGACTAAACTTATTATAAATGCAGGTTAACGAAATCATAAAAAGTTTTCACCCAATAATTATTCAAATTGCAAATCCTTATGGAATAGGAACAGGATTTTACCTGAAAGCCTACGACCTGATAATAACAAATGAACATGTGGTAAGAGGAACAAAAGATGTTATAATTAGCGGAAAGAATTTTCAAAAAGTGTTGTCACCTGTTATGTTTAGTGACACGAAATATGACCTTGCTTTTGTTCAGCCACCTGAGAACACTATATTTCCAGAAAAAAATTTGGGTAATCCTGAATCTGTTAAAGATGGTGATATAGTAATTGCAATTGGACATCCTTATGGTTTAAATTATACAGCAACTGAAGGAATTGTATCTCGAGCGAAAAGATTATATAACAATCTAAATTACATTCAAATTGATGCTGCAATTAATCCAGGTAACAGTGGTGGTCCGCTTGTAAATATACAAGGAGAGATTATTGGGGTTAATACTTTCATCATTGCAGGTGGAAATAATCTTGGCTTTGCTTTACCTGTTAACTATTTAATTGAATCACTTGAAGACTATAAACCGTATAAAGGAAAAAGTGCTCTAAGGTGTTCTTCATGCTCGAATATAATTCTTGAAGAGGATTTACAGGATAAATATTGTCCGGAATGTGGAGCGGAGTTAGAGGAATTTGCCCAGAAAAAAGAAGACTATAAACCCACCGGAGCAGCTGCAATTATAGAAAAAATTTTAGAAAAACTTGGAAAGGATGTAAAACTTTCCCGCTCTGGCCCTAATAGATGGGTAGTAGAGGCAGGTTCAATTAAGATTTATATAAATTATAACGACAATGGTTTTATTACGGGCGATGCATTTATATGCAGATTACCAAAACAAAAAATAGCAGAATTATATGAATTCCTTTTAAGAGAAAATAATAATTTTGAGTTTATAAATTTTTCAATTTTTAATCAAACGGTAATTCTTTCTACTATCATTTATGATCAATACCTGAATTTTGAAGTTGGTCTTGAAGCGTTTCAATCATTGATAGAGAAAGCAGATTTCTATGATGATTATTTAATCAACACTTTTGGGGCGAGCCCAGGTATTTTAGAAGAACAATGATTTTTCTTGTCTGTTTTTTTAATTAAAACTTAATTTGCACATCAAAATAATAATTCCTTTCTGCTGCAGGTATCCAGTATGGTGTTCCAAAAGCATCAACATTACCAGTCATTTCATAAAGTCTATCAAGTAAATTATTTACCTTAAATCTTATCTCGAATGATTTTAATAATTTTGCTATTTGAGTATTTTCAAAGGTTCTAACAAAATCGAAAGAAACACCAGCATTTAACACTGCATAGTCACTAATGTATTTATTAATATATCCAGGCGTATTTTTAAGAGAAGGGTTTTTTCTTTCATCCTCCGAGTTATCTAAATATTGCTTTCCTACATACTGCAGTGATATATAAAAGCCTAATCCAAAATCAGAGTAGTAGTTTAAAGAAATATTTCCTATTATATCAGGGGTAAGTAAAATCCTATTGTCAGAATAATCATTACCATAAATAATATTACCAAGAGAATCAACGCCTAAAATTTCTCTATATTCCTTGAAATAGTTTTGTGATAAATTAAGATTACCTGTAATTGAAAATGGCATTAGAACATTTTTCCAGAATCCTGATTTTGAAGAAAGTAATTTAAATGGAAAGAATTCAAATTCAAACTCTATTCCTCTGTGAATAGACCTACCAGCGTTTCCATTGATTGGTTGTCCTGCAATGTCTAACTGTCCATTGTTAACAATTTCATTTTTAAAATCCATCAGGTAAAAATTAATATTTGCTTTTAGCGCCGGGTCTTCAGAGGAAATATAACTTAAACCAAGTTCATAATTAAACATTTCTTCAGGTTTAACAAGCGGGTCTTCATACCTGTTATTTATTGTATCAACGATTCTAAAATTTGGGTTTGCATATGGATTTTCTCCATCATATATATCTTTTAATCTGGGTTCGCGTTTAGCCAATGAAAAATTCACAAATGCCTTCAAATTATTATTAAAATTATAATTCAGTCCTAATCGTGGTGTTAAAAAGCTATAATCTACTGTAAATTTATATTGTTTACCAATCCCCGGCTCAAATGTATATTGATGATTTACATATTGTATTCCTCCCATCACCGCGAGTTTATTAGTAATATTGTATACTTCATTTAGATACGCTGTAAAGGTTCTTTTTTTCCCATTGAAATAATAATATCTATAGTTTGCAGGTGTGTTTGGTGGCAGGGCATTTCCAAAAGTAATTTCTCCATAGTGCTCTGATTTATGTAATCTAACTTCACCGCCAAAAGTTAAAATACCCCTTTCATTACTGTGTTTTAATTGCACTCTTGGATACCAACCCCAATCATCGTTATTAACAAATAACTTGGAAATAATATCACTCCTTACAATTTCATATCCATATCCGGGGCGGAAGTATAAACTACCATCAGGATTTCTGCGATAATATAAAGGATTAAATGCTGTTGAATCAAAAGTGTAAAAAGGCTGAAGACGGAAATACTCAAAATCATATCCATATGAAACAGGAAAGCTTGTAATAAAATATCCATCACCTCTTATATAGGAAAGAGTGTTGGAAATAAACAAATTTTTCACTGGCTGGGAATTAATAACAAGTTCATAATGTGGCTGAAGGTAATTGTCGGTTTCATCACTATAATTTAAGAAATTTACTTTTCTATCTTTCCGTTTATCTCCTGAGACTAAACCATCCAAATACTCTCTTGTGACTCCTAAATATGCAAGATGATTTCTGATTGGCGCTCCATAAATGTTCGCCTTTATTATTGTAT
>Ga0067045_1032513_pt1 | contig 10033 bp, 7 predicted proteins | sample TerdegcTABiofilm_FD_59184 | JGI IMG/M metagenome (GOLD analysis project Ga0067045, IMG submission 59184) | Combined Assembly of (Gp0054472, Gp0054536) Wastewater bioreactor microbial communities from Singapore -Terephthalate degrading... | reverse complement strand
GCCCAAGTGGTGGAACAGGTAGACACAAGGGACTTAAAATCCCTTGGACTTACAAGTCCGTGCCGGTTCAAGTCCGGCCTTGGGCACATTGTTTATTGCCGGTAACTATCGCCCCGCATTTTTTTGTACCAAAACATACATACAAAAAGGTACAATTATTATATCTAGTAGCACATGAAAAAAACTAAAAGGGTTAGTGTGCTATAAGGGTTATTTGCTGATACAACATCATAGTAAACCTCACATATTTTATTAGATGATCTGTTTTTTTTAAATTGTAGCTGCATAGTCATGAATTTTCAATCATTATTCCAACATTACTTTTTATATGGTTTGGTACTTATAACCGGTCCCCGTGATATACTTCTGACTGTGTATATTGCTTAAGCTGATGAATATGACATAATAACGCAATTTCTTTATCAGAATTCCTTGCAATTGCATTGTCCTCAAAAGTTTATTTGTAAAATGATTTTACAGGGAATGATTATTGCTCAAAAAATGTAATTGTATACGTGAATAATGAAATATTGTGGAACGGTATGGTAGTATATGGGGTCTAAAAAAAGCTATGGTGGAATTTTATTATGGCATTTTTGTTATAGTGTATAAGGTTTTATAGTGCGTGGATTTCTATTACAGGTTGTAGATACAGTTATGTCAAAGCAATAATAAAGCAAGTAAGTTTTTTAAAGCACCACAAAGGAATGTATATATGAAACGAAAATATATTTTGATCTCAGCAACTGTTATACTCATTTTGAGTGTACTGGGTGGTTTTATAATCTGTTCGCGAAATGGGAAAACAGTAAAGCCAAAAACTGGACCAGTTGTTGAAGCTGTGTATGCATTGGGGATAGTAACTCCGTATAAAGAGTATAGCCTGCGAGTGGGGATGAGCACTAAAATTGAACGCCTCTTTGTGTGGGAAGGTGATACCGTGAGTGCAGGTAGCCCCCTGGTGCAACTTGATGGCGGTATTGTACTGCGCTCCCCATTTACAGGAACTATCGCCAAACTGAACCGTAAAGAAAATGAGATAGTTACCGCACAGGAATCCATTATGACTATTGTTGACCCGCATAAAATGTATGTGCGCCTTTCACTTGACCAGGAATCCATCATCAATGTCAGGAAAAAGCAAAAGACGCAGGTAAGTTTTGAAAATTTGCGTAGCACGATAATTACCGGGTATGTAAGCCGTATTTACCCTTCGGATGGCGAATTTGTGGTGACTGTTGATGTGGACAGTTTCCCGGAAGGGGTGCTTCCGTATATGACCTGTGATGTGGCAATAGTAGTACGGGAAAAAGACAATGCACTGTTTGTACCGGAAAATGCGGTAAAGGGAAGCTTGCTGCGTATACTAAGAAATGGGAAGGAACATACAGTAAAGGTAACAACGCGGAAATGTAAAGATGGCTGGCTTGAGGTACTTGAAGGTGATGTAAAGCCTGAAGATAACATTGTTGTACGGTAAATAATGCCATGTTTGAATTAGCCATAAAATATATTTTTTCCCGAAAACTGCAATCATTGCTCATGCTCATTGGTGTAGCGTTTGGATGTGGTGGGTATATTGTGTTTACGTCCATACAGACAGGCTTTCAGAATTTTTTAAAAGAGCGATTGATAGAAAATAACGGACATATAACCATACGTAGCAGGGAAGATTACATCACGCCTGCGTCGTTAGAAGGAGTATTTTTTAAAGGCAAATACATCTTCTGGATTACTGAACCCTCGGGGAAGCGTTCCCATGATTATCTGCAGAGCGCATGGTACTGGCAAAAGCGCCTGGAAAAGCTTCCCTACGTTGTAGCAAACACACGGCGTATAGAAGCAACCACCACGTGTAGTCGGGGCTCGTTTTCACGTTCTGTTTCTTTGCGCGGGATAGATCCTGTTAATGAACCAAAGGTAACCAATATTACAGAAGATATACTAGAAGGCAAATTGCAAATGCTTTTAAGTGGCAATAACATGGTCATTGTGGGGGTTGAGCTTTTAAAGTTTTTAGGTGCAAAAGTAAATGATACTATCAATATTATTAATCCCAATGGGCATGTGTATCCTGTAAAGGTAGTGGGGATATATTCTTCAGGTGACAGGCGCAACGATGAGTCGCTTGTGTTAGGTTCTATTACCACAGTACAGAATATTTTGGAAAGCCCGGGTAAAATCACAAAGATAGTGGTTAAAACGATTGATGCAAACAAAGCAGCGTTATTTGCCAAGGAGCTTTCTCGCTATAGTTATGATAAAGTGGAAAGTTGGGATCAGGTCAACGTCAATTTTTTAAGTATGACAAAGCAACAGTCGCTTATTCGCCAAATAACCATGTTCACTTTTATTCTGGTGGTGTCTTTTGGTATTTATAATGTGCTCAACATGATGGTGCATCAAAAACAGCGTGAAATAGCAATACTGAGATCTATTGGCTATACCAGTGGTGATACGGTGATTTTATTTTTATTGCAGGGAGCGCTTATCAGTGTGGCGGGGGGGATTATTGGGCTTATTATTGGGTATGCTGCCTGCAGTTATATCCAGACCATAAAATTACCCGGAAGGCCCATGATGGTGGCCTGGGATGTGGCAATCTATGTGTGGGGGTTTATGCTGGTAGTTACTTCTGCGCTTATTGCAAGCTTTTTACCGGCAAAGAATGCAGGCCGCCTATCGCCTATTGAGATTATCAGGAGAACCGAATAATGCTGGCCATAGAAGCACGTAATGTGGTGAAAAGATTTGGTGATTTCACTGCATTGAAATCATTAACGCTGGCAATCAAAAAAGGCCAGTTTGTGGCTATCACTGGAAAATCAGGCTCGGGTAAATCAACATTGTTTTACTCATTAAGCGGACTTGATGTGATTGACAGTGGCAATGTAACGGTTCTTGGGAGCAATATTCACAGTTTGACTGAAGAAGAATTGCATGATTTCAGGAACACAAAAATGGGTTTTGTGTTTCAGTTTCATTATCTTGTTTCTGAGCTGACGGGACTTGAAAATATTTTATTGCCTGCTAAAAAGAAAAATCTGCATAAGGAAAAATATGATTATGCTCTCTATCTTTTAGATTATTTTGCGATAGCTCATTGTAAAAACAAATTGCCGTCACAGATGTCCGGTGGTGAGAGGCAGCGTGTTGCTGTTGCCCGCTCGCTCATCATGAGTCCGGATATAATCTTTGCTGATGAGCCCACCGGCAACTTAGATTCAATCAACAGTGAGATAGTAATGAATATATTTCGGGAGATAAATAAAAAGAACGGCACTACCATTATTTTAATTACACATGATGATGAGTACGCCCATCTGGCCGACAGGGAAATCCGTTTAAAAGATGGTGAGATTGAGTCGGACATATCTCATAATCGGAGAGGAAAATAAGTATGTGATTGATAGTTCTTTAACAGTGGGGCCACTGTAGTATGAATTTTCTGAGGATGAAGATGATGAAGAAACTGAATAATGTGTTGGAAGTAAACAAAACTGTGAAACAAACTATGATTTGTGTTTTGTATAGCATTTTTACCTTACTATATTGTATTCATTTGTCTTCGTATCCCGTTTTTGCGCAGGAAAATGCTACTGTCATTTCATACGAGCAGTTTATATCCACAATTACACAAAAATTACCTCAGATTAAAAATAATGTTCTTCAGGTGCAAAAGGCATACAATGAAGTTGAAAAAGCTAAAAGCATTGATGATACCAATCTCACTGCAAAGGGACAATATGCACGGCAGAAGATGTACACAACTGGTAAAAGCCTTTATGAACCTGATTACAAACAATCGTATTATGGATATACGGGCATTGAGCAAACTTTATCTTCAACCGGAACACGCCTATCATTGGGTCTTGAGTATAATTCTTCATCCATAACGGGTAATCTCACAATACCACCACAGGCCTATACCGTTGACGAATACAGTCCTTCTATTACAGCCACTATCACACAACCTCTTTTAAAAAATGCATTTGGCATAATTGACCGATATGGGAAAAATAGTGCAGCAATGAAATTAGAAATACAGAAGCTTCAACAGTTACAGGATGACCAATCAGTATTGAATTATTATAAAAAGCTTTATTTTAACTGGGTTTTGTATAAACTGGCGCTTGATATATGGCAGGAAAGTATTGCCAATGCAAGGTCGCTGGTGGATTCAGTACAACGTAAAGCTAAGGCGGGATTAGCAGAAAATGATGACGTACAGCGAGCAGTATCATCACTTTTAAGCTACCAGGCACAGTATAAACAATATGAAATTGCCTATAAATCTCTTTGTGATGAACTATCGCTTTACTTTGACAAATCCATTGTTCCGCACATTAATGATATGAATATCATGTTTGATTCTATAGTTTCAGCAGAATATATCGAAGTGCCGTTTGAACAAACGCGTTCATGGCTTATTGTAAAAAAGAACATGGATGTTATGCAGTATTCTATTAAAGTGGCTGATAATAGCACGCTTCCACAAATGAACTTGATTCTATCGGCATCACGGAAAAATTATAGTGATAGGCAACGCGAAGCTTTAAGCAAGTTACCCGATACGGACTATTCAGTTGGGGTTGAATTCAGTTATCCCCTGGGTAACCACGATGCAGATGCGCAGCTTAAAGACTATGAGCTATCGCTGAAAGAATTGGAGAACAATCTTTTAATTACACAGAATAGTTATTATAAGTCCTTGCGGTCAATTATACAATCTTTGAACGGCTATAAAGAGCTTATTGCAACGCATAATAAAAATTTACAGGCTCTGATTTCACAACGACAGACTGAACAAAAGAAATATGAGCAGGCACGGCTTGATCTGCAGTATTTGATTAATACTGAAAACAGTATTGCAATGGAAAAGCTTACACTATTACAACTGAAGGTGGGTTTAGTTGGTTATTATATTGACTATAAAGACTTAACTGAATAAAATATATGATAAAGAATTGCCTTTGCATGTTATAGCAGAAATTCTTTTGAATTATTTTTTTAGGAGTATCTATATGTATAAAATAACACCCACTCAATTTTACAGTAATAATTACAAATTAGATGCAAGACTGTATCTTCCTGATAGCGGTAAAAAAACACCTGTTATTGTTATGGCTCATGGCTTTGGCGCGCGTATGGATTGGGGTTTACACCCATTTGCTGATGTCTTTGCACAGATGGGATGTGCTGTATTGATGTTTGATTATCGTGGCTTTGGTAATAGTGAAGGTACTATTCGTCACCTGGTGTATCATGTTCACCATATAGAAGATTATCATGCAGCAATTGTATACGCCAGAACAATTCCCAGCATTGATAGCTCCCGGGTATTGTTGTGGGGTACATCATTCAGTGGAGGGCATGTATTGACTGTAGCCTCACAGGATAGCTCTATAGCGGGGGTCATTGCTCAGGTTCCCTTTGTTGATGGTGTTGCAACAGCTTTAAATTTACCTGTTAAAAATATATTGAACGGTCTGTGGTATGGTAGTCTGGATTTGGTGCTATCATTAATTAAAGCAAAACCTATTACCATACCACTGGTGGCAACTCCTGATACCTTTGCCGCTATGAACACCCCTGAATGTTATGATGGCTATATGAAACTGGTGCCACCCGAAGCAGCTGATGAAAATTGGTGTCCTGCACGGGTGTGCCTTACACTTCCCATGTACCGGCCTATTGCTATAGCAAACAGGATACAATGTCCGGTATGTATTATTGGAGCACAGCTTGATTCACTTATACCCATCAAAGCAGTAGAAAAAACAGCAAAAAGAATTAAACATATTGATTTCCATACATTACCCTGTGGGCACTTTGATCCGTATGATGGAGAGATGTTTGATAAAAACATACAGATTCAGAAGCAATTTTTACAAAAAGTATTGTAACAGTATCAATACCTGTCTTTAGTATATACTTATTAACGCTCAGTAACATAGGATAGCAAGTTTTATTGCATCACGGTTACAGTAACTTTTTTTAATAGCAAATATTATGGTCTCATCTAAAAAATGCATTTTTTCAAATATTATTAATATAAATAGAAAGTGGTTATTATCTCATTATATTGTGCCCACAAAGGGACATCTGAAAAAGTTACTTTTATAAGTTCCCTTATTTTTGGTGTTTATGTAAGTAATAATTATTGGAATTACGATATATATGTTAATTAGAATATACTAAATAAAATTAAAAATTTGATAACATAGTAGCAATAAACACTTGACAATATATGTTGCTATACTATAATTATCCCCACTTTTTTTCATAATTTCAGTTACCGTATAAAATTACATTATTATAAGGGTGCCCCAAAACAAACTGTGGGGTTCTCAATGACGCGGGTGCAAAGTCATTGAGAGCGTAGAACCTGCCCTGAGCTCGTCGAAGGGTGGCAATCTCAATGCTGCAGAAGACGAGATTGCCACGTGCCTGCAGCGCTCGCAACTATGGGATTGCTTCGTAGCTTCGTTCCTTACAATGACAGTAGGGCAGAAGTCATTGCAAAGGGATGTCTTTTGGAAAACCCTATTAATGTAGTACATAGTTAATTTTAAAATTATTGTAACGAATAATTTGAGTGAACTATGTTAGATAATCATTTAAGGAGGTTTGCATGTTGGGATTAGGTGATGTATGGGTGTTTATGGCTTACCTGTTGTGTATTGCAAGTGCAATTCTTTGTGCTGTATATGGGTTTGTAAAATGGAATGATGATGAAGAGCCATATACTGATGAGGCTAAACGATGGGCACAAGAAGAAGCCGAAATTGAAAAATCATTATAACATGGTGAGGTGAGCTATGACTATTTTCTGGGTATTTGTGTACTTGGGCATTGTTGCATTTTTAGGATATTTGGGATATCGTCACACAAAAGGAGCATCAGACTATCTTGTTGCAGGGCGCAAGGTACATCCTTTCATCATGGCACTTTCATACGGTGCTACATTTATAAGCACATCAGCAATCGTTGGATTTGGAGGTGCTGCAGGTGTCTTTGGTATGGGACTTTTATACCTGACATTTTTAAACATTTTTGTGGGGATATTTATTGCGTTTATTTTCTTTGGCAAACGTACCCGCCGCATGGGATATCATTTAGATGCACACACATTCCCCGAATTGTTAGGAAGAAGGTTCCAGTCACCATTTGTTCAAAAATTTGCGGGGATTATAATCTTTTTATTTATGCCTCTGTATGCGGCAGTAGTGCTCATAGGTGCGGCAAAATACATTGAACAACAGTTTGCAATAGATTATGCCACAGCACTGCTTTTCTTTACTGTAATTGTTGCTGTCTATGTTATTATGGGTGGGTTAAAAGGCGTTATGTATACTGATGCATTCCAGGGTAGCATAATGGCAATAGGGATGCTCACACTCATTATATTTACCTATTATGATGTGGGCGGTATTATCAAAGGACATGCCGAGCTTACAAAGCTTACACCTCCACCACCACTGGCTGCAAAAGGGCATATGGGATGGACATCCATGCCAGCATTTGGTTCTGACTTATGGTGGACACTGGTTTCAACTATCATTATGGGTGTTGGTATTGGCGTACTGGCACAGCCACAGCTTGTGGTGCGCTTTATGACGGTAAAAAGCAACCGTGAGCTGAACCGTGCTGTAGCAATAGGTGGAATCTTTATACTGCTTATGACTGGTGTTGCATTTACTTCCGGTGCACTTTCCAATGTATGGTTTACAAAGAATGTGAAAGGCGTCAAGTACTGTGAGATCAGTGGAGCTATTTTAGAAGTATGTCCCGGCAAAAAGATTGTGAAAATTGATGAAAAGAATATTGAAAAGTTTAAAGCTCAGTTCAAAGACATAAAGTTAGGCGATGAGATTGACCTTCATAAAGATGTGCCCCATAAGGAAACCATAAAAGGCTCATTGTCGATAGTTGCTGCGGGAGGGGTTGTTGAAAATATTATCCCGCAGTTTGTAAAACAGGCAATGCCCCATTGGTTTGCGGTATTATTCATGCTGACATTACTTGCTGCTGCAATGTCAACATTGAGCTCACAGTTTCATGCAATGGGTACTGCAATAGGGCGCGACTTTTACATGCAGATACTTAAAGATAAAAAGGCTGCAGAAGAGCGAAGCGTCTTCATCAACAAGATGGGTATTGGTGTAACAATTCTTGTGAGTTTGGTGCTGGCATATTTTCTGCCGGTTATATATTCCAAAGGTGAAGCTATTATTGCTAGGGGCACTTCTATTTTCTTTGGATTGTGTGCAGGAACATTTTTACCAGCATACATAAGTGCACTGTACCTAAAACGGATTACCAAAGCGGGTGTGGTTGCAGGAATGCTCTCGGGATTTACGGTTGCCTTCTTCTGGCTGGTATTTGTTCTTGAAAAGGAAGCAATGGCCATAGGTCTTTGTCAGACACTGTTTGGGAAAGCCACACTGCTTTCGTCACCATGGACAATGGTTGATCCAATGTTTATTTCTTTCCCAACTTCACTTGTTGTAACGCTTGTTGTTTCATTATTTACAAAGAAGCTTTCTGACGATCATATTGCGCATTGCTTTCAGGGTTTATAGTAAATAACGTTACATAAACAAGGTTTTTATTGTTTTAATGTACATACAGGCCGTCTCAAAATAAACTGTGGGACGGCTTTTTTTTTTAAGTATGTGGTATTGAAAAAAACAGAATTCTATCTAACACTCTTACTATTTATAACAGGATTTTTGTAATAAATTATAGCAAAACAAAAATAGTCCCTATTCATTACTCACTGTGTCAAGCACGCTAAATTGGAAAGGACTTCATTAAATATTGGTTTTGATGATTTTTTCTGGTAGTTTCTTTTGTTGTCGTTTGGAAAAAGAAAGTGCATTGTGATAGGGGTAATTCTAAAAGATTTCGTTAGATAGGAAAAAGGAAAATTAATCTTGAAAATGCCTATACAAATCAATACACCACCATCTAATTTTAAAAGATGGAAATCTTTATATGAGGTTTTACAGGAGCAATTAAATGGTGCACATCAAACTTGAACTTGCAAATAAAAATTGTATGCGGTAAAAGTGATTGACAAATAGAAAAGATAGTGATAGAAATATTATAAATTTAAGCAAACTGAACAGTTCTTTGAAAACTGTATAAGTAGAGGGGGTTTTGGTTTCCGAGAACCTACGCAAGTGACATAAAACGGGCATTTTTGGGGTAGGCTGGCGGCGACGAAAGTGCTGGAAATTCCAGGCTTTACAAGTGTTGTATAAAAAGTGCCAACATTTTTTTGCAATTTGTTGGGGAGGTTGGCGGAAAATGGCTTGAAAACGCTGGAAATTCCAGAGGTTACAACCCCAAGAGTAGGAAAACTTCCCCGCTGATAGGGGGGGTTACAATAATGTCACCCCGCTGGGGTTTGAAATAGTTGTCGTATGTCGAATTTGTTAGAAGCGTGAAATGTGAAGGGTGATGGGTGTATTCTCTGTAAGTTATAATGGTTAATAGCAATGGATGAGGTTGCTGAGCACATTGAAGGGTAGAGTAAGCGCCAGTCGAAGCACCCCGCTGATAGGGGGTTTACAATAATGACACCCCTCCGGGGTTTGATGGTGTGTCATTCTGCTAGGTGGTTACAATAATGCCACCCCGCTGGGGTTTGAAATATTTGTCGTATTTCGAATTTGTAAGAAGCGTGAAATGTGAAGGGTGTATTCTCTGTAAGTTATAATGGTTAATAGCAATGGATGAGGTTGCTGAGCACATTGACGGGATACCGTAAGCGCCAGTCGAAGCACCCCGCTGATAGGGGGGTTACAATAATGCCACACCGCTGGGGTTTGATATAGTTGTCGTATGTCGAATTTGTAAGAAGCGTGAAATGTGAAGGGTGATGGGTGAAGTGTGTATTCTCTGTAAGTTATAATGTTTAATAGCAATGGATGGGTTGCTGAGCACATTGACGGGATACCGTAAGCGCTAGTCGAAGCACCCCGCTGATAGGGGGTTTACAATAATGACACCCCTCCGGGGTTTG
>Ga0067045_1032527_pt1 | contig 10037 bp, 10 predicted proteins | sample TerdegcTABiofilm_FD_59184 | JGI IMG/M metagenome (GOLD analysis project Ga0067045, IMG submission 59184) | Combined Assembly of (Gp0054472, Gp0054536) Wastewater bioreactor microbial communities from Singapore -Terephthalate degrading... | reverse complement strand
TGATGACCTAATTTTACGGCCAAATGATAACCATCTCCAGTAGCACCTAACTGGGGTGCAGCCAAACCACCAGTAGCAATAACCACTTTACGCCCGTAATAGGAAGGAGAGTGTTTCCTTACCATTTCCAAGTTAGAACCGATTTTCCTAATTTCTTGAATAGCAACTCCAGTAAATATTTCTACTTCTAAGCGCCTCAGCTCTGCTAATAACAACTTCTTAATAATAGAAGCTTCCCGGGAATAAGGAAAAACCCGACCTTGATGGTCGATACATAACTTCAAGCCCAGATCTTCAAAAAAATCCCTGGTTTTGGTAAAACCAAATTCTGTTAAAGCCGGAAGAATAAATTCTGGGTAACAGCTATGATAGTGAGACAAATCAAGATTAATATTAGTAAGATTACCCTTGCCATCTCCAGTAACTGGAATCTTTCCTCCTACATCATTTTTCCTCTCCAGTAATAAAACTTCTCTTCCTCTTCGGGCCGCAGTTATGGCTGCCATTATACCAGCCGGACCTGCTCCAATTACCACCAAAGGTCTGATGGGATTCATTGCCTTTCTCTTTTTCTCTTTTCCTTACTTATGATATAATCTAAAATCTCAGCTCCTTTGAGAACAACAGGAAAGCACTTCTTCTCTTCTGTATAATATTTATCTTTTAATGTTTTGCAAACAAAATCACCAAAATTTTTTGTATAAAGGTCAAATAATTCTTGACTTATTTCTTTAATCTCCGGATTCTGATGAGCATGATCTTTAACAAACAGATAGCCCAAGACCATAAGAGAGGCAGTTAATCCCCCACACACATTTTTAGTGCCCATTCCTCCTCCAAATGCCGCAGCTAATCTTAAGCAGTCCTTCGGCAATCCAAGATTATAAACCTGATTAGCACCATAAAGTATGGTCTCAGCACAATTAAGATCATTTGCAGGATAAAAACCCTGTACTATCAGCTCCTTTAATTTCATTTTTCTTACTGCTCCCATTTCTTTTTAATTATACTTTTACAAATACTGCTTCCTTTGATATCAGAGATGAGAATAGAAATATAAATTATTCAAACTCTTTTAACATCTCATAAAATTCTTCTTCTTTGCCTTTCAGTATATGATAGCAATGTTCATCGGCCGGAAAGATGCCGGCTTTTACTTCCTGGATATACTGCTTAAAGGCATTGATTTCCACTTCAGCCACATTAGCGTATTTTTTGACGAATTTAGGGGTAAAGGCTTGAAATAGACCAAGCATATCTCCACAGATGAGTAATTGTCCATCACAGGGACCTCCTGCACCTATACCATAAACGGGAATGACCAGCTTTTTAGTTAGGAAGGAAGTCAGCTCAGGGGGAACTGCTTCTAAGAGAAGGGCATAGGCTCCGGCCTCCTGGATTGCTAAGGCATCCTGAATTAACTCTCGGGCACTGGCCGCATCTCTTCCCTGTGCCTTGAAACCACCTAATTGACCTGAACTTTGTGGGGTCAAACCGATATGTCCCATTACCAGTATTCCGGCATCGGCGATAGCTCTAATCTGGGAGCAGACTCTTCTTCCCCCTTCTAGTTTAACGGCATCCATATCGGCCTCTTTTAGAAAACGCCCAGCATTTCTTACCGCCTCTGGGCAGGAAACCTGATAAGAAAGAAAGGGCATGTCCCCAATACAGAAGGTATTAGGTGCTCCTCTACGAACGGCTTGACAATGAGAGATACAGTCTTCCATAGTGACCGGAATGGTGCCCTGATAACCTAAAACCACCATACCCAGTGAATCACCCACCAAGATCATATCCATACCGGCCTGTTCAGCAAAAGAGGCAGTAGGAAAATCATAAGCAGTAATCCAGGCTACCTGCTCTCCTTTCTTTTTCATCTCTAAAAAATTTAGTCGAGTCTTCTTTTGAACCATTTCTCAAACCTCCACTGATTTTTTAATATTTTTAGGATAATCTGATTTTACTATTTTTTATTTTATTATACCTTCTTGGTAATTGTAAATCAGGTTTATCAGTTTATCCAGATCCAAATTTCCTCCACTCAGGATAGCCACAGCTTCCTTATTCTTTATATTACTCTTACCAGTCATAAGAGCAGCTACTGAAACTGCTCCTGATGGTTCTACTAACAATTTCGCCCTTTCTAAAAGAAAGACGACGGCTTTTTTAATTTCTTCTTCACTAACCAGTACCATATCATCAACATATTTTTTTACTATTTCAAAAGGCCTTTCTCCCGGTTTTTTCAAAGCCAAGCCATCAGCAATAGTATCAACATGATCTTTTTCCACAATTCTGTTCGCCTGCAGGGAAAGCCACATAGAATTTGCCTTTTCTGGTTCCACACCGATGATTTTTATCTTAGGATTTTTTTCTTTTATAGCCAGGGCGATTCCGGAAATAAAAGCTCCACCACCCACAGGACAAAAAATTACCTCTGTATCCGGTTTTTCTTTGACAATTTCCAGCCCAATTGTTCCATGACCAGCAATCAAATCTTCATCCTCAAAAGGACTTAAAAAGGTTAATCCTTCCTGTTGAGCAATTTCTTTGGCCTTTGTTGCTACCTCATTAGAATTGTTGCCAAATATTACCACTTCTGCCCCGTATCCTGTAGTAGCTGCTCTTTTAATAAGAGAAGATTGCTCGGTCATAACAATAACCGATCTTACATTAAATATTCGAGCAGCATAAGCAACTGCCTGAGCCCAGTTACCAGCTGAACAGGTTACCACACCCGGGGTCTTCTCTTTTTGCACTAAATTCATCATTACATTCATTGCTCCACCCAGCTTGAAAGAACCGGTAAACTGTAAGTTTTCTGGTTTAAAAAAGACGTGGTTATTACTCATCCTGCTCAAGGTACCTGAATACTGCAAGAAGGTGGGGTTTTTATATTTTGTTATTCTTTCATAAGCCTGGATTAGATCTGGATATGCTAACATATAAACACCTCAGTATTATTTATTTTAAATTAGATAAGAAGTCAATGGCAAATTGGACATATAAAGATGTTCCGATTGCTAAAACATCTTCATCGATATTAAACTGCTTATGATGATGAGGATAGATAATCTCTTTTTCTTTATTAGCAGTCCCCAAAAGAACAATCACACCAGGTACCTGCTCCAGAAAAAAAGAGAAATCTTCTGTAGCCGTAGTCTTATTATAGGAAGTAATTATATTGTCTCCGTACAATTTGGTGATACTTTCCTGGGCAATTTTGGAAATCACCGGATTGTTAATACAAGGAGGTGCTCCTTTTATATAGTCAAGTTTGGCCTGGGCTCTAAAAGAAGAAGCAGTATGTTTAATAATTCTATCCATGAGTAAGGGGAATTCTTTTTGTCTCTGAGAACTAAAGCTACGGGTAGTCCCTTCCATGATCACCTGATCGCAAATAACATTAAAATTAGCTCCACCCTCAATTTTCCCTATACTTATAACTGCTGGCTCTCGAGGATCAATTTCCCTGCTTACAATAGTTTGTAAATTCATGATTATAGCCGAAGCCGCTATAAGGGCATCAATACTCTTATGAGGCATAGCTCCATGACTTCCTTTTCCGGTTACTGTAATTTTGAAGCGATCTCCAGCGGCAAAGCGAGGTCCTGCTTCTAAAGATACCTTCCCAGAAGGGAGTTCAGACCAGAGATGAATAGCCAAAACTGAATCCACTCCTTCTAACACTCCTTCCTCCAGCATTTTTTTAGCTCCCTGTATTAATTCTTCTGCTGGTTGAAATATTAGTTTCACTGTCCCTTCCAGCTTATCCTGTAATTCCCCTAATATCTTAGCTGCCCCCAAAAGCATAGCAGTATGACCATCATGTCCACAAGCATGCATTACCCCCTCATTTTGAGATCGATATGATACATTATTTGCTTCCTGAATGGGCAAGGCATCTATGTCTGCCCTTAGTGCAACCACTTTATTACCACTTCTACCTTTAACAATACCTATAATTCCAGTATCGGCAACTCGTTGTACTTCAAGACCTAATTTCTGTAATTCCTCCTCTATTCGCTTTGAAGTACGAAATTCCTGCCAGCTGAGTTCTGGATTTTGATGGAATTCTCTTCTTAAGGAAATGATGTCCTTGTGGTATCTTTCTACTAATCGCCTAACCTGCATCTTGTTTTCTCCATTCTACCTATTATGGTTAATTCTGTGAATTCTTTACCGCAATTGCATCAATCTCAATTAAAACACCCGGTGGAAAGGCTTTCACAGTAGTGGTAGTACGGGCTGGAGGGCTATCAGAAAATACCTCCTGGAACACCTCATTCATTTCCTTAAAATCATGCAAGTTTAATAAAAAGGCACTTATCTTTACGATTTCATTCAGGGTAGCACCTTCTACTGATAGAATTTGGGCTATATTTTTAAATACCTGTCTGGTCTGTTCTTTAATCCCTCCAACAACTATTTCATTAGTATCTGGATTAATAGGTAGCTGTCCTGACACAAAAATCATTCCTCCTGCCACTATCCCTTGAGAATAAATCCCCACAGGTTTAGGTGCTTTAGAACTAGAGATAATTTTTTTCATACCTTCTACTCCTCCTTTTAATTTTTACCAAATAAAAGATAATTTCTATTATTGTATCTTATCACCTTTTCCATAGTCTGAGAAAATTTTTTAAGGGAAACAGTTTATTTTATTTCCACCCAGGGAAAGATTATTATAAATTAATTATTTTCGGTATAGTTTTGTCTTAGTTTATATAAATCAAGAAGGGCTTAAATGTATAGGGACATATAGGTGGGCAAGTTGGCCAATTTCTCGAGCTTTCTCTTCTGAGAGGTGAAGTTTAGAAAGTCTCTCTTCTGTTACCTCATTATTTTTCAAGGAAGAATCAATCAAGGCAATATCGGCTCCTCTCACTAATTCATAAAGAGCATTACATAATCCCGTATCACCACTAATAGCAATTGATTCCCCCTGAAAAGAAAACCGATAACCAAAAGCAATATCAGGATACAGCAATTTGTGTTTACCAACTGCAGCATAATGATTCATCTGAAATGCCTTTACAGTTAAATCCGCTATTTTGATCATTTCACCATCTGTTATTTGGTGCATCTTAATAGGATAATAGGGGCCTGAATAGCTCTTTTGAAAAGCTTTAATTAATTCGGGAATAGATAGTACCCCATCAGGAAAAATAATATCAATATTCTGTTTTCTTTCCCTATTTCGAAGATGAGCCAATAACCCAAACAGGCCACTGACATGATCGGTATGACCATGAGTTAAGAATATTGCTCTAATATGATCAATTTCTATTTTTTGGCTCAATAAATCACGTAATGTTCCATCACCAGTATCTACTAAAAAGAGATCATGATGGGTAGACAAAATGATCTGAGTGGCAATACCTGCTCTGGAATAAAGAATCCCAACCCGAAATAAGTTCCCATACCATTTCATGGCTATTCTCTTTCTGGAATTATAATTAATTCTTCAGGAGGTAAATATACCCTCACCTGATCACCAACCTGATAATTTATTTTGGCACTGGAATCAGTACGTACTAACCATTTCCCTATCTTAATCCGATAATCAACAATGTCTCCCAAATAAGAAGCTTGTAAGATTTTACCCTCAAAAATATTGGTTCTATCTTTTTGCTCTCTATCTTCAGCAATGAAACGTATTGCGTTAATTCTTAAGGCAATAGAAACTTTATCACCAACTTGCAAACCGGATTTAAATCCCTTAATTAAAATATTATCATCAGTCTTAATAAAAACCTGGTCTTCCTTGTCAAGGGTGTTTACTGTTCCCTCAATAAAACTGGTTACTGCTATAAAACCCGCTACAAAGCGATTTTGAGGGTTAGTATATATTTCTTGAGGAGTGCCCATCTGGACTACTTTACCCTGGTTCAGAATAATTATCTTGTCTGAGATAACCATAGCTTCAGCCTGGTCATGGGTAACATAAATGGCAGTAATACCTAATTTTCTCTGTAACTCAATAAACTCAAAACGCATTTCCTCTCTTAACTGAGCATCTAAATTGCTAAGAGGTTCATCGAGTAACATAATATCTGGTTCGATGACCAGTGCTCGAGCCATAGCAATCCTTTGTTGTTGTCCCCCACTCAACTGACGAGGGTAGCGGTCCTCATATCCTGAAAGACGAACCATATTTAATACTGTCTTAATTCTCTTATCTATTTCCTCTCTTCCAATTTTTCTAATTTGTAATCCAAAAGCTAGATTTCCATAAACGGTCATATGGGGCCAGAGGGCATAATTTTGAAAGACCATTCCAATTCCCCTCTGTTCAGGGGTTAAAGTAGATATTTCTCGAGTACCAAGATAAATTTTGCCACTATCCGGCATTTCAAATCCAGCCAGACATCTCAAAGTTGTTGTCTTCCCGCAACCACTGGGTCCCAATAGGCTTAATACCTCGCCATCCTGCACTTCAAAGGAAATATCAGCTATGGCCTGAACCTGGCCAAAACGTTTACTTAAATTTTCAACTTTTAAGACCGACATTCGCTAACCTCCCCTTATGTTCCATCAATATTAACCGGAAATCCCTCCAATATATTCTGCTTTAAGCAGTCTCTGAATAACAATCATAAATACAATAGAAGGTATTAATAAGAGAATGGCAATTACCGAAGCAAACTGAATATTAGAACCGCTTGCTGAATAGAGGGTCATGGGTAAAGTGGTTATAAACGGTAATCCGACAAAAAAGGTACCAGTAAATTCAAACATGGATTGTAAAAATACAAACACAGCACTGGCTATCAATCCAGGAGTAGCTAAAGGTAAGGTTATGCGCGAAAATGCTTTCCATCTGGTAGCACCCATACTTCTTCCTGCCTCTTCTAATTCCGGAGGAATGGAATTAAAGGTGCTGGTGGTAATCCATACTGCATAAACCAGTCCTACTACTATATGAACCAAAATAACTCCAGTTACTGTTCCATTTAAACCAACTTTATTGAAGAGTAACATTAGATTTAAAAAAACAGGCTGTTGGGGAAAAGCCCGGGGTAATAAGAATAGAATAAGAATAATTCCTTTCAGAAAATGAGGAATTTTTAGCTTAGATAAAGCATATCCAGCCGGAATAGCAAGAAGCATAGAGATAACCACGACTACTATGGCAATACCTAAACTGAGCCAGAAAGCTGGTAAAACATTTACTGCACCTAAAGTAAGACTTTTTATAATACCCAGAGCCTGCAACCAGTAATCAAAACCTATCTGCTGAGGAAAAGTATTTGGCCAGTACCAACGGATAGCGATTGACCATATTAATATACTGAAAATTGGTGCAAATAAAATAAATAAAAATATAATAAATAGGATTAACTCAACAGTTTTCTTTAATATTGATTGATTAGTTTTTATTCTTGCCTCTTTAATCATATAAACCTTTTCTCATATTAAGAACATAATACACGGCCAAAATACTGACCATAAGGTAAGAAAAAACACCTAAGGCATTTGCTACTCCATAATCTCTAAAGTAAGTCACTCTGTGGGCAATATCAATAGTAATAGTAGAAGGTGTTTTGCCACCAATTAGCATATAGGGGAAGCTAAAACAACCTACTAAAGAGCAAAATACCAGGGTTACCGCTACTAAAATAGTCTGTTTATTCATTGGTATCAGTACTCGGGTAATAATCTGATAAAGATTGGCACCAACACTTTTAGCCGCTTCAATATAAGAATCATCAATCATTTGAAAACCCCCCACAATTAATAAGACCATAAAGGGAGCTTCCTTCCATACAAATCCAAAGCTCAAACCAATCCAGTTAAATAACTGCAATGGTCTTTCTATATTGATTAAATTAAAATGAGCTAATAATAAATTTAATATACCATGGGGGGCTAAAAAGCTTCTCATCATCTGAGCTACTACTACAAAAGGAAGAAATATGGGCAGACGGTATAATATTGACACTATTTTGTGAACCCAACCCTGTGACAGACGAAGGTATACTCCTAACAAAATACTTAATATAGTGGCAACTACGGTACTGAAAATGGTAACAGCAAAGGTAAAATAAACATCTATCAGATACCGATCCAGAACTAATTTATAATTCTGTAATCCAAATTCTCCCCGTCTGGTGAAAAAACTACCCCAGAAGGAGGCTAAAAAAGGTTGAATATAAAGCAATATTATCACTGATACAGCGGGAAGTAATAAACAAAAGGGGAGCAGGTAGGCAGGGGACTTTTTTATCCCCTGCACCGCCTGTTTTTTACCAAAATTTTGCTTTTGTGGTAAATTACTCCTGTTTTTATTCATTAACAGACTACCATCTGCTTAATAAATTCAACTATTCTGCAGCTTCCAACATGGCATCAAAATAATCAGCTAAGGGGAAGGCCAATCCAAATTTAGATAACATCTCTGGTGTTACATCCTGATAGATAGCCTGGAAAGTTGCTTCATCTACATAGTCTTTAATAAAATTACCATCGATACCGGGATACCAGTTGAAACGTTTTACAATATGTTCGGCCTGAAATTCTGGAGAAGTCACCAGTTCTACAAACTTTTTAGCTTCTTCAGGATTGGCAGTATTTTTCGGAATTACAAAATACATTGGCTGACCGGGCATACCTGGCTCGGGAAGAATAATTCGGGTATCAGGATCAACCTTTCCCTCTGCTCTCCAGGTCAGGAACATATCCACCCATACTGGCCCTATCCATATTTCACCACGATTAAGAGCATCTAAAGTAGCCACATTTCCACCAGTTAAGGTGACATATTTATCAAATTCTTTCAATTCCTTAATTGCTCCTTCCCAGGTAGCAACTTCTGACTCTTCAAAGGGACCAGTAACCGCATACTTCTCATATTTACCTGTTTTCCAGTAGATCCAGCCTACAGTAAAAGCTACTCCGGACATTCCACCCTTAATACCATTATAACCAAATTTCCCCGGATTGGCTTTAACCCATTGTACAATTTCTTCATAATTTCTAGGAGGGTCAGAAACATATTTTGGATTATAAGCCAGGACTGTTTGACTATGGAACATAGGCATACAGTATCCCTCCACATTAACTCCCAGACTGGTTTTAGCAAAAGGAGAAGTAATATATTGCCAGGTATTAATATCTTTAGCATAATTCATAAGCAGGTCTTGTTCCATAGCCCATCTAAGGAATATTTGATGCACCATCGCTACATCAATATCACCTGCTGCTTTGTCTTTATCAGCCAGAACTTTTTCAAAGATAAGCTGAGAACCAGCATTACCTGGTCCAGTATGGACAGTCATAACATTTACATGGGGATACTTTTCAGTATACAGGGGACCAATAACATGTTGACCTAAGGCCAGCATATTCACGTCACCGGCAGTCATATATACCAGTCTGGTCTTTTCCTGAGCAAAAGTAGTGGCAGAAAAACAGAACAACAATAAAGATAGCACAGTAATAGCAGAAATTAAGGACAAATACCTTTTATTTTTCATTTGAAACCTCCTATAATTTTTGAAATATTTTTTAATACTTAAGAGAAAAAAATTAATGAAAAAATTGTTTTTTAAAATCTTATCACCCCCCTTTTCCTGTAGGATAATCAAAGAGAAGGATTCCCCTTAAAAACCCCCGCATATTAGTATTTTATTTAGTATCTGGTATTTAGTAATTAGTTATAAATAGAAGTTTTTTTAATTATAATAAATATACTCCAGACAGTGTAGAGGCAGAATTTCCATTGATAAACTCTCTAATTAATTATAACTTATTTTTTCAAATATTATATATACAAATTAAAAAATTTATTTCTTTTTATTGCCTCATTTTTAAAATCATTATTATAGTTATCTTGTTCAACTTGTGTTTTTTTATTATAATCTAAACAATAATCTTATCCAGCTTCTCTAAAAAAAGAGTATGTGCTATATTTTCTGTAAAAGTAGAATAAGTTAATTAAGATAAACTTGAAATGGGCCATCAAGAACCTCCATAATAAATAGATGATACTCTAAAAAAATTAAGGAGGATAATTCAAGATGACCCAACTA
>Ga0067045_1032510_pt1 | contig 10038 bp, 10 predicted proteins | sample TerdegcTABiofilm_FD_59184 | JGI IMG/M metagenome (GOLD analysis project Ga0067045, IMG submission 59184) | Combined Assembly of (Gp0054472, Gp0054536) Wastewater bioreactor microbial communities from Singapore -Terephthalate degrading... | reverse complement strand
AAAAAGGACGGCGGCACCAAATGGTATTATGATGGTGTGTTCTACATCCTGACCAACGAGCGGTACATTGGGGATACCCTGCTGCAGAAAAAATTCACCACAGACACCCTGCCCTTTAAACTAATAAGAAACAAAGGGCAAAAAGACCGGTATTACATCCACAACTCCCATGAGGCCATTGTCAGCCGCTTTGACTTCGAGCAAGTGAAACTGCTGCTCGAAAAAAGAAAGACAATACACCTGTTTCAGCAAACAAGCCGGCAATATCCACTCAGCCGCAGAATCCGATGCGGCGAATGCGGCCACAGCTTCAAGCGAAAGGTATGCAACGGCAAAACCTATTGGGTCTGCCGCAGCCATGACCAAGGTAAAGACCGATGCGGCATCAAGCGGATCGAGGAGACGGAATTTTACAAGGCATTCATAAAGATGTACAACAAGCTCAAGCCAAACCGCCGATATATCCTGAATCCCCTCCTCGACCAGCTGCTGGCCCTGAAATCCCGAAGTACCATGAGCAACATCAAAGTCTGTGAAATCAATAAAGAGCTTGCCGAACTAACCAATCAGAACCTGATACTCAATAGACTAAGGTCGAAAGGGTATATGGGTTCTGATATTTTTATGGAGCAAACTAACGAAATCAACCGGAAAATCAACAGCCTGCGCTCCACGCGCAGAAAGCTGCTGGAACAGGATGAGGACGACAAGACCATTACCGCCGTGAAAGACCTTGTCGCCGTCATCGAGGACGGCCCGCCTGTTCTGGCGGACCTGGACGAGCCGCTCTTCCACAGCATCGTGGATAGCATCATGGTGGAATCTCAGGACAGAATTAAATTCCGGCTGACAGGAGGTTTGGAACTGGCTGAGCCGATCCAAAGGAGTGTGAGATAAGGCCATGCGAAAACACAGATACATTCCCTTCGGATACAAAATATGCAATGGAGAAACCATCCTTCATGAACAGGAAGCGGAAGCCGTTCGGATGATTTTTCAAAAGTACCTGCGTGAAAGCCTTTCCTGTCAAGCCCTGGCCGACCTTCTGACAGCCCAAGGAGTGCCTTACCGGGAGAAGTCCTTCGTATGGAACAAATCCATGGTCAAACGGATCTTGGACACCCCAAAATACATGGGTTCGGATGGTTATCCCCAACTAGTCTCCGAAACGGAATTCCAGCAGGCCCATGCCATTAAAGCCGTAAAATACACCCGGCGGGCCGTTCCCCCTTCGCCACTGGCGGCGGCGATGAAAAATAGATTAAGCTGCCACGAATGCGGGAGCGGCTACGGCAGAAGGCTGGACAACCGGTACGGAGGAAAATGGCATTGCAGAAATCAAGATTGTAAAACGGAAATCCGCATCACCGACGCCTGGCTTCAAGACGGCCTCACAGCAATGCTGAACAGGGTGATTACCAATCCCGTCGAGCTTGAAGTGGAAAAGCCCCCCTCCAATGTTCATACGCTGGAAGTTACCAAGCTGAACAACGAAATCAATCGGGAGTTGGACAAAAAAGACTTAAACGAAGATTACGTCAAGGCGTTAATCATGGGCTGCGCCGCCGAAAAGTACGCCAACTGCGCCGAGGGCGATACGCAATACCTGACAGGAATACTCGCAAGGGAATTTGAAAAGCAAGACCCTTTAACGGAGTTTGACATAGAGCTGTTCGCCCGAACCGTGGAAAAGGTGTCCATCGCCAAAGACGGCACCATCCATGTGCGTTTTATCAATCAAAAAACAATGTCTCGTTTAAACAATGAGGGAAAGGAGTAAAGCATGCTAGCCCAAAAAACGGTATCCATCATTCCCGCCAATCCCATGGCGGCGACGACAATGGACAAACACAGGCAATTAAGGGTCGCCGCTTACTGCCGGGTCAGCACCGACCAGGAAGAACAGCAATCCAGCTACCAGGCGCAGATTGACTACTACACCGACAAGATCGCCCAAAATCCGGAGTGGAAGCTGGCCGGAATTTTCGCCGACGAAGGCATCACCGGAGTCAGCGCCAAGAAGCGCACCGAGTTTATCAAGCTCATGAAGCTGTGCGAAAAGGGCAAAATCGACCTGGTGCTGACCAAGTCCATCTCGAGGTTTTCCCGCAACACCCTGGACTGCCTCACCTATATCCGCATGCTCAAAGAGCGCGGCATCCCCATCATCTTCGAAAAGGAAGGCATCAATACCATGCAGATGGCCAGCGAGATGAGCATCAGCATGCTGGGAAGCTTCGCCCAGGCCGAAAGCGAGTCCATCAGCCATAACGTGACCTGGGGCAAGCGAAAGAGCTTCAAAAGCGGCAAAGTCTCCTTTCAATACGCAAGAATCCTGGGCTATGAAAAGGGCGAGGATGGAAAACCCCGCGTTGTCCCGGAGGAGGCGGAAATCGTCAGGCGCATATTTAGTCAATATCTTAACGGCCACAGTATTGACAAAATAAAAAAGGAACTTGAGCAAGATGGCGTCATGTCTTCCACCGGCAAGCCGATCTGGTCGCCGGCGGTCATAAGAAACATAATCACTAATGAAACTAACGAAGGCGTATTACCTCGTATAGTATAGTGCGATAAAGTGCATCAACTCGGGCTTTTCGGACTTTCGGTGTTTAGCATCGTATTGCGCCGTTTTGCCCTTTTTCATAGATTAAAACACCAAATAAACACCAAACACCAAGCCGCCGTACCCGGTTCTGTACTTTTTCAGGAACGGCGGCTCATTTCCCGAGAGGAACTACGGATTGCGTGTGCCCCATTCTATTTGTTCAGCGCCAGGCTGATGGCTTCGGTGGCTTTGGCCTTGCTCGCGGCAAACACATGGCTGTAAACATTCTCAGTGGTCTGGGTGCTCTGATGCCCAAGGTGCTCGGCTATCACCTTGGCCGGAACTCCGGCGTTAATCATGAGACTGGCATTGGCATGACGGAGGTCGTGGATATGCAGATCGGGCAGATCGTTCTTTTTAAGAAGCCTTTTGAACTGCTGGTTTAAGGTAGTACGGTTGTAAAAGCCGCCTTTTTCGTTGGTGAAAACCTGTCCACAGTACTCCCAGGCTGTGCCCATTCTTAGTTTACGTTCTGCTTGCCAGCGCTTATGCCCCTTAAGCAGTTCGAGCAATTCTGGTGAAACTTTAATCATCCGCTCGCTGGATTTGGTTTTTGGCCTTGACAGGATGTATTCCCCATGCAGAAGCGTCAAGGTGTGGCTGACGGAAATGATACCATCCTCAAAGTCAATATCCTCCCAGCGCAAAGCAAGCAGTTCCCCTGAGCGAAGTCCTGTATATAAAAGCATCGTAATCATTACCTTCAGTTGGGCATTATCCTGCTTATCCAAAATAGAGAGAAGCCGTTTGCATTGACTGTCATCAAGAAACGGCTTCTTCGTATGCTCAATTTTCGGAGGTGTAGTGTTTGCGACCGGGTTCTTCTCAAGCATCCCCTTGCGGACGGCTGTGGTAAAGATTGCCGACACCGCCCCTCGCACTCTGCCTACTGTGGAGGCCGATAACCCACCTTTTTCATATACCAGATAAAACAGGTCTTTTCTTTTCTTCCCAAGCGCCGCCGAAATCTTTTCAGCCGTTGCTGGATTTACCCTGCCGCCGCTGGTTAGCCTGTACATTAGGCTTTCTGGAATGCCCACCAATTTCGCCGTTTCCCGCCTTGTTCCTATCGGTATACTGTTTGTGTCAATCAAGGCGTAATAAGCCCTGTGTCCTCCGTCCCGCTTCAGGTAATTGAACATTTCATCCAGCCTGGCTGTCGATATATCCTTCAGTTTCAAATGCCCGAATTCAGGCATGACGTATAAATCTAAAAGCAGCTTCTGATTGTAGATGGTAATACCCTTAACCACATTGGGGGCAATTTCAGAATAGTACCACTCGGCCAGTTCATAAAATCGCATATTCTCTCCGAGGTTGGTTACTCCCCGGCACTTTTTCTCAAAATCATGAGCGTACGCCTCGGCCAGTTTCCTCGCCTTGCCCTCGGTCACACCTTCCGGCGGCTTGTAAGTGGTGGTCTTTCTTATCTGCCGTCCGTCCAAGCCGTACCCGAGGGAAACCATGATTCGAAAGCTATCTCCTCGCTTGTTAATAGATGCCATTAACTCATCCCTTCTTCTTTTATGCAGCCGCTGGCTGCGCACTTTTCTTCAAAAGCCTGGGCAAAAGCCTCAGCCAGTTTCTGAGTCTCGCTCCCGCTGGTGCCTTCTGGTGGTCTGAAGGAAACTATCTTGCGGATGGGCTTGCCAACCATGCCATAACCCAAGCTGACCGTAATGCGGAAAGTGTCTCCAAGTTGCTTAATATAAGCCATTAGTTAATCCCCTTCTTCCTTAATGTATTAACTACAAATTCCTGAACGCTGGCGAGAATATCCCAACGAGCATAACCCTCCATATCTACCCCTTCAGGGCGGCTTAGTTTTTCTTCCGGCGACTGATTAAGAAGCCGCCGCAGGTTATCCGCTTTGAACGCTATATCCTCAAGGAACTGGTAGAAGTCCTTATCGGAAAACAAGTCATTGATAAGCGGCATGATTTGTATATCCCCGTCCTTATCCAGCTTGTTGGCGTATTTAAGCATATTTACAGCGGCTTCGGAAAGGCCGAGGGCTTCATGAATAGCTTTGTTTTCCGAACTAACTCCCGAGAGGAGAAAGTCCACAGACACATTAAAATAGCGGGCAATCTTATACAAATTGTCAGCGTTTGGCTGGGTTGACCCATCCAGGTACAGGCTGATGGTCTGCGGGCGTATGCCTACCGCTTCGGCCAAAGCCTTCTGGGTGGTCTTTTCCCCGGTTTCCGGGTGGCGCATCATTACATCCCGGAGCGTGGAGGAAAAGATATTGTCATACCCTTTGAATTGATTTTCCATCTGCTTCACACCTTTTACATTCGTTTTTCTTGAACTTTGCCTTACTAGCTTCGCTTTTATTGACATTCTGTTTTGCTTGTTTTAATGTTATAGTAACAAGTAAAACAGAACTTGTCAAGCGAAACGAAAGAGAATCGTATAAAGGAGGTGTTGCTTCGTGAACGACAAATCGCTTGAAGAACTTGCCAAAGAGGAGCGTCTTAGATACTTCCGGGAGTGGCGGCGCAATAACCCCGACAAGGTTAAAAAGCACAACGAGAACTACTGGCTGAACCGGGCGCAGAAAAGGCTTCGGGAGGAGGAGAACCGTGGAAGCAAAACAACCAAAAATGATGACCATCCGAGAAATAGCGGCAACGGGCATTCTTCCTGAACACGCCCTGCGCCTGATGCTAAAGGCAGGCCGATTGCCCGCCATATATATCGGCAAGAAAGCCTTGGTAAACTTCGACAAGCTGTGCGAACAGCTGGCTGCTTTAGGTAATGGGGATTTATGTGAAGGGAGGTGTGGGGATGAAGGTATGCGTCGAATGCGCTAACTGCGGCGTACAAACCAAAGCTAATGTTGTGGGGATTATCAGGACGCTTATTGAATGCGCCGAGCGTGATTCCATTTACGCCGGGTTCTTATGTAATAATTGCGCCGACGAAGAGGACGATGAAACCACATTTGAGGACTAATAGCCACAGGGTTATTCATACCGGGGAGGAGGTGCACCTTTGACGCCATACGAAAACCTGCCAGAGCGGATTAAAAATGAGAGGCGCTTCTGCTGCTTTAAATTTGAACAGCGAAACGGCAAGAAAACCAAGGTGCCCTACGACCCGGCAACCGGCAGAAGGGTAAAGGCTGACCGGCCTGATACCTTCCGGGATTATGCTGCCGCAATTGCTGCCGTTGTTAATTATGACGGTATCGGTTTCCTGGTCGGCAATGACATCAATTTTCTCGATCTGGATGACTGTTTTGCTGAAATCGGCCTGTTGAAACCCTGGGCTAAGGATATCGCTGACCGCTTTGAGGGCTGCTATATGGAGAAAAGTCCCTCCGGCAAGGGCCTGCGGATTGCCTTTACAGCGCCTGGCTTTACGTTTGATAAGACCCGCTACTATATCAACAACCGGAAGCTGGGCCTGGAAGTATATGTGTCCGGAGTAACCAACCGCTTTGTAACCCTGACCGGGAATGTCTACCGCGAAGGCGATGTACTGGAAAAAACCGAAGCCCTGCAAGCTATATTGGATAAGTATATGAAGCGTCCGGTGCAGGCACAGACATTTCCAGCTGCGGCAGGTCAATCGTACCTGTATGACGATTCAGTCATTGAAAAGGCGTTCTCCTCGGCCCAAGGCGAGAAGTTTAAGGCGCTGTGGCGGGGTGATATTTCCGGCTACGCTTCCCCCAGCGAGGCGGACTTGGCATTATGCTCCATGCTGGCCTTCTGGTGCGGAGGAGACACAGAACAGATCGACCGGCTGTTTCGCAGGAGCGCTCTCATGCGGGACAAGTGGGACAGAGTTCAGTCCGGCAGTACTTATGGAATGCTGACAATTCAGAAAGCCCTGTCCAACGTTGGCGATTACTACAAGCCCTACGGCAAACATTCCTCGATTGTGGAGGATTTTGCTCCCGGCGAGTATACCCTGGCCGATTTGCATCCTGAAAGCAATGATCTCTATCCCTGGACTGACATCGGAGCCAGCAGGCTTTTTGCCGACTATTACAAATCTGTCGCCCGTTATGTTCCAGAGCGAAAGCTGTGGTACTGCTATGAAGGTGGGATATGGGTACCTGATGTCGGTAACCTGAAAGCCATGGAATTCTGTAAGTCTCTGGCTAACCAGCTGCTCATATATGCCGTAAGCATCAAAGATGAGAACCGGCGTAACGATTATATCGACTACTGCCGCAAGTGGCAGGTGCGCCGCTACCGCGAGACGGTCTTAAAAGACGCGCAGAGCGTTTACCCGATCGCCATGGCCGAGTTCGATAAAGACCCCTATGTATTTAATTGCGCCAACGGTACCTTGTTCCTCAAGACCATGGAGTTCAAGCCCCACAATAGCGAGGACAAGCTGACCAAGATATCCGGGGTGAATTATGACCCGGCAGCTAAAAGTGCGCGCTGGGATGCTTTTATACGTGAGATCATGAGCGGAGATCATGAAAAAGCTAAATTTTTGCAGAAGGCTTTCGGATACGGTATGAGCGGTGATACCAGCTATGAATGCCTGTTTATACTGTACGGGGCAACCACTCGGAACGGTAAAGGCACGTTATGCGAGAGTGTCTTGAATGTCTTGGGCAGCTATGGCTGTACCGCCCGTCCGGAAACCATCAGCCTGAAGAACAACAATAACAGCGGGAGTCCCAGCGAGGATATCGCGCGGCTGGCCGGGGTGCGCTTTGCTAATATTTCAGAACCGAGCCGGGGACTGGTGCTAAACGCCGCGCAGGTAAAAACCATGACCGGCGGGGACAGTATCAATGCCCGATTCCTGCACGAGAATTCCTTTGACTTCTCGCCCCGCTTCAAGCTGTATATCAACACCAATTACCTACCGGTGATTAACGATATAACATTGTTTACCAGCGGAAGGGTGGTAATCATTCCGTTTGAACGGCATTTTGCGGAGGACGAGCAGGACAAGACTTTAAAGCGGGAGTTCGCCAAGGCAAAGAACCAGAGCGCTATATTAAACTGGCTGATCGAGGGCTACCAGATGCTTCAACAGGAAGGGTGTACACAGCCGCAGGCGGTCAGGGCAGCTACTGAGGCTTACCGCCACGACAGTGATAAGATCGCACTGTTCTTCGAGGATGCCTTGGAAGCAAGTCCTAACAGCGAGGAGAGAACCTCAGAGGTCTACGCGCGCTACCAGAACTGGTGTCGGGATAACGGCTGTTACTCGGAAAACGCCAGGAACTTCAAGCAGGCGCTTTCGGCCATCGCCCGGGTGGAGCGCAAGCGGCCACGTGCTGGCGGAGGGTTAACCACAGTGCTGATCGGCTACAAGCTGGTGAGTGATGATGGGATTTTTCCTCTTTAAAACACAATGTAGCAGGTTGTAGCAAGTAAAATAGGTCATTTCAAAAAACGCTCTCGTATAGAGAATTTACTTTTTACCTGCTACATCCTGCTACAAACCCTAGTAAACCTTGATATATTGGGATTTACCCCTGTGTTAAATAAAACCGCCAAAAGGAAGGAGTGAAGGTTATGCCAAAGATTTATGCCCTCGTACCGGATAAAAACAACGTACTCTGCCCCCAGAATTATTCCGGTAATGTTCTGCTGATTCGGCATCCAGGAGAAAGCTACCGGCACTACCTGGTGGAGAATGCTGATGGCTCTTTTGATCTTCATAATACTGACCCAAACGAGAGGGTTATGTGCCACAAGGTCAGATGCCCTAGGTGCAGATCACAGTTGGTTAACGCGAAGAACCGGGTGAACAGGTACCGCTGCCTGATATGTGATGAGAAACCGGATGGCTCACGTAGGCACTGACCCCAGGGGGGATAAAATCCTTCCAGCCTTTGCCTGGAGAACGGGCGGCGGGCTTCGCGCAAAAATTCGCGGATTCAAACGGGGTATTAACCCCCAAAAAATAGAAATGGAGGAATCTACTATGGCAAATACTTATGGAAAGAGCTTCTGGAACGCAATGCGGGGACAAAATGTCAACTTCTCTGGTCTGGCTGAGCAAAGAGACAGTTACGGTGCCTATCCGGTTCCAGAGGAGTCCAAAGCACAGCTTGACCTGGCGCTGGCCAAGGACAACGTATTCCGCAGGCTGGGTACAGTGGTTCGCACCACATCGCCGGATGGGAAGATTCAGGCGGTCACTTCCACCGGTACGGCAGAATGGATTGCTGAAGGCGCGGCCATCCCGGAAAGTTTAGACACTATCAGGCAGTTCCCCATTAATTCTTACAAGCTGGCCAGCTTGGTCAGGCTCAAGAATTCGTTTGTGGCTGATACCGCTTTTGACATTGAGAATTATTTGTTAAATGCCTTTGCCAGGCGCTTCGGCAGAGCCGAGGAGACAGCGTTCCTTAACGGAACCGGCGTTGACCAGCCTACTGGTCTTTTGAGCGATACTGGAGCCGAGGTGGGGGTAATAGCGGCAAGTGAAACGGTTATCGCCTATGATGAAGTGGTGAAACTGTACTTTTCCCTGAAGCCTGAATACCGGGCGAACGCTGTATTCCTGATGCATGACGATACGGCCATGGCGCTTCGTACTTTGAAAGACAGCGCCGGGAATCCTATCTGGAATACACAGGGAGACACCATCTTCGGCAAGCCGGTCATTACTACGCCATCCATGCCGGTTGCGGCGGCGGGAGCCAAGCCTATTGTCTTCGGGGAACTCTCCTATTACTGGGTGATTGAGCGCCAGCCGCTGGCTATGAAGCGAGTGAACGAACTGTACAGTATTCAGGAGCAGATTGGCTTTACCGCATACGAGCGTTTGGATGGCCGGCTTATTTTAGCCGAAGCGGTCAAGGTGCTTAAAATGGCTGTATAACTGCAGTATTGGCTATAGTCACTGAATCCAATTTCGGATTCAGTGACTATTTCCTTTTTTGCCATTGATAGCCGCTGCCTGTATTACTTCTTGGCCCCATGCCGGAATGCGGCGTCGCCGGTGAGGTTTTTAAGCAGGATTTTTCGAGAATTTTTATACTCAGTGCCGATGAAACCCAGCCGCAGGAGAAAGCAGCGGAAGGCGTACTTCTCGTTGTCGGTCTCCATAACCTGGGCCAGTACTCGCTTCTGGTTTCTCGCCATCTCACACAGCTTATAAACGAACTGGGTATATGCGTTAACCTCATCCGGCTCTGTGGTTTCGGGAAACCAGGGGAAGCTTACTGTGTCCTCGGTAATAACTGGTTTTGGCGAATTGGTGCCAAAGGCATTTTTGAGCAGGTTGCTCTTGCTCTCCGCCAGCCGGATAAGGTTGCCCAGCGCCTGGTCAGTGAAGCTATCTTTGGGTATTGAAATCACCAGGCCGCTATGCTCATGGTCGACTGTGTCTGCGCTGTCAGTAAATCCGCGCTCCTCCAGGTAAGCAAGCAGGCTGCTCACAGTTTCGCTATCAAGGCTGCTGCCGATCAGTAGAGTGCCCAGCCTGTCCAGTAC
>Ga0067045_1032526_pt1 | contig 10040 bp, 7 predicted proteins | sample TerdegcTABiofilm_FD_59184 | JGI IMG/M metagenome (GOLD analysis project Ga0067045, IMG submission 59184) | Combined Assembly of (Gp0054472, Gp0054536) Wastewater bioreactor microbial communities from Singapore -Terephthalate degrading... | reverse complement strand
CTATGATTTCTTTGAAGGTGTGTTTTTAGGCGCTGACGCTGGAAAAGTGGCAGAGAAAACTGGCGTTGAAAAAAAGAAAATTGAAGAATTGAAAAAAGAGTTCAATTATTGGTATCCTAATGACCACAGGCACACTGCAATAGGCCACATATCAAACCATTTGACATTTTTCATATTCGCGCACGCTGGCATATTCCCTGAAAAATACTGGCCAAAGAAAATAAGCTTGAATAACATGCTGATAAGGGAAGGCGTCAAGATGTCGAAATCTAAGGGAAATGTTATTCCTTTGAATGAAATTGGAGAAAAATGCGGGCCAGATCTTTTCAGGCTTTATGTTTGCGGCGGTGCAGATTTAAATTCATTGGTGGACTGGAAGGAAGCAGATGTTGAAGCGCTAAGGGGGATGACAAACAAACTTTATGAAACAATTTCATCCGACATTATTCCTAAAAGAAGAAAGGGTGAGATGGGAAACATAGGAAAATGGATGATGTCAAGATTCAACAAAGCGCTTAAAGAAATTGAAGAAAATTTGGAAAAAATGAAGATGAGAGAGTATGTGCAGATTGCATTTTACCAAATACTAAACGATTACCAATATTTCAAAAGAAGATGCACTGATGAAAATGAATTGATGTCTGTTAATTATGAAATATGCGAAAAATGGATTAAGGCGCTGGCGCCAGCAATGCCTCACATTTGTGAAGAATTATACCATATGGTTAAGGATGAATACGTTTCAACCGCAAAATGGTCTTCATTTGATGCAACAATGATAAATGAAGTTAAGGAAAAGGAAGAAGATGTTGTGAAACAGTTGATGGAAGACACAAGAAACATAATTGAGCTGAAAAAGCTTGCACCTAAAAAGATAATGGTATATACTGCACCAGAATGGAAATGGAGATTGTTGAGGGTAGCAATAGAATCAGCCGATGGGAAATTTGATATGTCTGCAGTTATAAAAAAGGCAATGGAAGACCCAGAGATTAAAAAATATAGTTCGGAAGTTGCAGCGTTTGTAAAATCAATAGCTAAAGACGTGTTTGATTTAAAGTATTCGCTTGGTGGAATGCAGATTGATGAATATGACGCGCTTTCCCATGCAAAAACTTTTCTTTCAAATGAGTTGGGTGCTGAAGTAATTATTGAAAAGGCTGAAAAAAGCATGGAACCAAAGGCAAAAAATGCAAAACCGCTCAAGCCAGCAATATTGATTGTTTGATTTGAGATAGGTTTTTATGTTTTTATAAACAAATTAATTAACAAGAGGGAGAACAATGAAATGCGAAAGATGTGGTAATGATACTCACTTTCTTGCAGAATGCAATTATTGTAAAAAGAAGTTGTGCAGAAATTGTGAAAAGGCAAGCGATACAACAAAAAACGGCGAGAGAAAAATAATCTGTAAAGATTGCTGGGGAAACATGGAAAGCAGAACCCAATATAAAACAAAAAAATAATTTAATTTTCAATTGTTTTTTGATTTTTCAATTCATTGATTTTCTTTTCAATTTCTGGGCTAATCATACCAAACAATATGAATAACCAGGAAAAGAAAAATATTGATCCTATAAATGTTAAAAAGCTTAAATTGTAGAGCACTGCAAAGATCGCGTATGAAACCAATCCTGCAACTGCGACCACTATTTTGTTTAAATCTTTTATTGAATAACCAACAAAATAAAGTGTAAACAACAATATAATGTCAAAAATATCATTTATTTGGCCAAATAAAAACAGGAAAATTATTGTTAATATTGGGAGCGCAATTGCAATTATCATAAGATAATTGTTGCGCCAAACCATTAAAAAATGTATTGCCTCCATTTTATGGTATGGACATAAGTTTGCCGTGGACTGAAAAATATAGACCTTCAAAACTTGATGAGGTTATAGGCCACGCTGAAATTGTTGAAAGATTAAAAGCATATGTTGCCAACAAAAGTTTACCTAATTTAATGTTTACAGGCAATGCAGGGATTGGAAAAACCACTTGTGCACTTGCGCTTGCGAATGATCTTTTTGGAAATTTAGAAGGAAACTTTTTAGAGCTTAATGCAAGCAATGAACGGGGAATTGACATTGTTAGAGGAAAAATAAAGGATTTTGCAAGAACATTGCCCATGAGTGGCGTTCCTTTCAAAATAATATTTCTTGATGAGGCAGATGCACTGACGCCCGATGCACAGCACGCAATGAGAAGAACAATGGAACAATATTCTGCTGCCACTCGCTTCATTCTTTCCTGCAACTATGGGTCAAGAATAATTGAACCGATTCAAAGCAGATGCGTAGTATTTAAATTCAGGCAACTTAATGATGAGGAATTGGGCAAGATGCTCACAAAAATAATAAAAGAGGAAAATTTAGATGTAACTGACGGCGCGATTGACGCAATAAGGTATATTTCAGACGGGGATATGAGAAAGGCGGTCAATGCATTGCAAGGTGCAGCAGCATTAAACAAAAAAATAACAGAAGAAACAATATACAAGGTAAGTTCACGTGCAAAACCAAAAGAAGTTGAAGAGATGGTTGAAGCCGCATTAAAGGGTAAATTTATGACTGCTAGGGAAAAATTAGATAAAATAATGCTTGACTATGGAATGAGTGGCGAAGATGTACTTATTCAAATATACAAGCAGATAATAAGCATAGATCTTCCAGATGAAATTAAAGTGGAATTGGTAGACAGGGTTGGAGAGTACACATTTAGAATAATAGAAGGTGCAAATGAGAGAATACAATTGGAAGCGTTGCTTGCACAGTTAACTATTGTTGGAAAGAAAAAATAATTTAACAACATAATTAAAAAGAAGTTTGCAATTATTGGTTTGGTGATAAAATGCCAGTGAAAAAAAACAAAAAAAGAAGTTTCTTTGACGATGATTTTGATTTCTTTTCGGATTTTGAAGATGAGTTTGAAAAAATATATGAGAGTTTTATGAAGCACAGCAGTGTTTTTGACCAATTGAAAAAGATGCCGCCCGGGGAAGGCAACCCATTAGTTTACGGTTTTAGCATGAAAATAGGGCCGGAAGGTAAACCAGAGATAAGGCAGTTTGGAAACGTTCCAAAAATGATTAAGGAAAAGGAAGTAACAGATGAACGAGAGCCATTAATAGATATAATTGATCGTGATACACAAATATGTGTCATGGCTGAGCTTCCAGGCGTAGATAAAAATGATATTGATTTATCAATAAATGAGGATAAATTAACTATTGACGTAAAAAATCCAGCTAGAAAATATAATAAAACTATAACTCTGCCTGCAAATGTTGATTCAAAAAATATCAAAGCAAATTATAAAAATGGAGTATTAGAAATAACACTTTGTAAAATAAAAAGCAAGGAAAAAGGTAGAAAAATTAAAATAGACTAGCTATTTTAATTTTGGAAAATCGAGTTCAATGGTTGGGACTTTCTTTTCTCCAACCTTTTCAAATTTTTTCACTTTCTTTCCTTGCATCATTGACAAGGAAATTCTTGCAATTTCTCTTCCCCCAACTACTGCAGGACAAAGAACGTGGTTTGCGCCTGCATTAAGTAATTTTTCAATGTTTTCTTCGCTTTCAACTTTTCCCACAATTTTTATAGATTTATTCAACTGCCTTGCAGTAAGCACTATCAATGCATTAATAGTATCCACATCTTCAAGTGCAAGCAAAACTTTAGCTTTATCTATTTTTACACTTTCAAGCATTTTTGAATTTGAAGAATCACCATAAACTGCCGGCAAACCTATATCCAACAAATTATTGGCTTCCTTAGCTTGCCTTGTTATAATCACATAAGGCATTTTGCTTTTCTCAAACTCGTCAATTGCCGCTGCGGCAATTGGATTATACCCGCATATTATTGCATGATCTGAAAGTGATGAAACTTTTACGCCCAACCCACTCACCTCTTTTATAATTCCATAAAAAATAGGCCCAAAAATATAAACTACCGAACCAATTGCCACTGCAGACCCAACTATTGATAAAAACGATGAAAAAAGCTTTGCAAGTTTAGATGAGGGAACATATCCTTCGGCACCCAAACCTGTTGTTATAGTAGTAGTAATCCAAAACGAATCAATAAGTGTGTCCCAAATTGTGCCAATTGGATTGTCATATTGTTCTCTCAAAACTGCCAAACGCGGACCTTCTAAAATGGCAATCCCTGCAGTTCCAATTATTTCAATAGTTATAAAAATCAATAAAGCTACCTTCAATCTGGTAGTTAATTTTATTTTCATAATTCGATATCTCAAAAGGAATTTAAAAATACTTTGCCTATTGTAGTTATGTTTGATGTTAAACAAATCAAAAAAAATTCAAAAACAAATTTTGAAGAAACGTGGGTGAAATCAAATGAATTGCTTCCAAAAAATACCAAAATAAAAATAAAAAAGAAGGGTAACCCTCACCCCATAGAAGAACTTAAAGAAAAATTCAGAAAAATATTATTGGAAATGGGTTTTGATGAAATTGAAAATAGGCACATAATAAATGAAGATGATGTTTACAAACAATACGGACCTGAGGCGCCAGTTATTCTTGACCGTTGTTATTATTTAGCCGTTTTGCCGCGCCCAGAGATTGGTTTGAGCGATGAAAAAATAGAAATAATAAAAAAAATAGATCCTAATTTCAACAAAACAGATGAACTGATGCAAATTTTAAGAAAATATAAAATTGGAGAGATAGAGGGAGATGATTTTGTTGAAACGCTTGTGGTGAATATTGGTTGGAGCAATGAACAAACCACTAAAATTATGGAAGAAGCTTTTCCAGAACTCAAAAATATCACTCCGATCCCAACCCAACAAACGCTTAGATCGCATATGACTGGCGCGTGGTTTGAAACATTGGAAGCAATTCAAAACAGGTATGAAATGCCAATTGCGCTTTTTTCGATAGGTCCAAGATACAGAAGAGAACAAAAAGAAGACGCAAGTCATTTAAGAGTTCATCATGGCGCATCATTAGTAATAATGGATGAAAAAATGAGTTTGGAAGCAGGTTATGAAATAACTAAAGAAATATTGGAGAAATTAGGCTTTACTGGTGTTGAATTTGTTGTAAAAAAAGCTACATCAAAATATTACGCACCAGGGAGTGAAGCTGAGGTTTTCTGCAAATTAGGGGATAAAAAACTGGAAATTGGCGACGTGGGAATGTATTCCCCTATTGCACTTGCAAATTATGATATCAAATATCCAGTATTCAATGCAGGTTTTGGGATAGAGCGAGTTGCATTGGTTTTAAACAACAAAAAAGATGTGCGTGAATTGGTTTATCCTCATTTTTATTCTCATACTGAAATGAACGATCAGGAAATTGCTGAAAAAATTAACATTGAAAAAACACCTAAAACGAGCGAGGGGCAATTATTGGCAAAAGATATTTATGAAAAAGCATTAAAAAATAAAGAAGCGGAAACGCCATGTGAAATAAATGTTTTTTCAGGAAAATTGCTTGGAAAAAATGTGTCAATAAAATTATTCAAAGATGAAGCAGGTAAAAAATTGCTTGGTCCGGCAACTTTGAACAAAATATTTGTTTACAATGGAGAAATAATTGCTTTTGACCCTGAAAAATTCATAAAATTAAAAGAAGTTGCTGAGAAAGGAATTAAAATTGATTTTGATTTTCTTGAAGCAATATCAAACTTATTTGCTTATGAAATAGAAGAAAAAATTAAGGAAGGGGTAGAATTTGAAAAAATAGTTGAAATGGTCAAAAGTTATCACGATGTCAACGTAAGCATTCCTGAAAAAGTAGTTGCTTTTATAAGTTCAAAAAATAAAAAGATTGATTTTAGGGGGCCGGTGTTTTTAGGCGTACGTTTGAAAATAAATTAAGATTTCTTTTTTGTAATTTTTTTCATTGTTTCTTTGAACTCTCCAACTTCTGATTGTTTTAGCATATTAAAGATATCTGGTTGTGCAAAATTATTTTTTATGTTTTGAAAGCTGAATAATTTGTTGTTTTGGGGAAATTGATTTTTAGCTATCCAATTAAGAAAATTAGTGGATTTTGGAAGAATTTGTTTTTGGAGATTAAGTGCTGGAGCTTCTGATTGTTGCAGTAAATTTTGAATTTGTTTAGAAAAATCTACATTTGAACTTTTGAAAAAACTATTCAATCCAGGCAAATTAAGAGTTGGTGCTTTCTTTTTCATGTTTTTCCCTCACAATAATTAAACCACCTATCAATAATGTTATAATCAATAACATTTGCCAGCCTTCTGGCATCCAAGGCATTGCAAGCAAAGCGTTTGCACCTGCGACAGATGCACCGCCAGTTGCATACGGCTGGGAGATGAGGCTATTCTGTGCAATTCCACGAAGCCCATCTGCAGTTCCTTGGAAAGCCATGCCTTTTGAAATATAATCCGAATTCCAGGGTATATCCTGTCCGTTCATTGCATACCAAAGTTTGGTAAATGGATCAAATGAAAATATGCCATTGGTTCCTCTTGCCAAAAGCAATGGCAACAATTGCTCTAAACCTGATGGGTTGGTTACTGACAAAACTGGGACGCCATTTTGAGATGACAAACCAAACTTAAAATTGCCATTTGATGTCGGGACAACCAATTTATCTTGTTCCATGGTTATTGGCCCTGTTATTGCATGACTTTCCCACGTTCCCGTTTTTTTGTTAAATATTTTCAATTCTAGCTGGCATAAGGGAGGTTGGGCAGTGAACCAATAGATGTAATCTTCAGTTTCCAAAACGTTCATTCCTCCCTGTTTGCCTCTAGAATCTTTTTGTATGTTAGCCATCGCCTTGCTCAATTGATCAACATTTTCTTCAGCGCCCACTTGTGCCACGAATTTGTCAAAGTATGGCACTGGAACATCTACCTTGCATTCTGCATCGTATGCCGTGCTTGGCTTCATGAAAACTGATTTTATTGCATCTCCAGAAACTGATGCCAGTGCATAAAGTGCAATGTACAACGTTCCATCTTGTTTGTTGTATTCTATTTTGCCTCTTTCAGTTATTATTGTCAACAATTCACCAGTGTAATATTCATTTGTATTCTTGTCAATTGGACCTTTCAAAAATGTTTTTCCATCTCCATAAATTTCCACTTTTCCGCTTCCACTCATATTCACGCCAGGAATTTGTATTTCTGTTCCTGCTTCAAGCGTTTTTGAAGACAAATTCAAAATGCCTGATTCAACTTTTTCTGAATCAAAGCGTATAAAACTAATCATGCCGTTTGCAAAGCTCGCCCTTCCTTTGGTTGTATAAATTGCATTTACTGTTCCAAGTAGTGATGAAAGATCATCTCCAGTCATTTTTCTTCCAGTTATGCTTTCCAAACTAGATGAAATGCAGGAAAACAATGATGATGATTTACCATAAAGGCGTGCCGGGCTTCCCTGCGCCTGCAAAACTAATTTTCCTGGTTCATTCATTTTTGCTGACACTATTTTGTTTGGAATTATTGTTCTTCCCAATTCCTGGTTCATCTGTTCCATCAACACTCTCAACCTGTCTGCAATCATTTTTGTTTCTCCTGTTTTTTTGTCTAAAACATACAAACCAGTGCTGTTTTCAATGAATGCTTTGTCTTTTCCATTCTTAACCTGGTCAAAACATTGCTTTTCAAATACTCCCCACCAGCCCATGTTTGCCCTGCTTAAATGCAGATAAATCAATTGTTGCGGGAAAATTGCGCCTGCCTGGTCAGTAAATATTGCTCGCGCGTTTAAAATTTCCTTAGTTTCATAATCTGCAATATTTGTTCCCATTCCTTGAACAATTTCGCCAATGCTTGTTTCTTTGAGTTGATCAGTTAAAGTTTTCGCAGCCTCCGCAATTGTTTTGCTCATTGACATAGTCATTGAAGGCGCAGGTATTTGCTGTGCCGCAATTATCCTGTATTGATTATCTTTGCAGTTGTTCGCATATTTGAATGCTTGTGATGAAACGTACATCTGCGCAAGCGAAAGCGGGTTAAGATAATCAATTACACCTAAAACAGGGCTCATTGATTTAACAAGCGTTGCTGCTTTACCAGTTGCAGTAACCCCCCAAACTCTAAGGTATGGTAAAGCAAAATTTAATGCAATTTCTGCACCAGTTAATGCTGCGTAGCTTGCAATAAATTCGTTTGTCTGCTCATCTGTGCATTTTTCATCTTCTGCAGCGTTATCTATATTTAATAATGAATCAAGGTAAATGTCATTCACCATCATGTAAGTTATGCCCCTAACAGGACCGGTAACCATTCCTGCTGGCTTTATCGCATATAATAATAATGGAGCAAATAGTGCAATAGCATCATAATATTCGTTAAATTCTGATTTTCTTTCCAAATTAGCATCAATGTTTATATTTTTTAATTCAAAAGACATTGTTGTTGATTCTGAACTACCAAAATCTTCAAAAAATGCTACTTCTGAATCCCCTCTCCAATCAAATAATAATCTTTGCTTTGAAACGCTAGTTATTGAAGGCTCATATCCTATTGTGGTTACATCTCCGCCTTCAATCGTATTCATTACAAATACATTTTTTACTTTTGCTTTTGGCGGCAAATAAGCGCCAGTTGTTTTGCCGATCAAATCCATTAATTTACCCATTCCCAAAAAGTCAGTAACCTGATCAAACACTTCTCCTACGCGTCTGTTAACGTTAACATCAATGTATGAATCTTTTAAATTGCCTTCTTGTTTTGGTGATAAAAGAACAATTGATTTTGAAAGTTGTAACCCCATTCTTGCTGGTCCCATCCACTCCAATCCAAGAACAAAACTTTTTGCAACCATAAAGGATCCGGCTTCACTCCAACCCTTCAAAGCAGTAGTCATTTCATTAAGTTTATTTAAATCAGAAGTTGATGAATCTACTCCCTTAAACATTGCAAGCGCCTGAGAACCTTGTGTATCTTTAACTTGCTTTAATCTTTTCAAATACGTTTCCATTGGCTGAGCTAAAGTATCATCATCAATTTTCAAATCTTTAAATAGTTTCTCAAATCCAATATCGTCTGTAGGTAATTTGTCCAAATCAATTTTACCTTTTGCAACAAGATCGTCGATTTGATTTGCTTTTTTTCCTAATATTTTACCAGTCTCAAATGCATCTTGGGCAGATTGCAATGCATCTACATGTTGACTTCCATAACCACCTACAAATGCTCTTTTATCTGCAAGCGCATTTTCTTTTAATTGTTTTGCTTTTGTTAAATCAACTTCGTGTGTCTTTGCTTTGTGGACAGAGTATGCAATTGTAGCCATACCTATAACCAACTCTGCAGAGTTAATCATTCCAATAGATGTCGCTATTTTTTCATAAGTGTGCGGCAAAACATGGCTGCTTCCGTCATTCAAATTGATTGCAAATGCTGTTTTTGTTGCAGTCAAATGCTGCCCAGTTTCTAATGTTTCTATGCTTCTTGTATACCCTACCCGGATATCTTTATTTAAAAGTGCAATGTAAGATACTTTGCCATTGATGTATGATTGGTCAAGTGTGCAGGAATTTCTCAAATCATCATATCCCATCCTGTCATATATTTCTTTCAACCTTACAGTCTGTCCGTTTGGCATTCTAATTGACATGTACTCCTCCTTGCTCGGAACTTTTTGATTTGTGCCTAAAAATTCTGCCATAAATCCAGTTGGTTTTTTTTGCGCCAATTCTCTTATTTGCGATTCGGTTATCATTGCGTTTAGATTTTTTTCGCCGATTTCATCTGCAACTTCTTGTGGATCCCTTCCAATCAACCCTGCAATTTGATAAATGGAGTACATTCCAGGAGTGGTCAACATTGATCTGTTTTGCGTGTTTAACAATGTTTGTGCACTCATTTCATTGAACTCATCTGCCTGCCACCCTAATGTGTTGTTCCAAAATGTTTTTGCAGGATAAAGGATTCCCAGTTCTTGCCCCATCTGCGTAAAATCACTTACCTCGCAAGTCTCGGCAGAATAAACTGAAGGAGTAAAAAGATTGATTGCAAAAAGATATAATACGAATATTGAGAAAATTTTTTTCACTATTATCATAAATTCTATTTGCGTT
>Ga0067045_1032523_pt1 | contig 10044 bp, 8 predicted proteins | sample TerdegcTABiofilm_FD_59184 | JGI IMG/M metagenome (GOLD analysis project Ga0067045, IMG submission 59184) | Combined Assembly of (Gp0054472, Gp0054536) Wastewater bioreactor microbial communities from Singapore -Terephthalate degrading... | reverse complement strand
TGGACACGGCTAGAGCGTGTGCAGGTAGCGTTCGATCTCCCACTCAGTGACGTGGATGCGATATTCGTCCCATTCGGCGCGCTTGGCGCGGTTGTACGCAGTGTAGATGTGATCGCCCATTGCGCGGCGAATCACCTCGTCGCCGGCCAGCTCGTCGAGCGCCTCTTCGAGCGTGCCCGGCAGAACGTCGACGCCGTGCGCTTCACGCTCTTCGGTCGTCCAGTGAAAGACGTCGTCGGTGACCGGCGCGGGCGGCTCCATGCCTTTTTCGATGCCGTCCAACCCGGCTTCGAGCATCACGGCAAAGGCCAGGTACGGACAGCAGCTAGGGTCCGGAAAACGCAATTCGACGCGGGTGCTGTTCTCGCGGCCTGGCGAGTAGCGCGGCACGCGGATCAGGGCAGAGCGGTTGCGCTGCGCCCAGCACACATAGACCGGCGCTTCATAGCCAGGCGTCAGACGTTTGTAGCTGTTGACCGTGGGAGCCACGACGGCGGCCAGCGCACGAGCATGAGTAAGCTGCCCGGCGACGAACTGGCGCGCAGTTTTCGAGAGGGAGAATTCGCCCTGAGGATCGTACATGACGTTTTCACCGGTCTTGACGTCGACCAGGCTCTGGTGGACGTGCATGCCGCTCCCGTTCTGGCCGAAGATGGGCTTGGGCATGAAAGTGGCAAACAGGCCATGTTTGGCGGCGACGCCCTTCACGGTGTATTTGAATGTGATCGCGTTGTCCGCAGTATGCAAAGCGTCGGAATAGCGGAAGTCGATTTCGTGCTGGCCGATGGCGACTTCGTGGTGGCTCATTTCAACATGGATGCGGAGATCGAGCAGGTTGTTGACGATCTCGCTGCGCACACGCTGCGCCTCGTCGCCGGGCGAGAAGTCGAAATAGCCGCCGACGTCGTGCGGTACGGCGGTGCTGCCTTCGTTGCGGAACACGAAGAACTCGAGTTCAGGGCCGGTGTTGTAGATGAATCCCAGTTTTTCGGCGTGGGCGACGGCGCGCTTCAATGCGTAACGCGGATCGCCTTCATAGGGGTTGCCGTCGGGCGCATAGACGTCGCAGATGATCCGTGCGCGCAGGGCGCCGTTGCGGGTCCAGGGCAGAATGCGATAGGTCACCGGGTCGGGCCGTAGGAACATATCGGATTCTTGGATACGGGCGAACCCCTGGATCGAAGACCCGTCGAACCAGACGCCGCGCTCCAGCGCTTCTTCCAGGCCATTGCCAGGGATTGTGACGCTTTTGGTGGTCCCAAAAATGTCGGTGAACTGCAGGTCGATGAACTGGACGCCCTGGGTTTTTGTGATTTCGAGGATTTCGCGGGCTTTGTCGTCCATATCCTTCATGTCTCCCTTTAGTATGATATGACTTGACCATGTTTTCACATGACTACGCCCGGAATTATAGTGATTGTTTCGTTGTGGGCAAAGCTATTTTTCGTACGATTTGACCAAAACAAAAACCGCCCGGAACCGAATTTCGTTCGAGTTGTCCGGGCAACCGCATTTGTTTTGTGCAAGATGCACATGTTTTTATACGGTTTTTACAAAATTATGACATTTGTCCAGCCAGGAATGCGGCTACGCTGTCGGCGCTGTTGAGTGTGATGCGTTTGGCGTCGCGGTCGATGCGTTTGACCAGGCCGGTTAGCACATCCTTCGGGCCGATCTCGATGAACGTCTCCACGCCCTGACTGCGCATATACTGGACCGATTCCGTCCAGCGCACCGTGGATGTGAGTTGCGCGCCCAACTCGTCGCGGATGGCAGCGACCGATGTGAGGGGTGCTGCATTGACGTTGCCTATTACCGGGACGGCGGGGGGATCAAACGGCGTCGCGGCGAGCGTTTCGCGGAAGGCCGGGGTGATGGTCTCCATCAGCGGCGAATGTGAGGCCACGCTGACAGCCAGCGGCACGACCCGTTTTGCGCCGCGCTCCGTTGCCAGGGGCAGCGCCGCCTCGAGGGCCGCCTTGTCGCCCGAAATGACGAGTTGGCCGTCGCAGTTATCGTTCGCCAGCACCAGCGGCGCGCCGGTCTGCTGGCTGGCGGCGGCGCAGATCGCGCGCACTGTGCTCGCATCCAGCCCCAACACGGCGGCCATCGCGCCAGGATTCTGCTCGCCCGCCTGGCGCATCAGGCGGCCACGTTCGCGGACCAGCCGGACGCCATCGGCGAATTTCAGCGCGTCTGCGGCGGCCAGAGCGGTGAACTCGCCCAGGCTATGCCCGGCCACAAAGCGGGGTCGCGGCGGAGCGCCCAGCGCGGCGCTCAAGACGCGCAGAACAGCGACGCCCATCACAAATAGGGCAGGCTGCGTGTTGATCGTGCTGTTGAGGTCTTCTTCCGGGCCTTCGAAGCACAGCCGGCTGAGAGGATAGCCGAGGATGGAGTCGGCTTCCGCAAATGCCGCTGCCGCTTCGGGGTATTGCGCGGCCAGATCGGCGCCCATGCCCACCTGCTGGGATCCCTGGCCGGGGAAGATCAACGCAGTTCGAGTCCAATCGATCATGATCGTGTCCTTTCGCGGGGCAAAGACAGAGGCAATCAAATTGTAGCGAATGTCGGTCGTCAAAAACAAAGAGCCGTGCACGCTGCACGGCCCTGGAGTGACGCCGGAATAAGTGCGGTTACTCTTCTTCTTCCTTGACCGCGATCACTTCGCGCCCTTTGTACGAGCCGCAGTGAGGACAAACCTCGTGCGCAGGTTTGTACTCATTGCACTCCTCGCAGATAACCAGGTGGCGGGGAGTCAGGTGATCGTGCGAACGTCGTTTGTTCCGACGCGTTTTCGAGACTTTTCGCTTGGGCAGCGGACCCATAAAGCTTTCTCCTTCACCAGTACTTGCCGCGGCGATGCGCCGGACAACGGGCAGGATTATAAAGCAGCCCACCAACCGCTGTCAAGAGTAGGTGGGCGTACTTTTGCTATGGGATCACGCCTGTTCGTCGTCGCCGGAAGACGCTATAGGGTTCGCTTCGACGGATGCTTCCACCAACTCCTGGGAGGCGGCGTCGATCTCGGACACGGTCTGTTCATAGGCAGCCTGGCGGCGGGCGCGACTCGATTCGCGTTCTTCGAGGATCGTGGCGATCCCGTTGCGGGCGACGGTCAGATTTCGGATCAGCTGCGCCTCGAGTTCCTTCAGGACGTCCATCACATAGGCGTCGGCGTCGGCGCGAATCATCTCGGCTTCGCGCTGAGCTTGTTCGATGATGTTGGCCGCCCGGCTCTTGGCCGTCTGCAAGACGGCGTCACGTTTGATCAGCTCTTCGCTGCGTTCGCGGGCCAGTTCGACGATGCGTGTGGCCTCTTCGTTGGCCTGAGCGAGCAGCCGGTCGCGCTGGTTGATGAGGCGGGATGCCTTTTCGATTTGTTCGGGGACCGAGATGCGCATCTGATCGATGATTTCCAGAGCGCGTTCCTCGTCGATGAGCGTGAATTTGCTGAAAGGGACATGACGACCTTCGTCTATCAGGTCCTCTAGCCGGTCGACCAGGTGCTGGATGTCCATTCAATTCCCTCCCGATTCACAGACGCGCTAGTCTTCCAGGCTCACCATGAAAGAGGATTGTGATCCCTTAGCCTTAAGCTCGGCGAACCGCCGTTTGAGCGCGTCAACCACATGAGGCGGTGTCATACTCGCCACATCTCCACCCAGTGAAGCGATCTCTCGGATTGTACTGGAGCTGATATGCAGATGCTCCTCGGCAGCGATAAAATTGACGATCTCGATTTCCGGGGCAAGCCGCCGGTTTGCCAGCGCCATCCGAAACTCAAGCTCGAAATCGGAAAACACGCGCAGTCCGCGCACGATGGCCTGTGCGCCGATCTCTCGTGCATAGTCTACAGTCAATTTGTCATATGACGCAACTCGCACGCGCGGCTCGTCTTTCAACGCTTCGCGCACCAGGGCCAGCCGTTCTTCGACGGTAAATAAATCCGGTTTGCCCGGATGCACATAAATGGCGACAACGACCTGATCGAACATGCGCAGCGCCCGCCGCGCAATGTCCAGGTGTCCATAATGGATGGGATTGAATGATCCGGGATAGATGGCACGGGTTATTTTGGTAGACAAATGAATATCCTCTTCTCGAATGAGTTAGCTGATGTCGGCGCGCCGATCGAGCAGCGTCTGGATGCGTTGCGCTAGCAACCGGTGTTCGGGTTGAGCGAGATAGGGATCCTCGGCATAGACGGTGCGCGCTTCGCGCTGAGCCAGCTCGACCAGCCGGGGATTCATCAACTCGGCCAGCCTGAACTGCGCCAACCCGCTCTGGCGCACGCCCAGCAAATCGCCGGGGCCGCGCAGCTGCCAGTCGATCTCGGCGAGCTTGAAACCGTCGGTGGTTTCTTCCATCGCCATGAGCCGCTCGTTGGTTTCATGAGCCGTTGCGCCAGCGATCAGCAGACAGTATGACTTGTGCGGGCCACGGCCCACCCGTCCACGGAACTGGTGAAGCTGGGCCAGGCCGAAGCGCTCCGCATTTTCGATAAGCATGACGCTGGCGTTGGGAACATCGATCCCCACTTCGACGACCGAGGTCGAGACGAGGATATCGATTTCGCCTTTGGCGAACGCCGCCATGATCTCTTCTTTCTCAGCAGGAGTCATGCGCCCGTGCAAGAGGCCGACGCGCTGCTTGGGGAACACCTGATTTTTGAGGCGCTCGTAGTCGTCGACGGCGGCCCCCAGGTCGCTAATCTTCTCCGACGCCTCGACCAACGGGTAGATGATGAACGCCTGGCGGCCCTTCTCGATTTGGGATCGGATAAAGCTATAGACGCGCTCGCGTTCGGCGATGGTTAGAACGCGCGTCTCGACAGGAGTGCGGCCCGGCGGCATTTCGTCGATGATGCTCAGATCGAGATCAGCGTACAGAGTGAGCGCCAGCGTCCGCGGGATGGGCGTGGCGGTCATGACCAGGATGTGCGGGTTGGTCCCTTTTCCACGCAGCGCGCCGCGCTGCTCGACGCCGAAGCGGTGCTGTTCGTCGATCACCGCCACAGCCAGATCGTGGAAGGCTACACCCTCTTGAATCAGGGCGTGAGTCCCGATCACGACGTGAATCCAGCCCTCGGCCAACCCACGAAGAATCTCGTCGCGCTCGGCGTCGGGTGTATTGCCGGTCAGCAGGCGGACTTGAACATGATCGCAGCCGGGAGCCTGGCGCAGCATCGCGCCGATGCTGTGGAAGTGCTGTTCGGCCAGGATGCTCGTTGGGGCCATCAGCGCAGCTTGTTTGCCCTGCTGAACGGCTATCGCCATAGCGATCGTTGCGACCACCGTTTTGCCCGATCCCACGTCGCCTTGCAGCAGGCGATTCATGGGGACATCGCGGGCCAGATCGGCGCGGATGTCCTGAAGGGCACGCTGCTGGGCGCTTGTCAGTGGATAGGGCAGGGCGGCCAGGAAGCGGTCGAGCCAGTCGTCCGAGACATGCAGCGGCTGGCCGGGCACGGACTGCCAGTCGCGCCGGCTGCCAAGCATTCCCATCTGGAAAAGGAAGAGTTCGTCGAAACTCAGGCGCGTCTGGGCATGGGCCAGCGTGTCGAATGAGTCCGGGAAATGCACCTGCTCTAAAGCCCAATCCAGGTCTACCAGGCCGGTGCGGTCCAGGACGCTCTCCGGCATATAATCGGGAATCCGGCCCTTGAAATCTTCGAGCACCTGGCGCATGAGGCGGCGCATGGTGCGGGCGGCGAGTCCCTTCGTGAGGGGATAGACCGGGACAATGCGGCCCGTATGCAGGTTGTCGCGTTCCAGCATTTCCCATTCGGGATTGGTCATCATGATCTGGCCGCGGAACAATTCGGTCGTGCCGCTGAGGACAACCTGGCTGCCGCGCTTGAACTGCCGCTGGAGCCACAGCTGGCCGAAGAAGGCCACCTGCATCGTCGATGTGCCGTCGTCCACCGTGACGAGCAGGTATTTGCGATTGCCGCGAGCGACTTTTTTCTCGAGCGACCGGACCATGGCGATGACCGTGACCGTTTCGCCCGGTTTGAGGCGGTTCAGGGTGCGCATCCGGGTGTAGTCGTCGTAGCGCCGGGGGAAGGTGAACAGCATGTCGCTCACCGTCTCGATGCCCAACCGTCTGAGCTTGTCGGCCATTTTGTCGCCGACCTTGTGCAACACGGTCACCGGTTGTTGGAGCGCACGCAGTTGATCGGCCAGCTCATCCGGCGACAGCTTCGGACGGCGCGCGCGGCGGGGGGGCGGCGTGGTCGGTAGTGATTTGATCGCCGGCTCTGCGGTTTGCATCATATCTTCCAGGGTGTAGTCGTCCTCGTCGAATAGCGCCTCGTCGTCCATGTCTTGCTGGGAGGAATCAGCGGGTGGTTGGTCCGGCTGGGAAGGCGCACTGGCCGGTTCGGCGGCATGCGGCGACGGGGGGAGATCGGGCGGCGCCGGGATACGTCCCATGATGCGCCCAACCATATAGGCGACGGCTTCGTGACGGGCCTCGGCGTCCTCCAGGTGCGGATATTCGCGCATTCGCACGACCAATTCGTCGATCAGTTGGTGGTGTTCCGGGCGCTTGGCCTGTTGGCGGGCTTCGCGCGCCCAGTTATCCGCGAAGGACTCCAGACCGCCGATCACCGCCGTGTTCTTGTACAGGGTGTCTTGTTCCAGTTTCAGAATCTTGACGAGCGTTTCTAATGCCGAGGGCATATGGTTTATTCCTGTGTTTGTTTGCGCACTAGTCCCAGGCCGAGTCCTTTAGGACCGACATGGACGCCGATGACCGGCGTGACGTCAACGATCGGCACGTCGCCCTGGGGATGGATGTCGGCGAGAGCGGCCACGAGTTCGCGGGCGCGTTCGAGATGATTGGTATGTAAAACCGCCAGCCGTTCGAGCGGGGCGGCCTGGTGCGCCAGATCAACCAGCGCATGAAAGGCGTTCTGACTGGTGCGCACGCGGGTCACCGAGCTGACCACGGCGTCATGCAGACGGATGATAGGCTTGATGCGGAACAGATCGCCGACAAAGGCCGCCGCCCACCCGACGCGCCCGCTGCGACGCAGGTATTCGAGTGTGTCCAGGGCAGCCCACACGTCGATGCGAGGCTGCATGGCGCGCACGACTGCCTCGATTTGAGCCGGCGTGCTGCCTGCTGCGGCCATTTCGGCGGCTTCGATCACCTGCCAGCCCAGACCCATGGTCACCATCCGGCTGTCGATGACGGTGACACGCTCAGGAGCGAGTTGTTCGGCGGCCAGGCGAAAGATGTTGAAGATGGCGCTCAGCTCCGCCGGAGCCGTGAGGGCGACGACGTGATCGGCGTCTTCCAGAGCCTGGGCCATGATCTCGACGGTTTGGCCTAACGGCGGCGCGGCGGTGGTGGGCAGAATGCTCGACGCCGCCAGTCGCCGGTAGAAATCCGTTCTTCGTAGTTGGACGCCATCGTCCGCCAGGCTTTCCTGGTCAAAGTGGACATAGGTTGGGACGATTCTGATATCGTACCTGCGAATCCACTCTGGAGGCAGATCGCAGGTGCTGTCCGACATGATGAGGATACGCGACATCAGAAATCTTCCTCATCTTCTATGCCTTCGAGCACGACCACGCCCACACCGTGCAGCCCGATCATAGTCGCCAAACTGGGACGATAGACTAACAACGGAAAATGCTGCCCCGGAAATTCGGCGGCCAGTTGCTCCCGAAGTGCTCGCGCATCATCGGAGAGATGGAGCGCGCTTTCCAGGATCACCAACTGTTCGACACTGGAGAATTCAGCTACGAACTCCACCAGTTTGTCCACCGCCTGAGCCTGAGTACGAACTTTTTCCATCGGGATCAGTTCGCCCTCTTCGATAGTCAGAAAGGGTTTGATGCTGAGCATCGATCCCAGGATGGACTGGGCTTGGCTGAGCAGGCCGTTGTGGCGCAAATAATCGAGTGAATCAACGTAAAAAACGGTGTACACACGCGGCAACTCGGCTCGTACCGCCCGCACGACCTCGTCCAGTGAAGCGCCCTCGTCGGCCAGGCGGGCTGCTGCTTCGACCAACACAGCCAGGCCGACCGAGGTGGTCATCGAGTCTACAACCGCGATCTCGCAGCGGCCCAGCAGGGTCTTGGTAGCGGCGCGTGCGCAATCCCAGGTTTTGCTCATCTGCCGCGAGAGGTGCAGCGACAGGATTTGGTCAGTTTCGCGGTTCAGACGGGCGTAGAGCGCCGCGAAGTCTTCCACGGAGGGAGGCTGCAAGGTGGCGATCGTATCGGTCGCGCCGGCCAGCCGGAAGAACGTATCGACGTCCAGATCGACGCCTTCCCGATAGGTTCTGTTTCCGATCTGGATCGTCAACGGTACGACTTCGATTTGATAGTGGTCGATGACAGCCGGGTCGAGAAAATGGGCCGAGCTGTCCGTGACAATCCGAACCTTTGCCAAACTAACTAACCTCCTCGGCAAGACCTCCGCGCAAGATCATTCGACGCTCAGAATGTAGTGATAGTGCGGTTGGCCGCCGTAGACCAACTCGAACTCCTGATCGGTGTACCGCTGGCGCAACCCATCGATCAATTTTTGCGCTTCTTCTTGGCGCACATTGTTGCCGTAGTACAGCGTGATCAGCTCGCAATCGTCGTCGCACAGCGTCTCCAGCATCTGTTCGAGTACGTCGCCCACATTGTCCCCGGCTACCGACAGCGCGCCGTCGATCAGACCAATGATCTGGCCTTCTGAGACATTGACTCCATTCAGTTCCACGCTGCGCGTCGCGGTTGTGATCTCGCCTGTAGTGACCTCGTCCTTGGTTTGGAGCATGGCCTGCGCGATAGCCTCGAAACTGCCTTTGGGGTCGTAGGGCAGCAGGGCGCTGATCCCCTGCGGCATGCTGCGCGTCGGGATTACGATGACCTCACGATCGGTCGCCAGGCGGGCGGCTTGTTCGGCAGCAAGGATGATGTTCTTGTTGTTGGGGAGCAGGATGACTTTTCGTGTGGGCAGGCGTTGGATAGCCTGTAGGATCTCCTGCGTGCTGGGATTGTTGGTTTGCCCACCCATCACCAACTCGCCGGCGCCCAACTGGCGAAACACTCGCGCCAGTCCTTCGCCGGATGCGACGGCGACAACCCCGATGTCATCCTCGTCGAGTTCTGGCCCGTTGATTTCGGTCTCGAGCGAGGGGGCCGCTGCCGCCAATTGTCCGGTGCGCTCGCGCAGATAGTCCTGGTATTGTTCCTGCATGTTTTCGACGACGACGTCCATGATGGTTCCCAGGCTGACGCCATAGCTTAGCGGGATGCCCGGATCGTGAACATGAACATGGACCTTGACCGCGCGTTCGTCGCCGACGACGACGGTCGACCAACCCATGGCGTCGATCGCCGAGCGGATGACGTTGACATTCAAGTTGTCTCCTTTGACGATGAACTGGACATCGTATCCGTAGCCCAACTCGTCTTCGGGAGCCAGAGTCGTTTCCAGATCGGCGGCTGCGGCAACCGCTTGTTCTTCGGGCAACACGCTTTCCCCCTTTACGTGGCGCAGCATCCCCTCGACGATATAGACCAGCCCGCTGCCGCCTGAGTCTACCACTCCTGCTTTTTGCAAAATGGGGAGCATTTGTGGCGTGCGGGCCAGGGTATCCTTGGCCCGTTGGACGACGCGCTCAAGGATCTCCACCATGTCGTGGGTGTCCTTGGCGGCGGCTTCGGCCTCTTCGGCCATCTCTCGCGCAACGGTAAGAATTGTGCCCTCGACGGGCTTGATGACGCCACGATAGGCGGTATCGGCGGCCTCGCGCAAGCCTTTGACCAGCAACTCGGCAGTGAGGACGGGTTGGTCTTTGAGGGCGTGGGCGAAACCCTGCCACAGCTGCGAGAGGATTGTCCCCGAGTTGCCGCGCGAACCCATCATGGCGCCATGAGCCAGATCGGCGGCGACCTGGGCGATAAGATTGCTGTCGGTATTGGCGGCTTCCCGGATGGCGTTTCGCATAGTCATGAGCATATTAGTACCGGTGTCGCCGTCGGGCACGGGGAAAACGTTCAACTGATTGACCAGCGTATGGTGTTGGTC
>Ga0067045_1032506_pt1 | contig 10053 bp, 7 predicted proteins | sample TerdegcTABiofilm_FD_59184 | JGI IMG/M metagenome (GOLD analysis project Ga0067045, IMG submission 59184) | Combined Assembly of (Gp0054472, Gp0054536) Wastewater bioreactor microbial communities from Singapore -Terephthalate degrading... | reverse complement strand
AGACGAATTGACGACTTAGGGAAAGGAGGAGGGTATCTCTTGGCACCAGTACACAATATCCAGCCCGATGTACCTCCTGAGAATATCATTGCCATGTACCAGACTGGCTTGTCTTATGGGCGATATCACAATGAATTGGAATTCTTCTTTTTGTGAAATTTTTCAGTTCTTAATTAAGCAATTTTAGTGCAAAAATCAGCGTATCAGCATGGTCGTAATGATTTTGATAGCTCTGATTTTTTGGTTTCATTGATCCTGAATCTATTTATTGGTTTGTTGAAAGTACCAACTCTTCATTTTGAACTAAATAAAGAAAAATCTATGGTAGAATAATGAACGACAGAAATGCAAAAAAGAAATGATATAAGGGATAAATATGGATAAACGTTGGAAAGAACTGGGAAGACTTTTAGTCAATTACTCCACAGGTGTTCAACCACATGAACGGGTTATGATTGCGATGACCGAAGTTGAAACCTATCCTTTGGTTCAGGCCGTCTATGAAGCGTGTATTCAAGCAGGTGCCCACCCACAGGTGCAATTTTTATCTGAAGAATTAAATCGTTCTTTGCTCAAACACGGGTCAAATCAACAAATCGAGTGGCTTCCTGAAATAGAAGCATATAGTATGGAATGGGCTGATGTCTATATTGGATTACGGGGTGCCCACAATCTACATGTTTTTTGGGATATTCCATCGAACAAGCTCGCTCAATTCCGCCGAACCATAGGGAAGATATCGACTTTGCGCTGGGAAAAGACTCGCTGGTGTTTAGTGCGGGTACCAAATACTTCTCTGGCTCAGGAAGCCGAAATGGATGAGGAAACTATTACCGATATGTTTTTAAATGCTTGTCTGTTAGATTGGCCGCAAATAAGTGAGACATGGTGTCGTTGGGCTGAATACTTATCCCAGGGGGAAGAAATTCGCATCCTTGGCCACAAAACTGATTTGCGTTTTTCAGTGAAAGACCGAAGATGGCAAGTCGCCAACGGAAAAATAAATATGCCTGATGGTGAAATTATGACTTCTCCCGATGAATCTTCAACTGAAGGAGAAATCTATTTTGATTTTCCTGGCGTATTAGGAGGTCGCCTCATGCACGACATTCACTTACAATGGCAAAAAGGAGAGTTGGTCAAAGCGACCTCGTCCACCCATCAAGATTTTCTCCAATCGACCATCCGAAGTGATCCAGGAGCCAGCCGGATCGGCGAATTCGCTTTTGGAACCAATCCTGAAGTCAAGTACTTCTGCAAGGATATTCTCCTTGATGAAAAAATTGGCGGGACAATCCATATTGCTCTTGGTCGTGCCTATCCCGAAACTGGAGGAACCAATAAATCAGCCATTCATTGGGATATCGTGAAGGATATGCGAAAAGAGGGTGAAATTTACTTAGATGGAAAATTAATTTTCCAAAAAGGGAAAATGTTGATCTAAGGAGAACTGTATGGCCAAAGAGTATTTATTAGGAGTCGATATCGGGACTTATTCTTCAAAAGGGGTCTTGGTTCAAGAGGATGGGAAAATCATTGCTCAACAGGTTGTTCCTCACGGGATGGACATGCCGAAGCCAGGATACTTTGAACATGATGCTGACCAAGTATGGTGGCACGATTTTGTTATCATTGTAAAAAATTTATTAGATATGTCCGGGATTGACCCCAAACAAATTTTAGGGATTGGAACCAGCGCTATCGGCTCTTGCGTTCTTCCCATTGATGAAGCAGGCCAACCACTGCGACCGGCCATTCTCTATGGCATCGATACTCGAACAACTCAGGAAATTGCATATTTGGAAAAAACGTTGGGGAGAGAGGAAATCTTTCGCCATTGTGGGATGTATCTGAGTTCTCAAGCCTCCGGTCCTAAAATTTTATGGATCAAAAATCATGAACCGGAGATTTTCCAGAAAACCAGATGGTTTCTCACCAGTCAGGCTTATCTCGTTTATAAGCTGACCAATCAACCAACTATTGATATTTATACTGCGAACGGGTACGCTCCATTGTTCGATGTTCATCACTTAAGTTGGCGGGAGGAAATTGCACCTTATATTACTCCGATCAATCGACTTCCCAAGGTTTTTTGGAGCTGCGAAATAGCTGGCCGAGTCACCGAGGAAGCAGCCCGAGAAACAGGCTTAGCTTGCGGTACTCCAGTCATCGTTGGAACAACCGACGCTGCCGCTGAAGCTATTAGTACTGGAGTAAAAGAGTTTAACGATATGATGCTTATGTTTGGAAGCAGTATTTTTTTTATAGTCAAAACTTCTGAATTAATTCATACCAGTCATTTTTGGAGTGCTCCATTTCTGGAAAAAGAGACCTATGCCTTCTTAGGTGGTACTTCAACCGCTGGAAGTCTTACCACTTGGTTTCGGAACCAGTTTGCCGAATTGGAATTAGAAAAAGAAAAAACTGAAGGTGGTAATGCATACGACCGATTAGCAAAATTAGCGGCTCAGTCCCCATCTGGTGCTAAGGGGCTTATTATTCTTCCCTATTTTGAAGGGGAGCGAACCCCTTTGAATGACCCAAAAGCGAAAGGGATGTTCTTTGGTATCAGTCTCAGGCATACTAAGGCTGATATCTACCGAGCTATATTGGAAGGGGTGGGATATGGTATTCGCCATAATCTGGAAGTTATGGAAGAAGAAGGAGTAACACCCAGACGTATTTTAGCCACCGGTGGTGGGACGAAAAATGAACTATGGATGCAGATTGTCTCAGATATAACCCGGGTTGAATTGTCAATTCCTAAAGAACAAATTGGTGCCAGTTATGGAGATGCCTTTATGGCAGGAGTGGGGATTGGATTATTTCATGATCTGACTGAAATTGACCGTTGGGTTCATATCGAAAAAATTGTTCAACCTGGTGAAGAAGCAAGTGGAAAATATGATTTGAATTACTACTTTTTCCGTGCCCTTTATGAAAATACCAAGCCACTAATGCATGAGTTATCTGATTCTTTATCAGAGTGGTGATTTATGCCGCTTTCGTGGTATTAGTTTATGATGAAAAACTTACCCAGGAATCGTTTTCCTCTTGAGCCAAGGGGGTTAGGAGGATTTTCCCCTACTCCGTCATTGCAAGGAGCGTCCTATGCGACCTGGCAATCTCGTTATTAAAAACAGTAAGGAGTGAGAAGTGAGACGTGAGCCGAAAAAAAGAAAAAGATGAAATCCTCACGCCCTTAAATAATGAGGGGGAGAGGGGGAGAGAGGGCGAGAGGGAGAGGGAAGAGATGAATAGCCAAAGGGGGAAGAAAAAATTAAAAATAAATACATTTTGAGGAGGAATAGAGAATGCCAAAATCAAACTGGTTAGAAGAGGTATTTCACTGCCAAAAACCTATTATAGCTATGTGTCACTTTGGTGCCATGCCTGGTGATCCGGGTTATGACCACAAAGGTGGGATGGAGAAAGTCATAGAATGGGCAAATAAAGATTTAACTGCTCTCCAAAAAGGTGGAGTGGATGCCGTGATGTTTTCCAACGAGTTTAGCCTGCCCTATATGACCAAAGTCCATACTGTTACTGTGGCAGCCATGGCTCGCATAATTGGAGAGTTGATGCCCAATATAAAAGTACCTTTTGGAGTCAATGTACTTTGGGATCCAGTGGCGAGTCTTGATTTAGCTGCAGCGACTGGCGCCAAATTTGTGCGTGAAATTTTTAGTGGAGTGTATGCCAGTGATTTTGGCTTGTGGAATACCAATTGTGGAGAGACAGTACGTCACCAATATGCCATTGGTGCTCAAAACGTGAAGCTCTTATTTAATATTGTACCAGAAGCAGCTCAATACCTCGGAAATCGGGATATCATCAGTATTGCCAAATCAACGGTTTTTAATGACCATCCAGATGCTTTGTGTGTATCGGGATTAACAGCGGGGGTTGAAACTGATGTACAAATCCTCAAAAAAGTTAAAGAAGCTTTACCAGATACGATCGTTTTTGCTAATACCGGCGTAAGGATAGAAAACTTAGAAAATCAGCTTGCGTTTGCTGATGGAGCCGTCGTAGGAACAACCTTTAAGCATGGTGGCAAGTTCGAAAATCATGTGGATGAAGATCGGGTCAAAGCATTCATGAATAAGGTGAAAAAGTTTAGGGGAAAATGAACGTAGGCAGTGCTGAATTAAAAATAATATTAGGATTTTCTTGAATTCAATTGGACAACTTTCTGACATTTTAACTTATTCCCGATTGGAGGTTTTAATTGATGTCTTCCAGTATCTTGGAAGCTATGATTGTTGCATCGCTCACTGGTGGGAGTATTTTGAGAAAATATTTTGAGAAAGAAAATTTTTCTGTCATTCAGAAGTCAGTTTCCTATGATTTAGTGACTAATATTGATAAAGAATCTCAAGAAGGAATCAATGCAATTTTATCCAAGCACTTTCCAGATATTCCTGTCATTGGAGAGGAGGGAAGTATTCAAACCGGCAAGCAATCGCAGGCATTCTATGTTGATCCCCTGGATGGAACTTTTAATTTTGTTCATAAGTATCCTTTCTTTTCAGTGTCCTTGGGATACTGGGAAAACAATGAACCGGTCATTGGAGTGGTTTTTGATCCAGTGAGGCGGGATTTGTTTTATAGTCAAAAAGGTGAGGGTGCTTATTTAAATGGAGAAAGGATACACGTCTCGGATCGAACTTCTTTAGAAGGAAGTTATCTGGTAACCGGCTTTCCTTATAAAGAAGGAAAACACCCAAGAATTGAAAAGGAAATTCGGTCGGTAATGAAGCTCACCGATTTGCGGGTTCTGGGGAGTGCAGCCTTGGAGCTTTGCTATGTTGCCAAGGGAATCATCGACGGATATTGGGAATATGACCTTTCTTCCTGGGATTTAGCTGGAGGAGTTTTAATTGCTCAAGAAGCTGGAGCAGTGGTGACTTCTCCAAGCGGTGGTTCCTTTGATCTTATTGAAGGAGATGTGTTAGCGGCTTCACCGGTTATCCACCAGAAGTTATTAGAAGCGTTAAAGTATTAAAAATGAGATTGCCACGTCGCTTTGCTCCTCGCAATGACGGAGCATTAAAAAATCAAATCCCCCTTACCCCCTTTTTGAAAGGGAGAAGTTGATCGGCATATTCCTATTTTCATTGTCATCTGTATTATTCGATAGAGTAAAGATCTATACTGAAAATACTAAAAAAGAGTAAAAAATGAGTAAAAAAGAAAAAGGCACACCTCCCTGAATCCTCCCTCAATGGGGGAATAAGTCGATCAATTCCCCTCCGTGGAGGGGTACCGCTTAGCGGGGGGAGGGTGCTTTTCAGTTTTTCATGAATATATTGAGTAAAGGGGAAAAAATATATTAAAAGATGAGATCCTCACGGCTTCAGAATACGAAGCCTCAGGATGACGCTGCTGGCGTCAGATGAGATCCTCACGGCTTCAGAATACGAAGCCTCAGGATGACGCTGCTGGCGTCAGATGAAAATCTCACGCGGAAAAGCGCTGCTCAGAATGATGGCTTTTTTTACGCCTTTCTTAACTGAATAAAAATATTAGACAGCCCTATTACAAACCCCTTACTTAAAGAAAACTTTCCGGACTGCTTGGTGGGTATCAGCTGCATCCATTTTTTCCTGTCCCTTTAACAGAGAGTCTTTATCTATCTCATGTAATAATCGATAAAGATCCAAAGTATTCCGTGTGCATAGCTCTAAGGCTCGAACCGGATGAATTCGGTAGGGGAAAATGTCAAAACCAAGATAACCTTGATAATCAGACTTTTCAATATAGTAGAGAAATTCTAAAGTTTCATAGAGGTTCGTGCTCCCAGCCATGAGGTCATCATCCCACTCTCGATAAGCATCATTAAAATGAATATTATAGAGAACTTTTTCTCTTGAGAGAATCGAAACGACCTCACCAGGGTTTTCTTTGGCCATTAGGGCATGACCGAAATCAACTGTCACTCCAATGTTTTTCCTATTTAAGGCTTTGATGAGATAAAGAGAGCGAAAAGCATTTCCCAGGAAGAGATACTGACGAGGTTCTTTGAGTTTGTATTCAAGAGATATCTTCACCTGTGAACCATAATCAGCAATTTCCCTGACTGATTCCATGAGCAAATTCCATTCAATATCGTAATCGACCTGAAAGGGATAATCAAAACCATCTACTCCCAACCAGAGGCCAATTGAATCGCATTCTAATAACCCGGTTAGATCCACTAATTTTTTTGCAGCATCAATAGCTTCACGCCTTAGCTTTTCATCACGATGGGTGAGAGCACCCAGCTGCCATTTAGGACGAGAGTGGGTATTGAGGTTAATACAACTTATTTTAAGACCATGGTCATCAAGCAGGGACTTAAAATCTCGCGGGCTTATCTTTTCAAATTCATCATCAAAAAATTCAATCGCTTCAACTTCCGGTACCTGTTTCACCCGTTTGACCCGTTCTTGGATACTTACCGGTTCTTCATATCCCTGAGGTAAAAACCGGTCGGATATCCCTCCCATACACCAAATTCCTACCGAAAGTTTTAGTTTTTTCTCGGCAGCCATTTATAACTCCTTTCTCAGCTCAGCGAGCTATTTTTTTAAGAAAAAGATTATCTAAAATGTACTCATTTCAAATTACTCAACCTTTAACTTACTTCTCACTTTTTGGGTATATCTCGAACTATAAAAATTGAGGATCATAACTATAATTAACATTAAACCCCAAACGACATTTTTAAAAAAGGGACTAAAAGATAAAATGTTAAAACCACTTTGAAGAATCTGTAAAACGATTATTCCCATCACCAATCCAGAGATGTTCCCATACCCACCACTGGGATCAACCCCTCCTAAAACGCAAACTAAAATGGCTTGAAGGAGATAGGCTGAACCATATCCCGGACGGATCGAATTGACACGGGATATCATGATGATAGATGCTAAACCAGCACAAAGACCACTTAAAACATAGGTTCGAATTAAAATACCTCGGTTATTTATTCCACTAAAACGAGCTGCAGTTGGGTTAGAACCTAACATATAGAGATTAAATCCAAAAGAAGTTCGATTCAAAATTAAAGACATCAATAGAATGCAGACAATAAAAATAACCATTGGCATAGGCACGGCAAAAAGAGTTCCACTTCCAATATAGAGAAATTTTTCAGGAAATCCCTGAATTCCATATCCTTTGGTAATAACAATGGCAATTCCTGAAAAAATGCTCATAGTCCCGAGAGTGGCAAGAATTGCCGGAACTTTTATATAAGCAATGAGAAGTCCGTTTATAAAACCACATAGCAAGGATATGCCAATAGCTGAAATGATTGCTAAAAATATAATATAAGCCTCTCCATAGTCTCCCAATTGTCTGGTAAGAATCAGTGCTGCTCCAACTCCAGCTAAATTGGCGGTAGATATAATTGATAAATCTATTCCTCCAGTCAACATAGCCAACATGATGGCGATTGCCAAAAAACCAAACTCCGGTATTTGGCTGGCAATTGACTGGAAATTACTTAGGGATAAAAATTTATCCGGGAGAAAAATGGACATGACAATAAAAGCCCCAAGCATCATGACAAATAAAATAGTTGTTCTTGAGTGCTTCACATAATGATCAAACAAGATTGACCCTCCAACCAAAATATTTGATGTAAAAAGTTAAATCATCATATTTTTTCGAATTTGATAAGAACTCAAGCTGACGCTTATGGCTACAATAATTCCTGTGAAAAATTCCTGCCAAAAAGAAGATAAACCGATTAAAATAAGACTTTTATTCAATAAAGTGATCATGGCAACTCCTAAAAGAGTTCCAATGATTGTTCCCGATCCTCCGGTGATCCGAGTTCCACCCAATACCACCGGTGCAATAACACTCAGCTCACTCCCGACTAAATAAGTTGGATTGCTATAGCGAATGAGCGAAACATGAAGAACGCCGGCTATTCCGGCTAAAATTCCCACATAACAATAAATAAAAAATTGAATGTTAAAGATATTCAAACCAGCTCTTTTGGCTGCTTCCATATCACCACCGATGGCGTAGATTCCTCTTCCTAACTGTGTGTAGGTAAGAATAAACCAAGTGAGGAGAGCAATAGCTATGAAAATCACGGTAAATATTGATAATCCATAACTTCCCCCCTCGGGTTTCACCAAAGCGAATACATTGGTTGCACCAAATTTTTTAAAACAGTCCGGTAATTGTGCTGAATTAACCGCTTTGGTTCCGACGACAGTGAGGAGAATACCGTGAAAGACATTTAAGGTGCCTAAGGTAACAATAAAGGTAGGAATCTTGAAGTAAGAAATAATGAGTCCATTTATTGCCCCTAAGCCTAATCCTACTATACAGGAAATTAAAAAAGCGAAATAGATATTATCCACTCCGCTGGCTATCAACACATTGGCTGCAATGTACTGACCGGAAATCGCTATTGCAGTAAAAGACATATCGATACCACCAGAGAGCAGAACAATAAATACTCCAATAGCCATGATACCCATACTTGCACTGCTTTTCCCCAGATCAAGTAAATTTTCAAAAGACAAAAAAGAGGGATTCAAAGATGTAACCAAAATAGAGTAGGCAACAATAATCAAAGATAAATAAGCTTCATTTTGACTGAATATTTTCTGTATCTGACTTTTACTCATTGTTCCAGTCATGGTCTTTATCCTTCACTATTTTTTGAATTGCTTGATACCAAGTCAAATAATTCATCCTCAGTTATATCAACGGTATTGACTTCTTGAACAATTCTTCCCTCGGCCATCACAAGAATCCGATTACAATTACGAACTATTTCAGGAACTTCATCGGAAATCATGATCACTCCAATCCCTTTTTGAGCTAACTGCCGAATCAAATTGTGGATATTACTTTTCGAATTGACATCTATTCCCACCGTGGGACTATCTAAAATGAAAACCTTGGGATCGGTTGCTAACCACTTGGCTATAACAACTCGTTGTTGATTTCCACCGGAAAGAGCTTGAACTGCGACCTCCAAAGAAGGAACATTCACATTTAATTCATCAATCCACATTTTGGCATATTGGTATTTCTTGCTGTTATTGAGAAGTCTGGATTTGCCCAATAATCTCTTTAAATTGGTTACAACCACATTATTCTGGATCGACTGTCTCAAAAACAACCCTTGGTTCAGCCGGTCTTCTGGTAGGTAACATAAACCCAAGCTGATTGCTTTCTGAGGTGAATTGATTTTTACTGGCTTTTCATTGATAAAGATTGTTCCTGAATCCGGCTTATTTAAACCAAATAATGACAGCGCAACTTCCGTTCTCCCGGAACCCAAAGATCCAATCATTCCTATTATTTCACCAGGCTTTAGTTGAAAGCTGATATCCTTAAATTGACCTTGCTTGGTAAGATTTTTGATTTCTAATAAGGTTTTTTGATCAGAACCTTGTTGATAATTGAAAACCGAGTGATCGATTTTTTTCCCGCTCATATAAAATGAAATGGAATCGTAGTCCAATTCACGAGCATTATAATCACCAACTTTTTTTCCATCCCTTAGAATTGTCACTTTTTCGGCGATTTGTAAAACTTCACTGAGCTTATGACTTACAAATAAGGTAGAAATTCCTCTTTCTTTCAAATCAACAATGACTGATAGAAGTTTGTCAATTTCTTTTTTGGTAATAGCCGTTGTGGGTTCGTCCATGATGATGAGCTTGGCATCTCGAATCAGGGCACGGCAGATGGCAACTAGTTGCTTATTGGCAATAGAAATATTTTCCACCTTTTCATTCAGATCGAGCTCTTTTTTTATGGTTAATAAAACACCCGAAGCGATATCCTTAACTTCTTTCCAATTAATAAATTTCTTTTTCTCTTCAACTAACTGATTGAGAGAAATGTTTTCGGCAACCGAAAGGTTGGGGAATAAAGATAAATCTTGATATATGACTTGAATCCCTTCATTGATTGAATCGATTGGTCTCAGATTTTTATAACTTTTCCCATGGATAATAATTTCACCACCATCTGGTTGAACTACTCCCGCTATAATCTTAATGAGAGTTGATTTACCAGAACCATTTTCAC
>Ga0067045_1004702_pt1 | contig 10057 bp, 6 predicted proteins | sample TerdegcTABiofilm_FD_59184 | JGI IMG/M metagenome (GOLD analysis project Ga0067045, IMG submission 59184) | Combined Assembly of (Gp0054472, Gp0054536) Wastewater bioreactor microbial communities from Singapore -Terephthalate degrading... | reverse complement strand
CAAGAGCCGGTGCGCGGCAGCAATGCCTGGATCAAATGGGCAGCGCTGGCACTGCTGATCGCCGCCATTGCGGGCGGTGTGATGATGGCCAGCAATATGAAGGGCCTGACCGGCACGGGCAGTAGCGCCAATAGCGCATCCGGTGCGACCCAGGCCGGCAAGGATGCGATTTCGGCCGAGGACAAGGCCAAGGCCGATGCCCTGGTCGGCCCGCTGGGCGGCAATACGGCCGCGCAGGCAACGCCTGCCGAAAGTGCCCCGGCTGCCGTGGACAATGTGCCCAGCACGACAGTCGCCCCCGTGGTGGCGACCCCAGACACCGTCAGCGCGGCACCCGCGCCAGCGGCCAGCCCGCAGCTGCCCGCTGCCCCGGCATCCGGCAAACCGCCCGTGCAGGCCCCTGCAAGAACACCTCCAGTCAAGAAGAGCACCGCACCATCGCTGGATGACCTGCTGGATTGAAAGCCATGAAAAAACTCAAACTCACTGTGCTCGCCTGCGCCGCCACCCTGCTCGGCGGCTGCGCCACCTTGCAAGATGCCTCCACGTCGCTGAGCTGCATGCTCTCGCGCGTCACCAATTCCGCAGACCCCAGCTGCGGCCCAGGCGGCAGCGCGCCCGCTGTTTCGGGCGGACAGAGCGAGCGCTTTGCGCGTCTGCAAGCCGCTCTGGATCAGGAGACCCAGCAGGCACAGAGCATGCAGGCCCAGGCCGTGCAGGCCATGCAGAAGCTGCCGCCCAAGCAACGCGCCGTAGCCGGTCCGGTGCAGACCAGGACCGTCAGCATCGCCGACGGGCAGTCGGGACAGGCACACCAGATGCGCAGCTTCTCCGCCCTGACCGTGGAGATGCCGCTGGCCGCCAAGGGTCGCAAGGAATACACCCAGGCCATGAACGTGCTCAAGGAGCTGGCCAATGAACTGGCCGACAACCGCGGCTCCTCCAGCATCGTGGTCGATCAGTCGGACGAGGATGTCAAGGCCGGGCGCGTGAATACCGCCACAGGCACCACCCAGTCCAAGGGCGGTAAACCCGTCACTGTCATCAAGAAGATCGACACTGGTCTGCCCGCCGGCGTTGAGCGCTACACCATAGAAGCCGGCGAAATCCGCGGCAAGCTTTGACACCCGGCCAGCCAGCGGCTCACCGTGCCAGACCAGCCAGCCTCAACCACAAGACAGGACGAAAAATGAGAGAGCAACCCCTGGGAGAAATACGTTTTGCCACCCTCGCCAGAGCCGCCGAAGGGCTGACTCAGTGGCGACCGCTGTTGCTGAGCTTTCTGACGCTGCTGGTCACCGGCGCACTGATCGCAGGCGCGGCATGGATGCTGGTCAACGCCGGCTTCTTCATGTACCTGATCTTCATGCTGGCGTCCGTCATCGCGCTGCTGGCCGGCTCTTCGGGCGTCGGCATCATGCTCATGGACAAGGCCAGGAACGAGCCCGTGCGCTCCTTCTCGGCGGCAGCATCGGCCGGCCTGCTGTGCCTGCCCAAGTTCCTGCTGGTCGGTCTGGCGGTATTGCTTGCCACACTGGCCTACTACCTGCTGGCTGCCGTCATCTACTTCATCTGCAAGATTCCCGTGCTCGGCAGCATTCTGGCCTTTGTGGCCCACCCGATTCTGGTGCTGGTCGCCGCCGCCTTGCTGATCGCCATGATCTGGGTCGTCGGCCCCTTGATGGGCCCAGCGCTTTGGAGCGGCCTGTCCGTCAAGGCTGCGCTGGCCAATGTGCTGAGCATTGCACGCAAGCGACTGGTCGAAGTGGTGCTGATGGAAGTCGTGCTCTACGTCATTCTGGGCCTGGTCTGCTTCATGCTTTTTGCCGGACTGGTTCCCGCCACCGTCTCCCTGACCGGGATGGCCATGAGCATTACCGGAGATGCCGGCTCCATGGCCGGCATGTTCATGGGCGGCGGCTACGGCCGTGGTTACGGCGGTGGCTTCAATCCCATGGGCATGATGGGTGGCGGCAGCACCGGCCTCATCGCCGGCCTGGGCGTTCTCTATTGCGTGGTGGGAGCCCTGCTGGCCCAGGTCGCCATCATGGGCATGAACCTGATCTATCTGCAGGCCCGTGAAAGCGTGGACCCTGCCGAAGCCGAGGGCGCACTGGACAGCCTGATTGGCGATGTGCGCAAAAAGGCCGAAGAAGCCAAGGCCCAGACCATGGCTGCCGCAGAACGCACCATGGCCGCCGCCGAGCGTGCCAAGCAGGCTGCCAGCGAGCGCCTGCAGGAAGCCACAGCCAAGCCCGCCGCCACCGACATCCCGCCCGGCACCGACGGCAATGCCGCCGCCGCAGCCGCCGCCGCAGGCCTGACTGCCGCCGCAGCCGCATCCACCGAACAGGCTTTTGCCGAACAGCAGGCACGTGAGCGTGCTGCCGCCGACGCTGCAGACAAGGCTCGTCAAGACGCTGAAGAAGCTGCCGCCCGCCAGCGCAGCGAAGCCGAAGCGGCACGCCTGCGCGCCGAGGCCGAGGCAGCCCGTCTGAAGGCCGAAGCCGAGGCCGCCGAGCAGGCTGCCCGAGAGCGTGCGGCACACGAACGTGCGGCTGCCGAACTGGCCGCACGCCAGCGTGCCGAAGCCCAGGCCGCAGAAGAACGCGCCGCAGCCCAGTCTGCCGAAGAAGCACGTCAGCAAGCCGAGGCCCAGCGTCTGAGGGCACAAGCCGAGCAGCAGGCAGCCGAACGCGAAGCGGCCCGGGTCCGCGCCGAAGCACAAGCCGCTGAAAAAGCCCGCCAGACACAGGCAGCGCCGAGCTGCCCCGCCTGCAGCGCCCCCGTGGCAGCGAATGACCTGTTCTGCGGCGAATGCGGCAACAAGCTCAAGTAGCAGCTTGCATGAAAGCCCGCAGCGCTTCACAAGCAGGTGCTACGGGCCAATAAAAAGGGGCCTCGGGCCCCTTTTTTTCGTACCTCCCGGACTCAGAGCCCGCAGGACTGTGCGACCTGCTGCTTGAGCCTCTCGCTCGATGGCTCACGTCCCGTCAGCGCCAGCAGCCCGCAGGCCAGCGACCCCTGCCAGTGCACATAGTCATGACCGGTGCTGTGCTCACGCTGCACGACCTTGTTGCCCTTGGCACGCAGCACATCGCCCAGCTCCTGGCTGGTCTCGCGTATGCCTGCCTGCCCGCCACGAGCCCCCTCGTAGATCCCGGCATCCAGGTAAAAGCGTATCGGCAGCTGCGGCGATTGCTGATACTGACGCGCCAGCCAGTTGGGCGACTCGCCCCTGGGAGCCCACCAGTAGGAGCCCGAAAGACTGAGCACATTGCCAAACCACTGCGGATGGCGCAGTGCCACATAGCTTGAGGCCAGGCCGCCAAAGCTCGATCCGGCAATCACCGTGCGCTCGGCAGCTGCCGCTATGCCCTGTGCCTTGAGCCAGGGCATGAGCTGCCTGCCCATGAAGTCGGCAAACCCCGGATTGGGCGGCAGCTCGCGGCTGCGTGCGTTGTCTGCGCCATTGGCCACCAGCACGACGGCCGTTGCAGGCACAAGGCCGTCTGCCATCAGGTTGTCGATGATGGCGGGCGTGGGAACCTGGCGCAGATAGGCCTGTGCGTCGAACAGCACCAGCAGGGAACGCTGAGCCGCATCGGACTGCTGCCAGCCCTGCGGCTTGTAGATCCAGATATCGCGCCCGTTGCCCAGCGCCTGGCTGTCCAGCCAGTGACGCTGCAACTGGCCGGCAGCCACGCCGGCACGGGGCTGGCTCCAGGGCTGGGGCGGTGCCTTGGACAGTGTCAGCGCGGAGCGACCGTCGAAGCGATCCTGCACCGCCTGCAGATCCGCAGACCGCCCCCAGCTCTGGCGATTGAGCGGATCGCGCTGCAAGGTGGACAGAATGGCACGGCGCTGAATCATGGCATCGGCAGAGACCGCAGGCACATCGGGCGCAAAACCATAGCTGAGACGCGCATCCCTGGGCATGACGAAACTGGCCCACCAGACATCGCTGCTTCCGAGGCGCTGCAGCGGCTCATGATTGCCCGAGGGACTGCCGAACAGCCGCACGGACTGCCCAGCGCCGCGCCAGACGAAACTCACCAGCTGATGCCCGGCATCCCAGGGCTCGATCAGCGGCGTTCCCTGGCGCTCCATTTCCTGCCAGAAGCCGCGGCTGTCGCCGCCCTGCGCGAGCCTTGCCTGCAAGGCCTTGAGCCTGGGGCTGCGCAGCGGCTCGGGTTCGATCTCTGCCGCAGGCACATGGCCTGCCGCCAACGGTGCCAGCACCTGGGTGATCGTCAGCTCGTAGGCGCCAGGACTGGGCGCGGCATGGGTCGGTGCATCGCTGTGCCCGCCCTGCACCACCGGCATGCCGCCTGCTGTCGATGCATAAGGCTGGACGTTCTCTGTACGCAGCACCAGACGCTCCTTTGCCGTGCCCCGGCTAAGCCAGGTAAACGCGTGATCGACGCCTTCGCCCTGACTCAGCCGCCGCAGATGGCGCCCGTCAGGTGTCTGCACATCAAGCACCACGCCCAGCGCCTGCAGATTGCCGCGCACCACGGCACCGGCCGGAGCCTCCAGCTGCAGGCTCAGCACCTGTCCCGGTGACAGCCGACCTGAGAGCGGCTCGCGCAGCACAAGCGACGAGGCCGCCTTGGCCGCGCTCCGAGCGGTGTCGGCAGGCAAAGGTCTGGCCGCACCGGCCGAGTTGGCGATGCCGACGCTGGCCGCCGCCAGCAGACTTGGAACAAGCAAGGAGCGCAGTCCCTTGCCCGATGACCTGTGGCGCATCACCGGCAAAGACAACGCTTGATGATCTTCATGCATTGATGTTTACTCCGCCTCAGAAATCCACGGCCGCGCTGATGCGCACGGTGCGCGGTGCGCCCACGGTCAGGAAGTTGTCGGCAAAGGCGCCGGCCCAGTAATTGCGGCCGAAGACGTTGTCCACCGTACCGCGCAAGACCACTTTCCTGTCGGCAATGCGCGTGGTGTAGCGCGCGCCGACATCAAAGCGCGTCCAGCTCGGGGCACGCAAGGTGTTGGCCGAGTTGACCCACTGCTTGCCCGTATGCACCAGGCGTGCGTTCAGCGCCAGACCGGCCACAGCCGGAACATCCCAGTCTGCTGCGAGATTGGCGGCCCAGCGTGCTGCTCCGAATGCGTCATGGCCGTCGTTGGAGCCGCCCTGGGTGCTGGTCAGCTTGGGCTGCAGGTAGGTGATGCCGCCCAGCACGCGCAGGCTGGAGCTCAGAGCACCAAAGGTATTCCACTCCACACCGCGATTGCGCTGCTCGCCGTTGAGCTTGAGGGTATTGGCAGCGGTATCGATGGTGGTCGAAGGCTTCTCGATCTGGAACAGCGACAGCGTATTCGTCCAGCCTGCGCGGCGCCACTTCACGCCCGCCTCCATCTGCCTGGATTTGTAGGGCGCGAATGTCTCGCCTGCATTGGCGTAGGTGGAGCCGACCTCAAGGCCCGGACTCAGCCCTTCGATGTAGTTGGCGTAAAAGGACAGATCCTCACCCCAGGGCTTGGCCACCAGGCCCAGCATGGGGGTGACGGCGCTCTCGTCGTAGCCCTTCATCTTCTGGTTCACGCGCTGGTGGCGCGCGCCCAGTGTCAGCTGCAGCCTGTCCTGCAGCAGGCTCAGGGTATCGGCCACGGCAAGGCTGCGAATCACATTGTCGTTTTCCTGGCGCACGGCATTGCGCGGTCCGGCCAGAACCGGCAGCACCGGATCGTAGATATTGGTGGTGTAGCTGCTGCTGACCACAATGGGCAACGCGCGCCCGCTCTGCTGCTGCAGCTCGTTGAACGAGAACACCAACTGGTGGCCCACATCGCCGGTCTTGAAGCGGCCGCGCAAACCCGCGTCCAGCGCCGTGCTGTTGGTATAGCCCTGCAGGTTATAGGTCTGGCCCACGGCGGAGCCGTCGCCCACGGCATTGAGCACCACGCGCGTGCCCGTGGGCTGACCTGCATAGTCATGCCAGGCCTTGCCCAGGCTGCCGTAGAGCTGCCAGTGATCGCTGAGCTCGAAGCTGCCGCGCAGCGCCACGGACTTGTTCTCCACTTCGGTGTTGACGCCGCGGAACAGATTGTTGCTGGCATCCGGCGCCGCAATCAGATTCTTCATCTTGCCAAAGCTCACCATCACCGGACTGCCGTTGTCCAGGTTCACCTTGTAATGATAGGCATCAAGCCCCAGCGTGAAGCGATCGCCCTGATAGTCCAGCGCCACGGCACCCAGGCGGCGGCGGCGCTTCTGATCGTCGACCTCGGTTTCCCCGCTGGACAGCGCGCCGTTCACGCGTATTCCCAGACGGCGCTCGGGGCCGAAGCGCCGCGACACATCCACATGCTCCTGCAACTGCGAACCCGAGGTGAAGGTCGTGGTCAGCCGCGTCAGATCCCCGGCCAGCGGCTTCTTGCTGATCACATTCACCACGCCGCCCACCGCTCCATTGGGAGCCATGCCGCCGAGCAGCGCTCCCGGGCCCTTGAGCAGTTCCACGCGCTCGATCATCTCGGTCGGCACATGGCTGTCGGGAGCCAGGCCGTACAGGCCGTTGAAAGCCACTTCGCTGGCGTTGACGTCGAAGCCGCGGATCACATAGTTCTCATTGACATGGCCGGTATTGGTGGTGAAGCGCACCGAGGAGTCGTTTTCCAGCACGGCAGCTACCGTGGCCGCATTCTGGTCGCGGATCAGCTCTTCGGAGTAGGCCGTGATGTTGAAAGCAGCATCCATCACATCCACATTGCCCAGCAGCCCCAGCGCCGCCCCTTTGGCGACCTGGGCGCCAGGGGCAAGCGCAGGCAGACCCACGCTGTCCTGCCTGTCGGAAACCGTGACTTCGCTCAGGCGTTTTTCCTGCGGCTGCACTGTCCGGGGCGGCGTCTGTGCCTGGGATGCGGCACTCAGCGCCAGCAGTACCGCCAACCCCACGGCAGAGCGCGGGCTGCGGCAAGCCGCACAAGACAGCCAATGCGCGAATGGAACGACCTGCGTGGATGCGAGCGCTGAAGCCGACGGCGCCTTGCCTGCGCCGCCACGAACCGGGATTGCCATGTAGACCTCGTTATGAATCGATCTCCTATGGCTAGAACGAAGTGCGTGGCTAAGGCTTGTTGAGAATGAATCTCAATTGGTTAAATTGTATAACACGCAAACCTTCTCAAAACGATAGCAGCAAGCGATTTCCATGCATAGCGGTAACTCGTTTTCAGGGCTGAGTGCCGACGGGCTTTTCCGTCTCGCAGTCCTGCTCGGCGCTCTCGCTCATCAGCACGCGCACCACCTTGCGGGCGTCGGCATCGAAAACCGCGATATCGGGGCAGTAACGGGCACCTTGGGGCGTATCGACCTTGCGGTAGCTTGCGCCATAGCTCCTGACAACCTGGGGGGGCTGTCCGGCTCTGGGCTCGGCCAGCACCTGTACCTGGTTCTGGCCCATGGTGGCGGCAGGATCGGCATCGCACCAGTCGGCAGTAGGCTCCTGCGCCAGGCTCAGGTCGCTGCCGCGCTGGTACAGGCCGCTGGGCCAGCGCACATGGCCTTGCGCATAGCCCGGCACCTGATAGCAGGCCATGAGCTTGCCGCCCTTGCGCACCGGCAGCATATGGCTTTCGGCCTGCTCGACCAGCTCAGGCCCTGCGGGCTTCCAGGCGTAGATGTCCACGCCATGGCTGCAGCAGCTGGCACGCCATTCGCTGTAGATGCGCCTGGCCTTGCCATCGAAAGCGGGCGAGCTGATGTCCTGCAGGGATTGTGGCCCCAGCACCAGCTTCCGTGTGGCCGGGTCGTAAAGCCAGGTGCGGTGCGGAATATTCGGCCCCGCAGGCAGAACCAGCGCCTGGGTCAGATCCGGCCAGCCGTCAAAATTCGCATCCACCCAGCTTGGCTGCACCAGCCAGCAGCTGCCTGCGGCGGCGGTCGGCAGGCTTTGCTTCAGGCGTCCCTGCTCGTACACCTGGATGGCGGTAACCTGGAGGTCCATATGTTCGCCGCAGTCGGCCAGGGAGCGCAGCTTCTGATTCATCAGCAGGCGCAGCTCGTAATGCAGCGCATGGGGAAAAGCCGGGGGCTGGCGCAGCAGATCGACCGGCCAGCGTCTTTTGCCGTCCATGGATTGCCACCGGCCCTGCAGACGAGGCGGCGCCATGCCCGGCAAAGCCGCCAGCGACCAGCGGCCCGAAGGCTTGGGATCGCTTGCACCCGTCATGGGCGTTTCCGTCAGCTGTCCGCTTGCAGAACCCTCCAGATCAAGCGTGGCGCCGGGCCGATTGCAGGGCTCGTAGCAATAGCTGCCGCCGACGGCGCCGTCGAGCCGCCACAGCTCCAGCTTGACGGCCTTGCCGGCGATCTCGCCGCGATAGCTCGCCGACCAGACCACCGCTTCATGCAGGGTCTGTGCCGTCTCGGCATGCGCCATCGACACCCAGCTCATGAGCGCCAGAGCGATGTTCAGGCCCGCAACCCGGCCGGTCAGGCATTTCAGCGTCATATCACTTCCATTCACTTCGATCACCAGGCTCGTATCTGCATCATGCCCGCAGCAAACCCTTTAATGTGCGGCCAATATGAATACTGCAAGATGTGACAAATCTGCGCACAAGCATGGGCAGGCAAAGCGATTTATGCAATCAGACAACAACACACAACAAAGCCGCAACATGGGCCTGCTGGTCGCAGCCCAATCCCTGGGGGGAGCCTCTCCGCCCATCATCATCTCACTGGGCGGCCTGGTCGGGCAGCAGCTGTCGTCCAACCCTGCGGCCTCCACCCTGCCGGTCAGCATCTACCAGCTCGGCCTGGCGCTCTCCACCCTGCCGGCCGCCTGGATCATGAACCGCATGGGCCGCCGCGCGGCCTATGTGCTGGGAGCCGTTCTGGGCGTGATCTCCGGCGTGGTCGCCGCACAGGGCATTGCACACAGCGACTTCGTCACCTTCTGCATCGGCACTGCGCTGGCCGGCTTCTATGCGGCCTGCGTGCAGAGCTACCGCTTCGCCGCCACCGATATGGTGAGCGAGCCCGCGCAGCAGGCCAAGGCCATTTCGCGCGTGATGATCGGCGGCCTGATTGCCGCCATCATCGGCCCGCAGGTGGTGATCTGGACACGCGATGCCCTGCCGGCCACGCCGTTTGCCGGCAGCTTCTACAGTCAGGCGGCGCTGGCCCTGCTGGCCCTGCCTCTGCTCATGGGCCTGCGTCTGCCGCCGCCTCAGAGCAAGAAGGCTGTGGTCGGCGACGCCAGGCCTCTGGGCGAGATTGCCCGCACGCCCCAGTTCGTCGTGGCCTGCGCGGCCGGTGTGGTCAGCTACGGATTGATGGCGTTCCTGATGACCGCTGCGCCCATGGCCATGGTGGGCTGCGGCCACAGCGTGGGGGAGGCCGCCATGGGCATCCAATGGCATGTTCTGGCCATGTTCGTGCCCAGCTTCTTTACCGGCAAGCTGATTGCGCGTTATGGCAAGCAGCCCGTGACCGCCCTGGGCCTGCTGATGATAGGCGCGGCCGGCGTGCTGGCCTTGATGGGCCTGGACATCTTCCACTTCTGGGGCTCGCTGATTTTGCTGGGCGTGGGCTGGAACTTCGGCTTCATCGGCGCCACCGCGCTGCTGACCGAGTGCTACCGCCCCTCGGAGCGCGCCAAGGTACAGGCACTCAACGACTTCCTGGTCTTCGGCACGGTGGCCGTGGCCTCCTTCGGATCAGGGCAGCTGCTGCACAGCGCCGGCTGGAACGGCATCAATATCGGCATGCTGCCCCTGGTGGCCGTCGTGCTGGTGCTGCTGGGCCTGCACAGCCAGCGCAGGGCAAAGGCCTGAAGCTGCGCCAGTGTTTCCCTCCTCGGACCGCTATCAAAGTAGAAGCTTATATCGCATTGCTGGTATGAAAATCAAACTATTTCAACCATGAAATTCATTCCTTCAAAGCGCTAACAGCTATATTTTATATAGCATCACATTCCCGGCGCATGCGCACAGCCGGCGTTGCCTGACGGCAGGGTCAACGCTCGCAGCAGACCGTCGCCAGGACCGCCGCCGGCAAGCCGGGAGGAAACGCCAGCCTCCAGCCCGGCTGCGGCTT
>Ga0067045_1004491_pt1 | contig 10057 bp, 9 predicted proteins | sample TerdegcTABiofilm_FD_59184 | JGI IMG/M metagenome (GOLD analysis project Ga0067045, IMG submission 59184) | Combined Assembly of (Gp0054472, Gp0054536) Wastewater bioreactor microbial communities from Singapore -Terephthalate degrading... | reverse complement strand
CTGCTGGTCGGCTGCCGTCAAATTTTTGTACGGCTGCAAGGCTGTAACATAAATTGCTCTTTCTGCGACACTCCTTCCAACGAGACCAATTTTTGCAAAATTGAGCAGCATCCAGGATACAAAGATTTCATAAGTATTCCCAACCCTTTGACGGCTGAAGACGTTGCTGTCGCGGCACGCTCTTACGACCTGTCAATACACCATTCCATAAGCATTACCGGAGGCGAGCCTCTACTCCGGACATCATTTATCAGGGAATTGGTTCCATTGCTGAAAGGTACCCGGCATGGAATCTATCTTGAGACAAACGGCACTTTACCCGAGAAACTTGCAGATGTAATTGAATTTATCGACATTATCGGGATGGATATTAAGCTGCCTAGCATAAGCGGTCTGCCTCCTTTTTGGAAAGAGCATAAGAATTTTCTTAAAGTAGCTACTAAAAAGCAAGTTTTTGTTAAAGTGGTTGTCGGAGAGGATACCACGGAAGAAGAGATTGAGCATGCTGCCGGTTTGATCAACGAATTTGGCAATAATTTAACCATGATAATCCAGCCGGTCAGTCCAACAACCAACAGAATAAAAGGTATTTCGCCCGGCCGGGCACTTGATTTACAGCGGCTGGCCTTAAAAAAACTTGCAGATGTGCTAATAATTCCCCAGACTCACAAGATAATCGGCCTTCTTTAACATGATTAACATGATTAAGATTGGCCTTAGGAGGGAAACTGTGTTCGATCAACTCAAAATTGAAAAAGCCGTAAAGATGATTCTTGAGGCTATCGGAGAAGACCCGGATAGAGAAGGTTTAAGGGAAACGCCGGCCAGGGTTGCCCGGATGTATGAGGAAATATTTAGCGGCCTGTGGGAGGATCCGGAGGTGCATTTAGAGAAAATATTCTCCGGCGACCACGAGGAAATGGTTATCGTAAAGGATATACCACTTTATTCCATTTGCGAGCACCACCTGCTGCCGTTTTATGGTAGGGCACACGTCGCGTATATCCCCCGCAAAGGAAATGTGACCGGTTTATCTAAATTGGCCAGACTGGTAGAAGGTTTTGCCAGGCGTCCTCAACTCCAGGAAAGGCTTACTTCCCAAATCGCCGATTCCATTATGCACAGGTTAAACGCCCAGGGAGCGCTCGTGGTTATTGAGGCTGAACATATGTGTATGACCTTTCGGACGGGGTAAAAAAACCCGGTTCAAAGACTGTTACATCGGCAGTCAGGGGTATCTTCCAAAGGAGCGAGGCAACCAGGGCGGAAGCATTTTCTCTGGTTAAAGATTGAAATACTGCGTAAAAAAATAGCTTAGGATTCTTTTTAGTAGCTTTAAGGAGGAATAAATTGGATAACAACAGTATTTCCACCACAGGAAAACTTGAACTAATGGCTGTTAAATCTTTCAAAGCCAATGATGAGATGTATAAAATTATCGACTTTCTAAACAAAACTTTAAAAGGTAGGCATGTTATTTTTGGACTGACTAAAGATACTGCCAAGGGTTCCATGAGTATATCGATCTATGAGACATGAAAGCGGAGATATCAATGCGTATATTAATCAGTAATGACGACGGGATTAATGCTAAGGGAATAACCCAACTGAGAAAGTCCCTGGAGGAACACGCAGAAATTTTTGTGGTAGCCCCGGACCGGGAAAGAAGCGCGACGGGTCATAAAATCACCATGCACAGGCCGCTTAGAGTAAAAGAACAGGTATATCCGGGCACAAACTCAAAAGGCTGGGCAGTGGACGGCACTCCTTCGGACTGTGTTAAATTAGGTTTGGAAGCTTTGCTTCCAGTTCTTCCGGATTTAGTTATTTCGGGAATCAACCTTGGGCCGAATCTTGGTACGGATGTCTTGTATTCTGGTACAGTCTCGGCAGCGATTGAAGGGATTATTAATGATATTCCGGCTATCGCCATATCATTAGCCAGTTACGAGTATCAGGACTTTACCTATTCGAGCAAATTTATTAAAAATTTGGTAACAGGTTTCGGAAAAGAGCTGCACGGTGGTATTTTATTAAATGTCAACATTCCACCCGGGATACCGCGTGGCGTAAAAGTAACCAAGTTGGGAAACAGGCGTTATACGAATGTATTCTATAAAAGAACCGACCCAAGAGGCGGAACTTACTTTTGGATGGCGGGGGAGCCTTTCGACGTAGACGGAGATAACCCTGATACCGATGTATGGGCCATTAATGAAGGTTTTATATCAATCACGCCGATTCATTATGACTTGACCAATTACCAGATGATAGGCGATATTAATAATCTGATAAAAGGATTAGATATGCTATAATTGCTTTTTAATTTCGATTTTTTAAATATATAATCGCCCTCAACCTGTTTAGGTCATTGCGGCTGATACCGCCATTAAATATCAAAAGCAGGATATAAATGCTCAAGCCATTAACAGCGGCTCCAACGGTCGCCAGGAACTCAGAACGGGTGTAAGCAAACAAGTAATTCTGCGACAGCACAATTACAAAACCCATCCCCACTGCTGCAATCAATGGTTTTAAGAGTAATTTGTGTAATTTTATTTTCAAACCGGAAAACTTACATACATCAGCCAGGTTTAGCCAAGCCATAACAATGTAACAAATAACAAAAGCTACAGATGTACCTTGTATGCCTAGTTGTGGGATTCCGGTTAAGTAATATATTCCGGTTATTTTGAATAAAGAAGCAATGACCAGGTTTCTAAATGGCCTTGAGGCTTTGCCGAGGCCCTGGAGAATACCGGTAGAGGTTTGCACAAGGTACAGATAAGGCCCTCCCAAAGCAAGTATACTAAGGCTTGCTCCTGCTTTTGGATATCCAAAAATGAATCCGCATAATTCCTCAGACAGTATCATAAAGATAACGGCGCTGGGTATCCCGGCCAATAAGGTAATTCTAACAGCGTCTTCACAGCGAGCGCGGACAAGTTGCAAATTATTTACAGCCAGCGCACCCGATATTGCCGGAAGTAGAGCGGTCGCAAGTGAAATAGTGATAATCGCCGGGGCAAATAGCAGGCTTTGGGATATCCCCACGAATTGCCCGTAAACAGCGGTAGCTTCAGTTAATCCAAGTCCGTTTGACAACAAACGTTGGGGAATCAAAACAGCATCTATCCATAGAAGAGATGTGGACACAAAACGAGTCAATGTGACTGGGAAAGCCAGGTTAAAAACTCTGGTTGCAATAGAAAATAGTGATTCAAACTGAGTTTTTATTAATCTGGATGGTGCACGCGGGCGATTGCGTGAATAAACTAACAGTATGGTAATAAGGCCGGCCAATTCACCTATTATAACACCTAGTGAAGCTCCGGCTGCCGCATATTCAACACCTTTCGGTAAAAGCATATAAGCAATAAATAAGCCGGAAACACACCTGATCAGCTGTTCCAGAGACTGGCTTAAAGCCGTCGGTGTCATCTGCTGAAGTCCCTGAAAAAAACCGCGGAAGGCGGAGCAAAGCGATACTATAATAATACCTGGAATAAGGCTTAAAAAACAGTAATATACTTTGGGATTGAAAAAGACATATTTAAGCAGGAAGGGTGCACCATAACAGCATAATATTGTTAATAAAGTGCTGCTTGTAACAAGGGCGAACAAGCAGATTCTGAAAATCCGGTAAGCCCCGGAAAGATTGCCGCAAGCCACCTCTTCCGACACCAATTTAGCTATGGCTACTGGAATGCCNGCAGAAGCCATTACCAATAACAAAACATATACAGGATAAATCATATTAAATAGGCCAATACCCTCCGGCATAATCAAACGAATCATAAACACTTCATATATGAAACCCAGTATTTTGTTAAACAATCCGCTTAACAGCAGGATTAGTGTTCCGTTGATTAATGATTGACCGGCCATTTTTATACCTGCCTTAAATAAGTTATCTTCAATAGCGGTATCCTGATAATATCTATGCAACCTTAATTTTCCTATGAGGTAAATTTTAAGGTATGACATCCTTTTTAACTAAAAAAAATCGCTGTTATTTTTAAAAAAACAAGGAATTTATAGGCCCATTGTAGAATTACACCCTTGTGTTTATCTTGTGTTTATGCCATGTGCCTGGGGTACAGTTATTATTACTCCTGAGGGGGTTCTTTTTGTTTTCATCCAGAAAATCCCTGCTTGGGCTCTAAGTAGTATAGAAATATTGCTTTAAGGAAACCATTATTTACAAAAGGGGGAACACGATTTGAAGAATTATCAAACCAGTCAAATACGCAATGTGGGGGTAGTTGCGCACGGCGGAGCCGGTAAAACCTCACTTGTTGAAGCCATGCTCTTTAATACCGGGGTTCTCTCCCGGCTGGGCAGGGTGGAGGACGGTACCACGACTTCTGACTACCACCCGGAAGAGATTGCAAAGCAAATAACCATACATGCCAGCCTTGTTCCTTGTGAGTGGAACGGTGTTAAAATTAACCTGCTGGATACACCAGGTTTTTCGGATTTTATCGGCGAAGTAATAGGAGCGTTGAGAGTTGCCGATTGCGCGATGTTCGTTGTATCCGCAGTGGACGGTGTGGAAGTACAACATGAAGTGATATGGGATATAGCGGAAAAATACGACTTGCCCAAGATAATATTTGTAAATAAAATGGACCGTGAGAATGCCAGTTTCAATAAAGTCCTGGATGAACTTAAAACTAAATTCAAGGGCAATTTTGTTCCCATCCAGATACCTAACGGTTCATTTAATACCTTTACTGGTGTAGTGGATATCATCAATAATAAAGCCTATACTGGAGATGGCAAGGGTAAAGAAGCGCCGGTACCCGGAGAGCTTGCCGGTGAGGTTGACCAGTACCGTGAACAGCTTATTGAAGCTGCGGCGGAGGGAGACGACGACCTGACCATGAAATATTTGGAAGGGGAGGAACTTTCTCTGGATGAAATTAAAGATGGGTTAAAGAAAAGCATCGCGCAAGCAAAAGTTGTTCCGGTATTAGCTGGTTCAGCAACGAAGAACACCGGCGTGGCTCAGTTGATGGATGTGATTGCGAACTACTTGCCGGCTCCCCAGGAAGACAGCAGTCCTATGTCGGCCCTGGTATTTAAAACTATTGCCGACCCCTATGTCGGTAAGATGAATTTCCTTCGCGTGTTCAGCGGTAATTTTAAGAGCGATACGGTGGTATTAAACAGTACAAAAGAGAAAACAGAAAAAATCGGCAACGTTCTTTATGTCAGAGGTAAGAGTACGGTCCAGACCGATCTGGTTCCCACCGGTGATTTAGCCGTTGTTGTAAAATTACAGGACACCGCGACAGGAGACACGTTATGTGACAAGGACAAACCGGTTGTGCTGGAAGGGATCGACTTCCCAAAACCAACCCTGGCAGTAGCAATCGCTCCCAAGAGTAAAAACGATGAAGACAAGTTGGGTGACGCCGTTAACAAACTGCTGGAAGAAGATCCGACCATGCGGGTTGAGAAAAATACCGAAACCAAACAGACGCTTATTATAGGCATGGGTGAACTGCACATAAACATTATGGTCGAGCGACTGAAGCGTAAATATGGTGTTGATGTAGTGATGAATGATCCTAAGGTACCTTACCGGGAGACCATTAGGGCAAAGGTTGAAGTTGAAGGAAAACATAAAAAACAATCAGGTGGCCGTGGCCAGTACGGTCACGTTTGGATACGTTTTGAGCCTAACCCGGAGGAAGACTTTGTATTTGCTGAGGAAGTTTTTGGGGGTTCTGTTCCCAGAAATTATTTTCCCGCGGTTGAAAAAGGCCTCCGGGAAGCAATGGCAGAAGGAGTATTGGCAGGTTACCCAACAACAGGAGTTAAGGCCACCCTGTATGATGGTTCCTACCACACTGTGGATTCTTCGGAACTGGCTTTTAAAATTGCCGCTTCACTGGCTTTTAAAAAAGGTGCCATGCAGGCTAAACCTGTCCTCCTGGAGCCGATTATGAACGTGGAAGTATTAGTTCCCGATAACTTCATGGGGGATATAATTAGTGATTTCAATACCAAGCGCGGCCGGGTACTAGGCACTGAACCACAGGGCAAACAAACCTTGATTAAAGCACACGTTCCACTATCTGAAATGTACCGGTATGCCATTGATCTCAAGTCAATGACACAGGGCCGCGGTTCTTTCACGATGGAATTTAACGACTATGAAGAGGTTCCGGCACGCTTGGCGGAAGATATTATTAAGAAGGCTAAGGCAGAGCAAGAAGCCGATAAGTAGTAAAGCATATATACCCTGCGTATCTCATTGTGCGGTAAGGTACACAGGGAAATAACCAAGAAAACTTCAAAAGTGGTGGCCGATGTTTCTTGCAGGCAAGTTGTAGACACTGTTGCCGGGGAGACTGCGGCCATCAAATCATTTCTGATACCCATCACATGGCCCAGCCTGTTTTTACTTTTAACTAACGGTCCGTTTCTTCTTTAATATTTACTATATATTTACAATTAAACTAGAATTAAGACAATACTTTCGCAGGAAGTAACATCTTGTCAAGCACTCTCCCATTAATACAACTTGCTGCCAGCTAGAACCAGGCATTAAGATTTGCGACACCGCGCCGCATTCGGCAAGGTAATATCCAGATTAGTCCACAGCCGGTGATTAGCACATTTATCATCTCCTGCATATTATATAAAAAACAAAAGGAGTGATTCTTAAATGGCATTTGGTACTGGTACAGTTGCTGGTGGTGCCTGCGGCCCAGGTTTTGGTAACTTCGGGTTTATCATCTTTTTAATTTTCATCCTGCTCATCTTTGGTGTGGGCATCTGTGGCGGCTGTATTTAGAGTTAAAAACATTATAAACCTTAGACAGCGTTTATTTAACCACCGTGTTTTATTTACCGGTGGTTAAATATTGGCATTAATAATAGCCGATTGTATAATTAAAAAGTACATATGTTTCGCTGGCGCCAGCCGTTGGGGATAAACAGTTTATTTCAATTATTAATTATGAAAGGAAAAAATGATATGATTGTACCGGCAATAACTATAATTGAGAAAGCGTATTGGTTTATTTTTTATAAGAATAAATTGTTGACATTTTTAGATAATGGTACGGTTACTATACCTTTAATTCCTGACATTTCTATCTTCAATTTGGAACCAGTAAAAAAACAATATTTGGGTACGTTAAATAACTATCCATGTTTTAGTGTAGAAATATTTAGCGAACCACTATCCATCCCTGAAAACGTGAAATTCATGGGGTTAAGACAGTTATTTGGGCTCATTGAGGAAAAATTATTTTGGTTGGCAGGTAGGGCGATTCAAATTGTTAATTGGGATCGTACACATCAATATTGCGGTCAATGTGGAACTCGAACGAATGAAAAGTTAAATGAATATGCTAAAGTATGTCCAAATTGTGGGTTCACCAGCTATCCTCGAATTTCTCCATCTATTATTGTTGCGGTAATAAAAAATGATAAGATTTTACTTGTTCAAAGTAATCATTTTAAGTCAACGTTTTACACCGTAATATCGGGGTTTGTTGAACCTGGGGAAACGTTAGAGGAATGTTTGATCAGAGAAGTTAAAGAGGAAGTAGGTATAGAAGTAAAAAATATATCCTACTTTGGCAGCCAATCTTGGCCTTTTCCTAATTCACTAATGATTGCGTTTACCGCTGAATATGATAAAGGAGAAATATATATTGATGAGGAAGAAATTATAGACGCAAGGTGGTTTACAGTAGATAATCTTCCTTGCTTACCAAATTCAATCAGCATTGCTAGACAATTAATCGATTGGTTTATAGAAAAAAATATGCCAGGAGGTCCACGTTTATAAGGACGGTGATGAAAGACAGTTCTTATTTTCAATATTAGTCATTGGTACAAGCTACATTGATGGGGTTCTTAAGCGAATATTAGTGTGTATAATCAACCAAGTTGGGCTAAAGTTACAGTCTGACCGGGGGAATGGAAAAATGGAATCAGTTTTAGAAGGTTTAAAGACAAAGCCAATCATGAGAAGCGAAGATATATTTATTTTGCGTGATTATATTGGCAAAAAGTATCCCGACTCCGGTATCAAAGAACGAGCTAATATTCTTTCGAATGCCGTTCATAGAATAATTGATAGGCACATTCAAGAGTTCAATGATAGATACAGGTTTCAGATTAGGGTTAGCCTATTACGAAGAGCCGTTTCAAAGAATCATTATGCAATTAACGATGACGATATCTTTAGGACTTGTATTGCAATTAATAACAATGAAGAAGATTATATGGAATCACTTACCGAATGGGTGAATCGCCGGCAGGAAATCCCCGTTTCCAGAGAAACTCTAATAAATTTCGTTAACAAAGTTCGCCATTTCGCTGGGGACAAGCTGGATCACGATTGGAGTCTTATTCTTGAGTATCTGAACAATATCGATTTTGAATCGAAAACAAATCTTTTACCGATACCGGACATACAAAAGACTTTATCCTGTCTTAGGGAACTGCTTACCATGGTTTGCCAGCATGCTTCCGTGTTGTTGTTTAAAAAGAAAGCCTACTTATTTATATGCGCTTTCCTGCTAATACCTATCTCCATTTCTTTCCAACCTCTGAAAAACATAGTGGTATCAGTTCCTAAGATGATAGTATCCAAGCATATGATAGGGGAATCTGAGATAAAGAAGTCTGTAGGATACGCTGATATCTATAAACCCACAATTCAACAAGAAATCAATCTTGAGGACTTGTTATATAAAGAAATCGATACTTCCAGGTTAAGGCAATCACTGATGAAGAGAAATTCAATCCTTGCAGAAGAGCCTTATTTATCTGTAATTATTCAAACAGCAAAAGAATTCAACATAAACCCCATTTTTCTTTTTGCTATAGCAGGGCAGGAACAGTCTTTTGTACCCAGGCATGATAGGGAGGCCGTTACAGTTGCCAACAACCCATTTAACGTTTATCATAGTTGGATTGAGTACAATACAAGTATTAATGATTCAGCCAGGATAGCATCAGTAACAATATCAAATTTACTCCTGACAAAACCGGATACCGTAGACCCTGTAACATGGATCAACCAACATTACTGTGAAGATAATAAATGGCGGGTGGGCGTCAGCTGGTTTTTTAAAGATTTAAGCAAGGAAGTAGAAGAGGAAGGGTAAAAAAGCGAACCAGACAACCAACTTGATAGTTTAAGAAATTTTATTCTTTTTTAAAGATAATCTTTTAAAGATATTATTATTCTAATTATGTAAACTCCCAGTTTCCAAAGAAACCATTACAGACGGCTGTAACAAAACGCCAACGGCAGGGTACATGATCGCCAGCATGAAGGCGTTCTGGTGTCAAAGGCTATTACTTAAAAATAAATGAATGAAAAGCCAAACGTATGTTTTTAAAGCATTTATTGTTGGAATAATATACTAGGGCTGATTTCACAAACATCTGCTAGCAGGAGAGGGTTTTTTAATGGACTTTGAGAAGCTTTCCAATAAAATTCAGGAGACAAAAGGCAAATATTATAAACTTATCCTTCTTTTGAGCCCCTTTGCGGAGACCAATACAAAATGTTTAAAAGAAGCCAGTAAAGCTTTAAACTATCCTTACATAAATTTTAGCCTGGTCCTGGCAGGTAAATTAATGGATATTCCAGCATATAGAAGACGTTCTCAGATTGTCAACTTGTTACCTAACCTGGTGAGGGGCTATTCTGAGGATGTTCTATTTTTCGATCATATTGAGATATTGTTTTTACCGGATTTGGGGGTAGATCCCTTTAGAGCTTTGCAGCAAATGAGCCGCAATAAAACAATAGTTGTTGGTTGGACCGGAGAGTACGATGGTAAAAAAATGACTTATGCCAGCCAGGGGCATCCGGAATACAAACGGTATCATGGCCTGACCGAAGAAGATTTTGTATTTTTAACTGTCTAAAGGAGGATGGGGAGTTCGAAGTACGGGGATTTAGTGCAATTTGAACCAATTGACACCGTGGTGCAGGTCATGGAGGCCAACGACTATGCCGGGGCCCAGCGGCTGGTTAAGACGTTTGTTATCTCAGATAGGATGGCTGAAAAAA
>Ga0067045_1005586_pt1 | contig 10058 bp, 5 predicted proteins | sample TerdegcTABiofilm_FD_59184 | JGI IMG/M metagenome (GOLD analysis project Ga0067045, IMG submission 59184) | Combined Assembly of (Gp0054472, Gp0054536) Wastewater bioreactor microbial communities from Singapore -Terephthalate degrading... | reverse complement strand
TCCGAATTCCCAATTGGATGCGGATTTAAAAAAAATTCCTCTATGGTAAGTAGGAGGAATTCAATAACGATGGTTCAAGCAAAGCCTTGTGCCATCTGCCTCGGCGAATGCCGAGAGGCTATTTAATAATTTAGAAGGTAAAATAATGCGGCCATTTCGGTTGAAATCGGAATACAAGCCCATGGGGGACCAGCCCAAGGCTATCTCCGCCCTGGTAGATGGCTTGCGGAAAGGTTATCAGGGACAGGTCTTGCTGGGTGCTACCGGCACCGGCAAAACGTACACGATAGCCCAGGTGATCCAGGCTGTCCAGCGGCCGGCTTTGATCCTGGCGCCGAACAAGACTCTGGCTGCCCAGCTTTGCGGGGAGTTTAAAGAATTCTTTCCGGACAACGCGGTGGAGTATTTTGTCAGTTATTACGACTACTACCAGCCGGAAGCCTATATTCCCCATACGGATACCTACATTGAGAAGGACTCGTCTGTCAACGAAGAAATAGATAAATTGCGCCACTCGGCCACCTGCGCTCTCTTTGAGCGGCGGGACGTGATTATCGTGGCCAGTGTTTCATGTATTTACGGTTTGGGTGACCCGGAGGAATACAGCACGCTGGTGCTTTCCCTGCGCCAGGGTGAAAGCTATGACCGGGACGCCGTCCTGCGCAAACTGGTGAGCATTCAGTACGAGCGCAACGATATTAATTTTATCCGGGGCAAGTTCAGGGTGCGGGGCGATGTTGTTGAAATTTTCCCGGTTTCAGCCACGGAAAAAGCAATCAGAGTGGATTTCTACGGTGACGAAGTGGAAAGGATGCTGGAGTTCGACGTGCTGACCGGGGAAATTCTCGGGGAGCGCAAGCATGTGTCTATCTTTCCGGCCAGCCACTACGCCACCTCTAAGGAAAGGATGGACCGGGCTGTCATATCCATAGAAACTGAGTTGGAAAAACGGCTGGCCGAGCTGCGCTCTAAAGAAAAACTGCTGGAGGCGCAGCGTTTGGAGCAGCGCACCAGCTACGATCTGGAAATGATGCAGGAAATGGGGTTTTGCAGCGGGATTGAGAACTATTCGCGGCATCTGACGGGCAGGGCGCCGGGACAGGCCCCCTATACCCTGCTGGACTACTTTCCCAAGGATTTTATCATGTTTATCGACGAGTCCCATGTTACGGTACCGCAGGTGGGCGGCATGTACGAGGGGGACCGCTCCCGCAAGCGGTCCCTGGTGGAGCATGGCTTCCGGCTGCCTTCAGCTTTCGACAACCGCCCGCTGACTTTTCCGGAATTTGTGGAACGGTTGAATCAAGTTGTTTACACTTCCGCCACACCCGGTCCTTACGAGTTGAAAAACAACGCCCAGGTGGTTGAGCAGATTATTCGCCCCACCGGTTTGGTGGACCCGGAAGTAGCTATCCGGCCCACCAAGGGGCAGATTGACGACTTGTTGCAGGAGATCCAACTGCGGGTTCAAAAACAGGAAAGAGTGCTGGTGACTACGCTGACCAAGAAGATGGCTGAAGACCTTACGGATTATTTCCGTGAGGCGGGGATCAAAGTGCGCTACCTGCACTCGGATATAAATACCATCGAGCGCATGGAAATACTGCGCGACTTGCGGCTGGGAGTTTTTGACGTTTTGGTGGGCATCAACCTGTTAAGAGAGGGCCTGGACCTTCCCGAGGTGAGCCTGGTAGCCATCCTCGACGCCGACAAAGAAGGCTACCTGCGCTCCGAGCGTTCCTTGATCCAGACCATCGGCCGGGCGGCCCGCAACGCCGAAGGCAAGGTGATTATGTACGCGGACAAGGTCACCGGTTCGATGAAGACAGCCGTCAATGAAACTGAGCGCCGCCGGAAAATACAAATTGAGTATAACAAAAAGCATGGAATTACTCCGGAAACCGTCCGCAAGGCGGTGCGGGACGTGATCGAGGCCACCCGGGTGGCGGAACCGAAAGCAGTTTATGAAACCGGCCCGCGTGCGGGCAAGAAGATGAAAAAGACCGAGTTGAAAAAATATATCGCCTCGCTGGAAAAAGAGATGCAGGGGGCGGCGCGCCGGCTTGCTTTTGAACAGGCGGCGCAGCTGAGGGATATTATTATCGAATTGCGGCTTCAGCTTAGGGGCGAGAAGGGCGTCAGGCCGGCAGTAGCGGAAGAAGTGTCCGCAACAGATATGGTTAATCGTTGAAATATTATTACATTGAGAGCGGAGAATACCATTAAGGATAATTGAATTTAGTATGGAATGTGTTACCTTATGAAAGGATGAATTAAAGCGCAATATAAAGTGGTTAAGCTAGCCAGTAAAGGTCAAATGACTCTGACGAAGCGTATATCTTAATGGAGAAGAGATTATTTTAAAAAAGGTGAAAAATATTGTCACGATAACTATCTGGCTGAGGGTGGACCGCCACTTTGTCCAGTATGGCTTTAATGTTTTGCTGTTAAAAGCCGTTACTGAATAAAGGTGATTCATCTTTAATTATTAATGGTATAGTAGGAGTTTTTTTATGCTTGACAAAATCTTAATCAAGGGCGCGCGCGTCCACAACTTGAAAAATATTGATGTTGAGATTCCCCGCGACAAGTTTGTGGTGATCACCGGCTTATCGGGCTCCGGCAAGTCCTCGCTGGCTTTTGACACTATTTACGCCGAGGGGCAGCGCCGTTATGTGGAATCTCTTTCAGCTTACGCCCGCCAGTTTCTGGGACAAATGGACAAGCCGGAGGTGGATTACATCGAAGGGCTTTCCCCGGCCATATCCATCGATCAGAAGACCACCAGCCACAACCCGCGCTCTACGGTGGGCACGGTGACGGAAATTTATGATTACTTGAGGCTGCTCTACGCCAGAATAGGACGCCCTCACTGCCCCCGCTGCGGCAAGTTGATCACCCGGCAGGCGGTGGAGCAAATGGTGGACCGCCTGGCTTCCCTTCCGGAAGGCACGCGCCTGCAGATCCTCTCGCCGGCAGTGCGCGGCAAGAAAGGCGAACATGTGAAAGTTATTGAAGACATCCGCCGGAACGGTTTCGTCAGGGTCAGGGTGGACGGCGAGGTGCTGGACACCTCAGGGGAAATCAAGCTGGACAAGAACAAGAAGCACACTATCGAGCTGGTGGTGGACCGTATTATCGTCCGGCCGGGCTTCGAGAGACGGCTCGCCGATTCGCTGGAAACCGCCCTCAAGCAAGGCGGCGGCCTGGCGGTGGCGGTAGTCGGCGGAACGGAAGAAATCACCTTCAGCGAGAATTTTGCCTGTGTCGATTGCGGCATCAGCATAATGGAAATTACACCGCGCCTGTTCTCTTTCAACAGCCCTTACGGGGCCTGTCCCGAGTGCACCGGGTTGGGTTTCAAGAAAGAGATCGACCCGGACCTGGTTATACCCGACCGGCGCAAGTCCATTGCCGGCGGGGCGATTGAAGGCTGGTCCAAAGGCGGTTACTCTTATCAGTTTCTGGAGGGAGTGGCGCGTCACTACGGCTTCAGTGTGGATACTCCGCTGCAAGAACTGGCGCCGGAACACCTGGACATTATCTTGTACGGAACGGGCGGCAACCGGATTCATTTTATTTTGCAGAATGATTTTTACGGCCGCAGACACGAAATGTACGTGCCCTTTGAAGGGGTGATTAACAACCTGTCCCGCCGCTATAAGGAAACGGCGTCGGAGCACCAGCGGGAGGAAATTGAAAACTACATGAGCAGCCGCCCCTGCCCGGCTTGCGGCGGCGCCAGGCTCAAGCCGGAGGTGCTGGCGGTGAAAGTGGGGGACCGCTCCATTACCGAGGTCACCCGCTTTTCGGTGCTGGAGGCGCGGGATTTCTTCAGCACGCTGGATTTAACCGGGCGGGAAAGAATGATTGCCCGGCAGGTTTTGAAGGAAATTAACGAGCGCCTGGGGTTTCTGGTAAATGTGGGGCTTGATTATCTTACCTTGGACCGGGGGGCGGGAACCCTTTCAGGCGGCGAGGCGCAGCGAATCAGGCTGGCCACGCAGATCGGCTCCGGGCTGATGGGTGTGCTCTATATCCTGGACGAGCCGAGCATCGGGCTGCACCAGCGGGACAACCAGCGCCTGCTCCGCACGTTGGAACGCCTGCGCGACCTGGGAAATACGTTGATTGTTGTAGAGCATGATGAAGATACAATGCTTGCTGCCGACCATATCATTGATATCGGTCCCGGCGCCGGGGTGCACGGCGGCCGGCTGGTGGCGTCCGGCAGCTATCAGGATATTGTTGACAATCCGGATTCAATTACCGGTCAGTACCTGAGCGGCAAGAAGGCCATCCCAATGCCCTTTTCCCGCCGCCAGGCCAACGGCAAGGAAGTGGTGGTGGCGGGAGCGGCGGAAAACAACCTGAAAAATATTGATGTGTCGTTCCCGCTGGGCGTGTTTATCTGTGTGACCGGGGTCTCCGGATCGGGCAAAAGCACCCTGGTGAATGATATTCTATACAGGAAACTGGCGCAGGAACTGCACCGGGCGAGGACCCAGCCCGGGCGCTGCCGGGGCGTCGACGGCATCGAACACCTGGATAAAGTAATTGATATCAACCAGTCTCCCATCGGGCGCACGCCCCGGTCCAACCCGGCCACTTATACCGGAGTATTNAATGATATTCGCGATCTTTTCGCCATGACGCCGGANGCGAAGATGCGCGGTTATAAAGCCGGGCGTTTTAGCTTTAACGTCAAAGGAGGGCGCTGCGAGTCCTGCCAGGGAGACGGGATTATCAAAATTGAGATGCACTTCCTGCCGGATGTATANATACCCTGCGAGGTGTGCAAGGGCCTGCGCTACAACCGGGAGACCCTGGAGGTCCGCTACAAGGGCAGGAATGTTGCCGATGTGCTGGAAATGACGGTGGACCAAGCNGTGGAGTTNTTCAGGCAAATCCCGAAAATTCATCGCAAGCTGAAGACCTTGCAGGATGTCGGCTTGGGCTATATCCGCCTCGGGCAGCCGGCTACCACCCTTTCGGGCGGCGAGGCCCAACGGGTCAAACTGGCCACGGAACTGTCCAGACGTTCCAACGGCAAGACCTTTTACATCCTGGACGAACCCACCACCGGCCTGCATACCGCCGACATCGACCATTTGCTGAAAGTGCTGCACCGGCTGGTGGATGCCGGGGATACAGTGGTAGTGATTGAGCATAACCTTGATGTGATCAAAACTGCCGACTATATTATTGACCTGGGCCCCGAAGGGGGCAACATGGGTGGTGAGGTGGTGGCAACCGGCACTCCGGAAGAAGTGGCGGCAGTATCGGAATCATATACCGGGCAGTTTCTGGGTAAAGTCCTCGCCAGGGGACCACGGCAAAGGTTTTGGAGGGAAGTGGAGGAAGAACCGCCGGCGCTGAGCAAGAGTGTTGGTGAGTGAACTTATCAATTGGGGACATTCCTTAACCCCAAAGTTAGGCTATAAAGAGAGGGATGTCCCCTTTCCATCGGGGACATTCCTCTGACCCCAAAGAAAGGCTTTAGAGAGAGGTGTGTACCCTTTCCTTAAAGGCGGTGGTAAATTGCAACTGGAAGAAAAACTGAAACTGCTCCCCGCCAAGCCGGGGGTTTACCTTTACCGTAACGCCGACGGTGAAATAATCTATGTAGGCAAGGCGCTATCGCTAAAAAATCGGGTTCGTTCTTACTTCCAGGCAGGCGCGCAGCACCAGCCCAAAACGAAGGTAATGCTGGAAAAAGTAGCCGGCCTGGATTATATTGTCACCGACTCCGAAGTGGAGGCGCTAATCCTGGAACAGAACCTGATCAAGGAACACCGCCCCCGCTACAACGTTTTACTTAAGGATGACAAAAGCTATCCGTATCTGAAAATTACGTTGAATGAAAGCTATCCGCGAGTGCAGATTACCCGCCGGCACGTTAAAGACGGGTCAAGATATTTCGGGCCTTACACCAGGGTGGGGGCGGTAAACGAAACCTTGCGCCTTCTGAAAAAGATCTTCCCATTCCGTTCCTGCAAGCAGCGTGAACCGGCAGCAAGAGAAAGACCCTGCCTGAACCATCACATCAAGCGTTGCCTTGGCCCTTGCTGCGGGCTTACGGACCGGGAAACATACCGGGCGATGATCAACGAGGTGTGTCTTTTCCTGGAAGGGCGGCAGGANGATCTGATCAAACACCTGACGGCCAGAATGGAAGAAGCCGCGGGAAATCTNGAGTTCGAAAAGGCCGCCGTACTGCGCGACCAATTGCGGTCGGTGCGGGAAGTAATTGAAAAACAAAAGATTATTTCAAACGGCTTTGAGGATCAGGACGTTATAGCCATGGCCAGGGCATTTGACGAGGCTTGCGTAATGGTGTTTTTTGTGCGGGGCGGCAAGCTGATCGGGCGGGATCATTTCATCCTGAAAGGCACGGAAGACCTGAGCCGTGCCGAAGTGCTCGGCGCGTTTATCAAACAGTATTATACCGGTATTGATTTTATCCCCCGGGAAGTTCTCTTGTCCGAAAGCGTTGAGGAAGAGAAGACGGTAATTGAAGAATGGCTTACCGGCAGAAAAGGGGTCAGGGTTTTCCTGAAAACGCCCAGCCGCGGGGAGAAAAAGAAATTGGTGGAGATGGTGGCCAAAAACGCTCTTTTAACTTTGGAGCAAGTACAGAGCGATGGTGCCGCCCAAGGTGAAGAAGCGGCGGCGGCCTTGACCGAACTGGCCGGCGCGCTGGCGCTGGAGCGGCCTCCCCGCCGGCTGGAATGCTATGACATTTCCAATACCCAGGGTACCGGCAGTGTTGCCTCGATGGTTGTTTTTGAGGAAGGAAAACCTGCCAGGGACCAGTACCGGCGCTTTAAAATCCGCACTGTTACAGGGCCGGACGACTATGCCTCCATGCAGGAAGTGCTCAGGCGGCGTTTTACCCGCGCCCTGGAAGAAAAGAAGCTTTTTAGCACGGGGCAAATTTCCAGCAAGGAGGCTAAATTTTACCGTTTGCCGGACTTGGTGATCGTGGACGGCGGCAAGGGACAGCTTGCTGCCGCCCGCCGGGTTATGCGGGAACTGGGATTGGAAAAAATACCGGCTTATGGCCTGGCCAAGGAGGAAGAGCTTCTTTTTGGCGAGGGACAGCCGGATCCGGTTGCTTTGCCCCCGGATTCCCGGGCGCTCTACTTGCTGCAGCGCCTGCGGGACGAAGCGCACCGCTTCGCGGTAACTTATCACCGGAACTTGCGGGGCAAGGCCGGGTTGAAGTCATTGCTGGATGAAGTGGAGGGCATCGGTGAGGTGCGCCGCCGCGCCCTGCTAAAGGCTTTCGGCAGTATTTCCGGGATCGAAAAAGCTTCGCTGGCGGATTTGACTGCCGTTAAAGGAATGAATAAAAAAGCAGCGCTCGCTATATATGCATTTTTCCGCAAGTGAAAAACTTGTTGAATTGATTTACTTCTTATCAATATATTGTATAATATTGGTACGGGGAGGATTTATGCAGAAATTTAAATTAATTGCGGCGGATTTGGACGATACTTTACTGGACGATAATTTGCGATTGACGGACCAGGTGAAGGAAGCTATTGTCGCTGTGCGGAACACAGGTGTTCAGTTTACCATCTCCACCGGGCGGATGTACCGCTCCGCGCTACCATACGCGCAGGAACTGGGACTGGATCTGCCGCTGATCACCTACCAGGGGGCGTTGGTGAAAAACGCCTTGTCCGGGGAAGTTTTGCTATACCATCCGCTGCCGGTGCGCTACGCAAGGGAGATCGTCTCCCGGGTGCACGAACTGGGCTATCATTTGAACGCATATCTGGACGACGTGCTTTATATGGAAAATAATACCCCGGAGGGCCACCGGTACAGTCAAGTTTCCGGTGTAAAGCCTGAACTGGTGGGGGATCTTTTAAAAATACTGGATCGTGATCCCACAAAAATAGTGACAATAGCCAGGGAGCAGCTGCTTGACCGTCTCGTCGAAGAGTTAATACCTAAATATGCCGGAAAAGTGCATATTGTCAAATCAAAGCCGTATTTTTTGGAGTTTTCCCACCCAAAAGCAACAAAGGGACACGCTCTTAAAGCCTTCGCCGGGCATTTTGAGATAAAAAGAGAAGAAATCATGGCTATCGGTGACAGTTATAACGACCTGGAGATGATGAAGTACGCCGGTTTGGGTGTCGCGGTTGCCAATGCCAGGGATGACATCAAGAAAAAGGCCGGATATGTGACCACCGCGCCGAACGGCGCCGGAGTAGTTGAAGCGATCGAGAAGTTTGTGTTGGGGAGGTGAGTTGCCTGCCGGAACATTAGGTAAAGGGTGCCGGCAGTGTTTGCCTTGATGGTTGTTTTTGAGGAAGGAAAACCTGCCAGGGACCAGTCGGCGCTTTAAAATCCGCACTGTTACAGGGCCGGACGACTATGCCTCCATGCAGGAAGTGCTCAGGCGGCGTTTTACCCGCGCCTTGGAGGAAAAGGAGCTTTTGCGCACCGGGCAGCTTTCCAGCAAGGGGGCTAAATTTTACCTTTTTACCAGATTTAGGGATCGTTGACGGCGGCAAGAGGCAGCTTTCGCCGTCCGCCGGGTCATGCGGGAACTTGGTTTGGAAAGAATACCTGCTTACGGCCTGGCCAAGGAGGAAGAACTGCTTTTCGGCGAGGGACAGCCGGATCCGGTTTCCTTGCCCCCGGACTCCCGGGCGCTCCACTTGCTGCAGCGCCTGCGGGACGAAGCGCGCCGCTTCGCGGTAACTTATCACCGACTTGCGGGGCAAGGCCGGGTTGATTTACTTCTTATTGATATATTGTATAATATTGGTGCCGGGAGGATTTATGCAGAAATTTAAATTAATCGCGGCGGATTTGGACGATACTTTACTGGACGATAATGCGCGATTGACGGACCAGGTGAAGGAAGCTATTGTGGCTGTGCGGAACACAGGTGTTCAGTTTACCGTTTCCAGCGGGCGGATGTACCGCTCCGCGCTACCATATGCGCAGGAACTGGGACTGGATCTGCCGCTGATCACCTACCAGGGGGCGTTGGTGAAAAACGCCTTGTCCGGGGAAGTTTTGCTATACCATTCGTTGCCGGTGCGCTACGCAAGGGAGATCGTCTCCCGGGTTCACGAACTGGGCTATCATATGAACACGTATCTGGACGACGTGCTTTATATGGAAAATGATACCCCGGAGGGCCGCCGGTACATNCAAATTTTCGGTGAAAAGCCTGAACTGGTNGGGGATCTTTTAAAAATACTGGANCGTGATCCTACAAGAATAATGACGATAGCCAGNGAGCAGCTGCTTGACCGTCTCGCCGAAGAGTTAATACCTAAATATGCCGGAAAAGTGCATATTGCCAAATCAAAGCCGTATTTTTTGGAGTTTTCTCACCCAAAATCAACGAAGGGACACGCTCTTCAAGCTCTCGCCAGGCATTTTGGGATAAAAAGAGAAGAAATCATGGCTATCGGTGACGGTTATAACGACCTGGAGATGCTGGAGTACGCCGGCTTGGGCGTCGCGGTTGCCAACGCCAGGGATGACATCAAGAAAAAGGCCGGATATGTGACCACCGCGCCGAACGGCGCCGGAGTGATTGAAGCGATCGAGAAGTTTGTGTTGGGGAGGTGAGTTGCCTGCCGGAACATTATGTAATCGGGGTTGACCTCGGCGGAACGAAGATCCATACCGCCCTGGCCGCCGGAGACGGCCATATTTTAGCGGAAACAAGAGTTCCTACCGAAACTAAAAATGGGCCGTCGCACGTGATTGGGCGAATTATCGCCACTGTTGAGCAAGTCCGGGCACAGGCTGGAGTATCCTCTGNTTTTATCGATGCTGTCGCGGTGGGTTCACCCGGTCCCCTGGACATTGCCAGTGGGGTGATTCATTTTGCGCCGAACCTTGGCTGGCGCGGTATTCCCTTGAAAAAACTCCTGCNGGAGCGCNTGCNGGCGAAAGTAATGATCGATAATGACGCCAATCTGGCTGCCCTGGGTGAACATGTTTACGGAGCCGGGCGGGGCATGGATAATATGGTTTACATAACTGTCAGCACAGGGATCGGCGGGGGGTTGATCCTG
>Ga0067045_1032519_pt1 | contig 10059 bp, 10 predicted proteins | sample TerdegcTABiofilm_FD_59184 | JGI IMG/M metagenome (GOLD analysis project Ga0067045, IMG submission 59184) | Combined Assembly of (Gp0054472, Gp0054536) Wastewater bioreactor microbial communities from Singapore -Terephthalate degrading... | reverse complement strand
ATCTTTAATTTCCTTTACTTTACCCTTATTGCGAGTAGCCAGAACTAACTTCAACATAGTTCACCAATTATTTCCTTTTCTATTCTAATAACCTGTTCAATACCCTTTTCTGCTAATTTAATCAATTTATGCAAATTGGTCATAGAAAAAGGCCTTTCTTCGGCAGTTCCTTGAATTTCAACCACATCGCCTCGTTCAGTCATTACTATATTCATATCTACCTGAGCATTACTGTCTTCTTTGAAATCTAAATCTAATAACATTTCTCCATCTACAATACCTACACTTATCGCACCCAAAAAATATTTTACTGGCATAGTTTCGATCTTCTTTTCAGCTATTAAGTATTGAAAGGCATCTAACAAAGCAATAAAAGAACCGATGATAGATGCAGTTCTGGTTCCCCCATCAGCCTGTAATACATCGCAATCTAACCAGATCATTCTCGGGCCAATACTGTCTAAATTAGTAACGGCTCTTAGTGATCGACCTACCAAACGTTGGATTTCCTGTGACCTTCCATCAATCTTCCCTTTTACTGAATCTCTTATATTCCTAATTTGATTAGCCCGGGGAATCATAGAATATTCAGCGGAAATCCAACCTTGCTGTGTTCCTCTTAAAAAGGCGGGCACCTTTTCTTCTACGCTTGCCGTACAGATTACCCTGGTATCCCCCATTTCTATTAATACTGATCCCTCAGAATATTTAATATAATTCCGGGTTATTTTTATTGGCCTTATTTCATCAAAACGGCGATTATAAGCTCTAAGCATGACTCCTCCATTTATCTCTTCTTAAAAAACTAAAGTAAGCTACCTCCCTTTAAAAAAATATTATATTAGTTATCATATAAGAATTATCAGACTTATTATACCCATTATTTTATTCTTTTCGGAATTGAATATAATCTATCAGCTGAGAAAAAAGTTCAGCTTTATTGCCAAAAATGGCTAAACTTTCCTGTGCTAATCGGCAATATCGTTTAATAGCATGAGCAGATTTTTCCAGACCAAAAATTGCTGGATAGACTGGCTTGCCACTAATCTTCTTATCTTGCTCCAAATCCAGCATATCATCTGTTATCTGAAAAGCAAGTCCAATATATTCACCAAATTTATTCAGTGCCAAAATTTCTTCCTCATCAGCCTCAGCTAACAGAGCTCCAGCTTCCAGGGAAGCACATATTAATGCTGAAGTCTTTTTTAAATAAATATCTTTAATCTTATGGGCATCGGACTGAGATTGCCAGTTAATATCTTCTACCTGTCCTCCTAACATATTTTGTGTTCCCAACATCTCCAGTACCCTCTCTACTACCTTCAGTACTGATTCTTGGTTTACACCTGGTATTTGGCCATTACGGCAAATAAAAGCCAATCCCATGACTAACAAGGCGTCACCAGTTAATACGGCCATACTTTCACCAAAAACTTTATGATTAGTCAACTTACCACGACGATAATCATCATTATCCATACAGGGCAAATCATCATGCACCAGTGAAAAGCAATGAATTAATTCAATTCCCGCAGCAGTAGGTAAGACCAGCTGAAAAGATTTGCCCAATAATTCTGCCGTCATCAAGGTTAGAATTGGTCTTAATCTTTTACCACCATTTAAAACACTATAACGGATGGAGCGATGGATTAGCGAAGGATTTTCTTGTTCTGAAGGAAGATTCTCCTCCAGATATTGATCGATAATCTTCTTTTTTTCTTGTAAATATACTCTTAATTGCATTTATTTACTACTATCCTCTTCGCTATTCTTTAAGGAAAAAGGTTCAGTGCGATAATTTCTATCTCCTTCTCTAGTTAACTTTTCCACCTTTTGTTTGGTTTCATTTAATTTCTCCAAACAACGGTCAGAAAAGCGCATTCCTTCCTCATATAATTTTAAGGCCTCATCTAAATTTAGTTCTCCTTTTTCCAGTTCTTCAACAATTTCTTCCAGTTTTTTTAATGACTCTTCAAAGGACATATCTTCTATCTTTTTTTTCTTATCGGTCATTCTTTGTTTCCTCCTTTCCAGAAACATTAGCCGAAATGGTGCCATCTTGTACAACAATATCTAATTTATCATTTGTTTCCACTTGATTAATATTTTTAACTACCACCTTCTCTGGTATTTTCAGGCAGATACTATATCCTCTACTTAATATTGATTTAGGACTTAAGGTAATAATTTTTTCTTTATATTTAATTAAAATATTCTCATTAATATTAATAATATGTTTTAAATTCAATTTCAGTCGGCCAACTAGATCATCAATGGTTTGTAGATGTTGAAGAATTTTGTTTTTTGGACTTTGATATCTTAAATTTTCTATGGTATTTACAAATCTCTGCTCTTTTAATTCTAAAATATGCCTAATAATGCGATTTAATTTCCCTTGCCATAATCTGAGTTGTTTCACTAAATTTTCTTTATCCGGTATAGTCATTTCAGCTGCTCCCGAAGGTGTAGGGGCACGAAGATCGGCTACAAAATCAGCAATAGTAAAATCAGTTTCATGACCAACTGCCGAGACAATGGGAATCTTAGAGGAAAATATCGAACGAGCTAATCTCTCTTCATTAAAAGCCCATAATTCTTCGATAGAACCTCCCCCTCGACCGATGATAATAAAATCTATTTCTGGGAGCACTTCGTTAAGGAAATCAATATTTTCGGCAATCTGGTTAGCTGCTTCATCTCCCTGTACCGGGGCGGGAGCTACAATAATATGAAGATTGGGAAATCGCCTTAAACTAATTGAAATAATATCTCTGATCGCTGCTCCGGTGGGAGAAGTAATAATAGCAATTTTGTGAGGAATGCGGGGAATTGTCTTCTTTATTTCAGTTCTAAATAACCCCTCTTTTTTTAATTTCTCCTTTAAGGCCTCGAAAGCGGCAAATAAGGCTCCCTTGCCAGCCTCAGTCATTTGAGTTATATAGAATTGATATTCTCCCCTTCGTTCATAAACTCTAATCTCTCCCTTTGCCTTTACGTTTATTCCATCTGTGGGTTCAAAACCAAGTCCTTGACTGTTACCACGAAACATCACACATTTTATCTGACATTGATCATCTTTTAACACAAAATACATATGTCCAGAAGAATGATATTTAAAATTACTTATCTCACCAATTATGGTAATATTGTGCAGGAGAGGATCAGTATTAAACATCATTTGAATATGATGAGTGATACTACTTACCGTAAATATCTTTTCTTGAGTAGAGTTTATCAACATTTAAGACCTTAATCTTTATTTCAATAATTCCTGTTAATCAGTATTTTTTTCTATTTTACCCAATACACCATTGACAAAACTGAATGAATTTTCAGTACTGTATTTTTTAGCCAATTCCACTGCCTCATTAATAGAAACACTCTTTGGTATACTAGCAAGAAAAACTATTTCATAAATAGCAATACGGAGAATATTGCGATCAATGTTGGCCATTCTTTCTAAAGACCAGTTGTTGGCATATTTTTTAATCAAGGTGTCTATCTCAGATAAATTGGTTAGTACTCCCCTTACTAATTCCAGGGAAAAGGAGATAATAGCCTCAGAATCACTATACTGTAATAGGTCCTCAACTTGAAAGGTATATGAACTTGCCTCATCTACATTGCAATGAACAAGATCAACTTGAAATAGGATTTTCAGAGCTATCTCTCTGGCTATTCTTCTATTTCCCATAGATTCCTCAAGTCAATATTTTGTTATCAAACTGTACTTCTTCTTTAGAATATCTTTAAAAAACTATTAGAAGCAACTAACTTCCTTCTATTATGGTATCTCTTAGGAAAACGTATTCCTTGGATATGAACATTAATCTGATCAATATCCAGATCAGTGATCTGTTTTATTTTTTCCTTCACTTGAGTCTGAACTTCCCAGGTTAAATTAGGTATTCTTAAGCCATAATTTATGTGCAAAAAGAGATTCACCAGAATCGAATCAGTTTTTATTTCTACTCTAACTTCTGGTGTGATATGAGTATTTTCTTGATCATCATCCCCTGCAGAAGGCTGAAGTGCTTTTTTAAAACTGGTCTTCTTGGTCGAAATGAGACCATTTATTCCCTGCAGGATAAGATGAATTATTGTCTCTATGGTTATCCGGGAAATATTAATACATCCCTTATCGGTGACAATACTGGCAAATTCCATATATTATATCTTATACTCTTTCCTGATATTTTTTATCAATGGTTGTTATTCTAATAATATCACCCTCTTTAATAAAGAGAGGGACTTGTACTTCTGCACCAGTCTCCAATGTTGCCGGCTTCATAGCTCCAGAGACGGTATTACCTTTTACTCCCGGCATAGTTTTTACTACTTGTAAAGCAATTGTAGTAGGAAGTTCTATGCCAATAACCATCCCCTTATAGAAAATAACTTCAATATTAATTCCTTCTTTTAATAGATCAGCTGAATCTCCTATCTTCTCAATACCAATGGGTATTTGTTCATAGGTATCCTTATCCATAAAATAATAATTGTGACCATCATTATAAATATATTGCATATCTTTACGCTCAATGATGGCCTGTTCAAATCTTTCCCCCGCACGAAAGGTTCTATCTATAACTGCCCCTGTTTGAACATTTCTTAATTTTGTTCTTACAAAGGCACCCCCTTTGCCCGGTTTAACATGTTGAAATTCGATAATAGTATATAATTCATTATCTAATTCTATGCTCAATCCATTTTTAAAATCACTGGTAGAAATCAAATTTACTCCTCCTTATCATTCTTGAATAAAACAATAATATAATAAAATTTGGTATCATTGAAGAATATTTTTCATCAATCATAAATATATGTTATCTTTATTTATTTATTTAATTTATTATGAACAATATTTTACCAGTTATTGGCTATGATACAAATTGTTGACATAATTTTTTAACTTCTTTTTTTACTTCTTGCTGTATCTTTTCATTATCAATGTTACTTAATACTCTGTCAATTAATTCAGCTATATAAATCATTTCTTTTTCTTTCATCCCCCTGGTAGTCATAGCCGGTGTCCCGATACGAATACCGCTGGTAATCATAGGAGGCTGGGTATCAAAGGGAACTGCATTCTTATTTACGGTAATACCGGCTAATTCTAAGGCTTTTTCAGCCTGTTTACCGGTAAGTCCCTTATTTCTCAAATCGACCAGTAATAAATGATTGTCAGTACCTCCAGAAACCAGTTGATAATCCAGTTCCATCAATTTTTGAGCCAGGACAAATGCATTCTTTTTAATCTGTCTCTGATAGGTAACAAAATCTTCCTGCATAGCCATTTTAAAACATACCGCCTTAGCAGCAATAACATGCATCAATGGACCTCCCTGGATACCAGGAAATATGGTTTTATCAATCTGTTTAGCAAAATCCTGCTGACAGAGAATTAAACCACCCCGTGGTCCTCTAAATGTCTTGTGAGTGGTAGTAGTTACAAAATGGCAGTGGGGAATTGGGCTTTTATGTTCTCCGACCACCACTAAACCAGCAATATGAGCAATGTCAGCCATGAGGAAAGCTCCCACCTCATCAGCTATCTTGCGAAATTGGCTAAAATCTATTTCTCTGGGATAGGCGCTCGCACCAGCCACAATCATTTTTGGCTTATTCTGCAAAGCTAATCTTTTCAATTCCTCATAATCAATACATCCTGTATCTCTATTTACTCCATAAGGTACTATAGTATAGAGCATTCCGGAAAAATTCACGGGACTGCCATGGGTGAGATGTCCGCCATGAGCCAGATTCATAGATAAGATGGTATCACCAGGATTTAATACACTGAAATATACTGCCATATTAGCCTGGGAGCCGGAATGAGGTTGGACATTGGCATGATCAGCAGAAAACAATTGTTTTGCTCTTTCTATAGCTAAATTTTCTATTGCATCAATAAACTGGCATCCACCATAATACTTTTTACCAGGATAGCCCTCAGCATATTTATTAGTTAACACAGAACCTTGGGCCTCCAGTACTGCCTCACTAACAAAATTTTCAGAAGCTATAAGTTCTAAAGTGAATTTCTGGCGTTCCTCCTCCTGTTTAATTAGTTGGAATATTTCATAATCAATTTTTTCTAAACTCATTTCATTTCTCCTTATTTAAAATTTATTTTTAAAGATAAAATGAAATCATTAATTCTTTGGGTAAATTAGTAAGAATATGGCAACCTTTTTCTGTTACCACTACCGTATCTTCAATACGAACACCGCCTATATCTGGTAGGTAAATACCCGGCTCAATGGTCACCACCATATTAGCCTGCAATATAGTCTGTTGGTGCAAATTCAGATAAGGTAATTCGTGAATATCTAATCCTACACCATGACCCAAGGAATGTTGAAAATAAGCACCATAACCTTTCGCTTCTATACTGAAGCGAGCTAATTTATCCAATTGGTAGCATGTTATACCGGCTTTTACTTTCTGTAATATCTCTTCCTGTACCTCTTTGACAATATTATATACCTCTTTTTGCCTTTTATCAGCTTCTCCTAAAAGCAATGTTCGAGTACAATCGGAATTGTACCCCTGATAAAGGCAACCAAAATCAACAATGATAAGTTCACCTTCCTTTATTTGCTTTGCTGATGGTTCACCATGGATTAATGCCCCCCTCTCCCCTGAGGTTACAATTAGATCAAAGGCTTCTTTCTTAGCACCATTTCTGCGCATATTATAATTCAACTGGTTAGCCAGATTTATCTCGGAAATTCCTGCTGATAAACAAGTCATTGTTTCCTGAAAAGACTTATTAGCAATTTGTGCTGCTTGTGCTATTAAATCAATCTCAGATGGGTCTTTAATCATACGGATTTGTTCAATAACATTGGTAAAGGGATATAATTTTAAATGGGGTATAATCTGTTGATACTTTAAATAATCTTTTACTTTTAGAGAATTTGCTTCAAAACCTAATTCGGTAATCTTTAATTGAGCCAGTAGATGTGATAAAGAGATATTCTGAGCATCATCTTCTTTCAAGTCCTGAATGATAATTTCACAGCAATCAGCCTCTTGTTGAGCTTGAATAGCATAACGAGAATCAGTAATAAGATAATTTTTATCAGGAGTAGAAAGTAGAATACCCTCTCCGGTAAAATGGGTTAGAAAATAGATATTCTTGGGATTACTAATAAGAAATGCAGGTGGCTGTACTGCACTTTTACCAATTTTCAGCCATAATTTTTTCCTTCTCTCTTCTATCAAAGAACAACTCCCTTTCTTTATCTTAGCCTTTTCTAATAAATTAGACTCTGGTTACCTGTTCTATTAATAACTATCCTTATATCCTTATAAACTAATTTAAATTATCTTTAACTATCTTTTTTAAATTATATCTATATAGCACTCTCTATCATATAAAAAATTACTGAAATAATGTTTATAAGTTATTATATACACAATTTTTCTTATTCTGCAAATAATTAATTCTTATTCCTAACAAATTTTCCCTTCCAGATGATAAGGATAAGCTTTAGTGATTTCTACCTTAACCCATTGCCCAATATCTTTTTTCTTCCCATTTACTACCAATATATGACCATCTATTTCCGGTGCTTCAGCACAGGAACGACCGATCAGAATATCTTTCTTTTTTTCCAAAACCCCATCTATCAATACTTTCATCTTCTGGCCAATCTTGCTTTGTTGATGGGTTAAAGCAATCTTTTGCTGTATCTTCATTAAGGTATCCAATCTTATTTTTTTAATCTTTTTCGGTACTTGATCGGGATACTTACTTGCCGGGCAATGGGGTTCATTATAATAAGTAAATACTCCTATCTTCTCCAATTTATATTCCAGCACAAAATCACATAGTTCCTGAAAATCAGCTTCCCTCTCTCCAGGAAATCCCACCAGAAAAGTAGTACGCAAAGTCAATTCAGGTATTTTACTTCTTAATTTCTCAATAAGTGTTATGATATCTTTTTTCTTAATTTTACGATTCATCCTGTGCAAAATATTATCACTGATATGTTGCAAAGGAATATCCAGATAGGGACAAAAGCGATTATTTTCTGCCAGGAAATCGATCAACTCATCACTATAATGAGCAGGATGAGTATAGAGTATTCTAATACGATTTTCTTCTGGCCAGTTTAAGTGAGACAATTTTCGTAACAAATCTACTAGAGACACTTTCCCATAAAGATCTGTACCATAATAAGTAGTATCCTCAGCAATAAGAATTATTTCTTTTAAAGGATATCTATCTATTAAATTCTGCGCTTCTGAATATATCGACTCCCTGGTTCTACTGCGGTAATGACCTTTAATCTGGGGGATAAGACAGTAGGTACAGGCATTATTACAACCTTCAGCAATTTTTATATAGGTATAGTGACCAGGAGTAAAAAGAAAACGAGGAGATTTTTCATCATAAAGAAAGCTCGGTTTTGAGGTTACCTGGAAGATATTTTCTCCCCTGATAATTTTTTCAATTACATCATTAATCTTATTTATCTCATCAATACCGATAAAGGCATCAACTTCCGGTAACGACTTTATCAGCTCTGCTTGTTTATACCTCTGGGATAAGCAACCTGCCACTATAATATATTTTATTTTACCCTCTTTTTTTAATTGCACAGCCTGTAAAACAGTATCAATAGACTCTTCTACTGCTGGCTCAATAAAACTGCAAGTATTTATCAGGGCTATATCGCAATTTTCTATATCATTAGTAATAGAATAATTATTTTCTAATAAATAACCGCAAATAACCTCACTATCCACTAAATTTTTCGGACAACCCAATGATTGGATGCTTATGCGCATAATTATACCTATTTCTAAAAAACAAAGAAAATATTTTCTGAAATGAAAATATTATCATCTTAATGATTACTTTTATAAATAACTCACAAATAATACTTTGCCTATTCTATCATCGAAAAAAAATGTTGTAAACAATTAAGATACATGAAAATATTTTTCCACTGTTTTCTTGTTAGAATCTATAAAAAGCAATAATATCTTCTCCATCCGGCATATTTTTTTCCTCCAGAACATATACCTGTCCACCATTGCCAATGGTCTTCAGGGCGGCAAAATTGTACAGATCGTATTGATCTTTTCCTTCTTCTTGCCGATATACTCGGTTTTCTTCTGGATTAAAACTCCCTTCTTGAGAGACATTATTCTTTATTAATAATTGTTCCACTCTACTGAAATATGCTGCCGAGACAATTTCTTCTAATTGGGTGGAAGTTTTGCCCGTGCCCTTTATATTATGATAGGTGAAATTAATATTTTCTAATTGACTCTGGAAATAATCTGTAGCGATGGGTAAGGCATTCTTATGAATGTAATCAGGTGAAGCTTCATCGGGATTACCCTCAATGCTTTCCTTTAATAAATAAGGATAAGAATTAACTTCAGAATAAATTGGGAAGAGATCCTTTACACACATAATGATCAAAGGTGATTTATTTTTTTTGTCCAAATATTTATTCAAACCCTGGTCTATCTGCCGTAAATATTGTAATAGCTCCTCTCTCTTATCACCATCAATTTCTCCAACTCCATGAAATATAGCTCGGGCTCCTTCCGAGCCGGAGGAATGGGAAGAAAGACTCTTTTCACTTTCGGAATATTTAGCAATCTCCTGTAAACTTGCTGGAATACCTTCAATATTTATCTGTTCAATACTGCCTTTAGTGCCACGAAATATTCTATTCTTATTTCTACTTAAAGCCAGAACAAAATAAATATTGTTAAACATAACCTCTGGTATTAAAGGTAGAATATGGAAGTATTGACTTACCGCACACTTCTCTGCCAAAGCAATGTTTACCCGAAAATAATGAAAATGTCCGGGATTAATAAAGATAGCCAATCCTTCTTTCTGATTTTGCCAGAATATACGATCTCCTAATAAATTGGTAGCTGGAAGTAATAACTCTTCAATATCACGAATATCCCTATTCCACTTTTCCTGCAATTCCTTTTTAGCAATACTAAGCAGATTTTTTAGTTGGATAGGCATCTTTTTTACTTCAGCGCTTGCTTCTGCTCTGGTGGGCATATATATAG
>Ga0067045_1032518_pt1 | contig 10059 bp, 9 predicted proteins | sample TerdegcTABiofilm_FD_59184 | JGI IMG/M metagenome (GOLD analysis project Ga0067045, IMG submission 59184) | Combined Assembly of (Gp0054472, Gp0054536) Wastewater bioreactor microbial communities from Singapore -Terephthalate degrading... | reverse complement strand
GCCGTGGGCTTTTGGGCTTGGTAGTAACGCCTTCAGGCGTTTCTTTGCTGCCGCCAAAGGGGAGAACGCCTAAAGGCGTCACTACCCACGCCTTCTCAGCCGGTTCGCCCATGACCGAATTTAATTTTCAAACTTCATAACGGGGCTACGGCAGCCCGGTTTACCGGGCGTAGCTCTGGTAGCCGGGCGATTGATCGCCCGGCGCCCCGCCGGGAAAAAACGAGTCGCCTGGTGTTACCGCATCTAATTTTTAAAGGCCAGCAGGCGTTTCTTAGCTGGCCGCTGAGAGGTGAACGCCTAAAGGCATCACTACATCCCACTTAGCGCCTCCTAAGCCGGTTTGCCTGTGACCGAATTTAATTTTTAAACTTCATAAGCGCAGCACTGCGAACTGCATAACGCTTGTTTGTGCGGTAAGCGGTGAGCCGTGAGCAGGATGGCTTTAGCCCTGCTCACGGCTCACTCTTCACTTTATAGCCGTGGCAACACAATGCCCTGTTGGCCTTGATACTTGCCCTTCTTATCGGCGTAAGAGACCTCACACGGCTCGTCACCCTCAAAAAAGAGCACCTGCGCGATTCCTTCATGCGCGTAAATCTTGGCCGGCAGCGGCGTGGTATTGCTGATCTCAATGGTGATGTAGCCCTCCCAACCGGGCTCTAAGGGCGTGAAATTGGTCACGATGCCGCAACGGGCGTAAGTGCTTTTTCCCAGCACGGCCCCTAAAACATTGCGGGGCATCCGAAAATACTCCATTGTCCGCGCCAGCGCGAACGAGTTGGGCGGGATGATGCAGACCTCCCCGCGGAAATCCACCATGGCGCGCGTATCCAGATGTTTGGGATCCACCACCGCCAGATCGCCCACCCCCGGCGTGAAGACCTTGAACTCGTCGGCCACGCGGATATCGTAGCCATACGACGACAGCCCATATGAAATCGTCCCGTTGCGCACCTGCGTCTCCACAAACGGGTCAATCATCCCATAGTCCTGCACCATCCGCCGAATCCAATGATCGGGTTTCAATCCCATCCAGACACAACCTCGCTCTCAAGTTTAGATAATGGACCACGGACCACCGACCGCAGACCGCAATCTCTTTTCACGCCTCACGTTTCACGTTTCACGTTTCACGCTTCACGTCTCACGTTTCACGCCTCACGCTTCACGTCTCACATCCGCTCCGGCGCTGCCATGCCCATCAAATGCAGGACGCGCGCGAGCACTCCCTGCGCTGCGCGGACCAGGAGCAGCCGCGCGCGGGTCAGCGCCGCGTCGGCCGGATCGGCCGAGACCACCCGGCAATCGCGGTAAAAAGCGTGGAAGAGCGCCGCCAGCTCGGTGGCATAGGCTGTGAGATAGTGCGCCGTCAACTGCGTCGCCGCTAACGTGATCACCTCCGGCAGCGCCAGCAGCTTGCGGATCAACGCCAGCTCGCTGGGGTGGGTGAGCAGCGCCGGATCGCCGGCCGCCGTCACGTCCCAGCCCTGCTCCGCCGCATGACGCAACACCCCCGCGATCCGTGTATGCGCATACTGCACATAGTAGACCGGGTTGCGCTCTGATTGCTCCACCACCAGGTCCAGGTCAAACTCCAGCGTCACATCGGCGGTGCGCGTGAGCATCATGTAGCGGATGGGGTCAGGGCCGACCTCGTCCACCAGTTCGCGCAGGGTGACAAACTCGCCGGAGCTTTTGGACATCCGCACCTCCTGCCCGCCGCGCCGCAGCGTGACCAGCTGGTAGAGGATAAAGATCGCCCGCGCCGGGTCCAGTCCTAACGCGCGCGCCACCGCCTTGACCCGTGGCACGTCGCCGTGATGGTCTGCCCCCCAGACATAAATCGCCCGGTCAAAGCCGCGCGTGACCAGCTTGTCCCAGACGTAAACCGCATCGGAAGCCAGATAAGTGGGGCGGTCCTCCGGGTCGGCCACCACCCGCGGCGAACGGATGAGGACCGCATCCTTTTCCAGCTCGTCAGCGTGGAACCAGACCGCGTCATCCTGCTCCACAATCGCGCCGTTTGCCCACAAGCGCGCCATGATCGGCTCAAACATCCCCCGCTCGTAGAACCAGCGCTCATGGAACCAGGTATCAAAGTGGATGCGCAAGGCCGCCAGGTCGTCACGGATGCCGGCCAAAATGCGGTCAATGCCCCAGAGGGTCAGTTCGCGGATCGCCTGCGCGCGCTCCAGTTCCAGATAACGCCGGCCCTCGTGCTCCAGCGCCTCGCGCGCGAGCTCGGCCACGTAAGCGCCGGGATAGCCCTTCTCCGGGAACGGGTACTCCTCCCCCAGCAGGGCGGCATAGCGGGCAAAGATGCTCTCGCCAAAGACGCGCGACTTGGAGCCGGCGTCGTTGACGTAGTATTCGCGCTCCACTGTGTAGCCCGCTGCCTGCAGGACCGCCGCCAGCGCGTCGCCGATCACCGCATTGCGCGCCGAGCCGATGGTGAGCGGCCCGGTCGGATTGGCGCTGACGAACTCCACCTGGACGCGCTGTCCAGCTCCCAGGCTGACGTTGCCCCAGGTCTCGCCCGCCGCCAGGATCTCCGGCACCTGGCGGGCCAGCCAGCCGGTATCCAACGTGAAGTTGAGGTAGCCTGGAGCGGCCACCTCTACCTGGCCGATGAACTCGGCCGCCGGCAGATGCGGCACGAGCGCCTGGGCGATCTGCAACGGGGCGCGCTTCAATGTCTTGGCCAGCCCCAGGCAGACCGGCGTCGCATAATCGCCATGCGCCGCCTGGCGGGTCGGCTCCACCACCACCGGCGGCAAGTCAAACGACGGGAAGGTCCCCGCCGCTTGCGCCGCTTGCAATCCGGCCTGTACCAGCGCGGCGATCTGCTCGCGCAACGTTGTAACATGCTTCATAAAAGACCTCCCGCCGTGAAACGTGACGAATCTGACCGCCAGGGTTCAAGTTTTGACGTCACCCACCCGGCGCTCCGAAGAGCGCGCCGATCAAATAGCCCGCAAGCGCCGACACGATGCCGATCACCGCCATCTGCACGCCGGAGCGGCCCGGCCGCCCGACCGTCTGCTTTGCTTTGTAGACGCCGACCAGGAAAAGCGCCAGGGCCGAGATCGCAATAGCAGCACCGATTGCCATTCCCCGTGTGAACGCGCCGCTGGCGAGAAAGAAAAACGGCGTGAGCGGGATCAACGAGCCGACCATCGCTGAAAGTCCTACCACCAGCGCGCTGCGGAACGCTTTGGTGTCGTCCACCGGCTGGAGCTTGAGCTCGTCGGCCATCATTACCTGCAACCAGGTCTCCTCGTTAGCGGTGATCTGCCTGACCACCTCCTCCAGGGCATCGCCCTGGAGGCCCCACTGCCGGTAGATCTCCCGGACCTCCTCGCGCTCGGCATCCGGCAGGTTTTTGATCTCCCACCGCTCGCGTTCCAGCTCGGCGCGGTAGAAATCACGGTCGGCTAAGGTGCTGGTGTAGGCCACCGCCCCCATGGAGATGCTCTCGGCGAAAGTCGCCGCCAGCCCGCCCGCCAGCACGATGCGCGGATCAGGCGTTGCCGCCGCCACGCCGAGAATCACGCCAAGGACGTTGACCAGACCGTCCTGTCCCCCCAGGATGATGTCGGAGAGCGCCCCGCCACCCCCATGTCGTTCCACGTGGCGCGCCAGGAGCGCCGGGTGATTTGCCGCAGTTGTTTGTGCCATTTTATTCCCCTACATAAAACGTAAAACGTGATAGCACGCCAGGGCGGCCCTCACGTTTTACGTTACATTACCCGTTACATTCCGTTTACGCTTTGCCGCTGCTGCCGAAGACCTCAATCCGGCCTTCCACCACCGCCTGCATGGCCGCAATGGAGGGTCCCAGGACATTGCGCGGGTCAATCTCGGTTGGCTTCTCCGCCAGCGTCTGGCGCAGCGCCTGCGTGAAGGCGTTGCGGATCTCAGTGTCAATGTTGATCTTGGCGATGCCGAGTTTGACCGCTTCGCGGATCTGGTCGTCAGGGATGCCGGTGCCGCCGTGCAACACCAGGGGGATCGCCACCCGGTCACGGATGGCCTGCAAGCGATCCAGCGCCAGCTTGGGCACGCCCTTGTAGAAGCCGTGCGCATTGCCGATGGAGACGGCCAAAGAATCGCAGCCGGTCGCCTTGACGAACTCCGCCGCTTCGTCCGGGTCGGTCATGAAGGCCTCGCGGTCGGAGACCACCACATGCTCCTCCGCGCCGCCGATGCGACCGAGCTCCGCCTCCACCGGCACGCCCATTGCATGGGCCACTTCCACTACCTTGCGGGTCGCCGCGACGTTCTCGTCAAACGGCAGTTTGGAAGCGTCAATCATGATAGAGGTGAAACCGGCGCGCAGACATTGCATCGCCACCTCAAAGCTGGGGCCGTGATCCAGGTGCACCACGGCGGGCACGTCGGCCAGTTGTGCGTGCGTGCGGACAATGAGCGGCAGGAAATCCATCCCGGCGTATTTGAGCGCCCCCGCTGAAATCTGGATCATCACCGGCGCGCGCTTCGCCTTCGCCGCGCGGAAGATCGCGTGCGTGATCTCCAGGTTGTTCGTGTTAAATGCCCCCACCGCGTAACCGTTGCGGTAGGCTTCCAACAGCAGCTCTTTGCTTGTGACTAACATTTGTGCACTCCTTTCTGTTATTTCACGTTTCACGTTTCACGTTTCACGTTTCACGCTATGAACCAGGGCGATCAAGCCTGAACGGCCTTTGTACCTTGATTTAGCAAAAAGTCAACCTTGACACCCTGCCAGTCTGCCGTTACACTATTCGTAGGACAATTGTGACTCAGGAGAGGGCAATGGAATTTATCACGGTACGAGACTTGCGCATACGGCCGGGAGAAATATGGCGTAAATTGCGGCGCGAGCGCGATCTGGTTCTCACCTCCAATGGGCGACCTGTGGGAGTGCTCATTGCTGTGGACGAGGATACAGTGGAAGATACTTTGATCACTCTACGGCGTGCGCGTGCGCAACTGGCGGTTTCGCGGTTGCGCCAGGCCGCCGCCGAACAAGGGACCGAACGGTTAACCGCCGAGGAGATTGAGGCCGAGATTGCAGCTGCACGCCCTTGCAACCGTGCTGCCCGACCCGCACGATTTGCCTTTCCTGGAAGTAGCGGCGCAGGTGGGGGCAACTCTGGTGACTGGCAACCGGCGTCATTTCCCCGTAGAAGCTTGTGAGAGGGTGACCGTGTTGACGCCGGCCGAGTTCATGACCTGGTGGTTAGCCACTCAAGCCTGATCTAAACCAGGCCGGCGCTGATTTCAGCGCCGGCCGCGTGATTATTTCCCCTGCTGCGTGATGGCCTGCACGATCCGCTCAACGTCGTTGCCACGGATCACCTGTGTCCCTACGACTGTCGTCGGTGTGGCGCGTGTCGCCACCGTTCCTACATAATTCCGCCCTAATTCGCCGTGGATCTGCCATGCCACCCGGCTCTGGTTCACGTCAGCCCGCAAATAGAGGATCCCGCGCCGCTGCAACTCGGCCTCCAAGGCGTTGCTGGCGGGACAGCCGGCGCTGGCGAAGACGATCACCGGCACCCCCGGCCCGGGCCATGACACTTCCATCCGCGCCAGCAGCGCTTGCGTCTCATCCAGCGAATGGATGGGAGTTGCCATCGGCGTGATTCCCACTACCGCCAGGAGCACCGCAAAGACGATCCCGGCCAGTACGTAGGCCGGATTGAAATCACGGCGGAACATCTTGCTCCTCAAACTTCAATACGGGAAACGGGGCCGCACCGGCGTCCGTTCCCAGGTCGCCTGGTTCAGTCCATCCAGTTGGTTGGGATCATCTCCTTCATGATCGGTGTAATACTCATCGCCCTCCGCCGTGACCCAGCGATATTGCCACTGGTTGGAGCCGATCTCCACTTGATGCGTATAGGGATTGACATACTCCTCTTGGTTGGTCATCATCAAGTAGGCATCATTGCGGATTTCGGCATGAGTCTGGCGGCGATGCTCCACGATGTCCTGCGCCATCTCCTGCATGGAGTGCTGGAACTCCAGCCGGCGGCGTGCCCGCTCGCGCTCGGCCTGTTGCGCCTGGTTGAAAATGCCCAAGAGTTGCTGCTCCACAGCCTGCTCCTCTGCCGCCCAGCGCGGATTGATCGCCACCGAGGCCTGAATGTGCTCAAAGATCGGCTCCCAGGCGGCGAATTCGTCTTCCGGTGCGCGCCAGAGGACAGTCTCTTTGTTGCTCCACATCCCGGCCCCCAGCTGGCCAGTGGATTCCAGCACTACCGTGGCGCCTTCCAGGTAGTGGATGCCGTTTTCTACATAAGCAAAGAGCACAGCCGCGCCTTCATAGCCATAGGGCAGCAGGGGCCCGCCCCGGGCCAGCTGGCTACGCAAACGCTCCACCAGTTCCGGGCGCGGCCCGCCTTCCACTACGCGGGCCTGTTGCGCCTGCGGATGGGCCCAAGGGAAGACCACATGCACCAGGAACTCCGCGGCGCCCGGCTGCGGCCAGACCAGCATCCCCTGGTAATTGCTGCCTGGCGGGAAGAACATCGCGGCCGCCATGAAGCGCGGATCGCAGTATTTGATCTCCGGGCACCAGCGAAGGGCCACCGTCCCCACCGGGTCGCGCTTGACAGTGAGATCCAGCTTTGGCTCCATGGTTTGTACATCCACCGCCTGATATCGCAAATCGGCGCGTTGAATGCCGCCTTCCAGGAGCCAGCCTTTGGGGACCGCCAGCGTGAATGCGCTCTCGCGCGGTTCGGCGCGCCGCTCAAAGAGCAGCCCGCGCACGGCGGCCGCACCGCCGCTCCCCGGCGGCCGCGCCGCCGGCTTTTCATCCCAGAGCAAATACTGCTGGCAATAGGGGCAGCGCTCGGTGCCAGGTGACACCGGTGCGCCGCAGGCAGGGCAGGCGGAGACTTTGACCATGGACGCAGCCTACCGCTTCTGCCACCAGACTTTGACCAGCGCGTTGCCGGTATCCTCGTAATACTCCACGCGCAGGGCGTGCACCCCTGCTGTCACGGCAACGTCACGGCAAAGGGTCACATCGCCCGCGGCGATGTGCCATTCGTCCACCAGGAGCGTATCGTCCAACCAGAGGCGGATGCCGTCGTCGGCCTTCGTGCAGAAGCTATACGTGCGTCCCTCAAAGGCCACGCGGCGCACCCACCGCGCACTGAAACCGTCGGCCGGTACGCCCGCCGTCGGCCCACCGCTGCCCCAGTTGAAATCTACCGTCCCCTGCGTCAGCGTGGCCGCCGCCGGATCGGTCAGGCTGGGATTGCCGTAGTAGGTCGCGGTCCAGGCCGGATCCTCGCCGGTGGGTGTCCCACAACCAGGGCAGGGGGTCGCGGCCGGCGCATTGCCCACGCGGACAAAGGAAAATTGTGCCGTGGCGGTGCCGGTGTCCTCAAAATACTCAATGGTGATCACGTGGTTGCCCGGCGTCAACGTGACATCAAACGTGTAGGTGGTCTCCGGCTGGACCTTCCAGGCATCCAGGACCCTGGCGTCATCCACGTAGATGCGAGCGCCGTCGTCGGCCACCATCGTGAAGCGATAGACTCCGCCCCGGAAGTTGATGGTGCGTGCCCAGCGCACCGAGAATTTATCGCAGGGCAGGCGCTTGTCGGGCGAGCAGAGTCCCCAATGGAAGTTGACCGCCGAATCGTTGCGGACGAAGAGCGGCCCGCCGGTCGGCTCCGTGCCGTTGAAGTACTCGCCGCGCCAGACACCGCTGCCGGTGGACGGCTGGCGTGGAGTCACGGCAGTGCCGGGAATGACCAGATTTTGTCCCACGTAGATCACGTTCATGTTGTACAGCCCGTTCGCCTGCGAAAGCGCCCAGACCGTCACGCCGTAGCGCCGGGCGATGCTGAAGAGGGTCTCGCCGGGCTGGACGACGTGCACCTTACCGGTGGGGGCAGGGGTCGGGGCCGGCGCTGTGCCGGGGATCGTCAACCGCTGCCCCACATAAATCGTGTTGGGGTTCACGATGCCGTTAGCGCGGGCCAGCGTCCACATGTCTACGCCATAACGGGCCGCAATACCCGATAGATTTTCGCCGGGCTGGACAACATGAACTCCTCCGCTTTGGGCCATCACCGGTGCCGCCAGGCAAAACAACATGACCAGTGTTACCAGCAAACCGCTCAACTTACGCATGACCATGCCTCCTTCCGCTAACCAAGACTAACCCTGACCACCGAAACTGAACATCGCGCTTATCACCCTCATAATATACGTGACCTGCAATAACGTCAAGATGGATTGGGTAAAATCACAGTTTGTAAGACAGGAGTATAATAGCCCTCATGCTATCCGCATATCCGATTTTGAGGAAAAAAGCCATGCCAATCCAACCACTGGCCAGGGTTGCGTGCGTCTACCTGGTGAAAAGGGGTTGCCTGGAGCCGGTCACCACCGGCTCCAGCGACCAGGCCGAGCCGATTCCCTCCCCGGTCAGCTGAAAGGGGAGTCATGGCCGCCGTTGCTCCTGCTTCCCCTAAACGCCGCTCCCGCTGGCAGCAAACTTTTACAGCGCTCAGACATCCGAACTATCGGCTCTGGTTCTTCGGGCAGACTGTCTCGCTCTTCGGGACCTGGATGCAATCCACAGCGCAGGGCTACCTGATCTTCCAACTGACCCACTCACCGGCCTTTTTGGGCTACGTCAGCTTTGCCTCGGGGGTTCCCAGCTGGCTCTTCACCTTGTACGGCGGCGTCGTCGCCGACCGGATGCCACGCCGGACGCTGTTGCTCATCACCCAGACCGCGATGATGCTCCTGGCCTTTATCCTGGCCGCGCTGACGTTCAGCCACTGGGTGCAACCGTGGCATATTTTGGTGCTGGCTTTTTGCCTCGGCACGGCCAACGCCTTTGACGCCCCGGCCCGGCAGGCCTTTGTCCTGGAGATGGTGGAACGCGAGGACCTGACCAACGCGATTGCGCTCAACGCCACCATGTTCAACATGGGCACGGCGCTGGGGCCGGCCATGGCCGGCTTAACCTACGCGGCGTTTGGTCCCGGCTGGTGCTTTCTGCTCAACGCCCTTTCGTTCATTGCTGTGATCGGTGCGCTGGCGTTGATGCGGCTGAAGCCGTTCGTCATGCCGGCGCGCCGCGCTTCCGCCTGGAGCGACCTCCGCGAGGCCTTGCGTTATATTGCCGGTGAGCCGATCATCCGCGTGTTGATCGGGATGGTGGCAGTGACCAGCCTTTTCGGGTTCTCGTTCGTTACCCTCTTCCCGGCCTGGGCAGTCACCGTTCTCGGCGGCGATGCCCGCACCAATGGGTTGTTGCAATCGGCCCGGGGGGTGGGGGCCCTCATCAGTGCGTTGGGCATTGCCTCCCTGAGCCACTTCCAATTCAAGGGAAAATTGCTGACGGTGGGGATGTTCCTGCTACCGTTGACGATGCTGGTCTTTGCCGCCATGCGCTGGCTGCCGCTGGCCCTCGTCGTGCTGGTTGGCGTCGGGGCCAGCATCACCCTGTTCATGAACCTGGCCAACGCGCTGGTCCAAACGCAAGTCACCGATGAGCTGCGTGGAAGGGTGATGGGGGTCTACACGCTGGTTTTCATGGGCTTGATGCCGGTCGGCGGGCTGCTGGCCGGTGAAATCGCCGAGCGAATCGGGGAACCGCTGACAGTCACCTTGAGCGCGGGCGTGCTGTTGGCTTGCGCTGCCCTCGTCTGGCTTTTCATCCCGCGGGTGCGGGCGCTGCCTTAAGCCGGGAGCAAATGCGCCGGCCGTTCACGAATGAGTAATGCAACCGCTCGTCTATTCATGGCCGATTCGTGAGGGGCCGGCAATTAGCTCAGGACTTACGCCGAATAGGGTTCATAGTGGCGGCTTCAGCCGCTCTTAGCGCCATGGGAACGCTGAAGGGTACAGGGCTACGGGTTAAGCGTTACCCGGAAAGTGCGTAAGTCCTGTCAATACCACGATGGCACAAGCTTTAGCTTGTGCCATCGTGGGCTTGATTAAGCGGCTGAGGGCTGATGAATGATCCTCACGGATAGACGCGCTTGATGGTGCGCGGATAGGGGATCGTCTCGCGGATGTGCTCAATGCCGCAGAGCCAGG
>Ga0067045_1032516_pt1 | contig 10063 bp, 6 predicted proteins | sample TerdegcTABiofilm_FD_59184 | JGI IMG/M metagenome (GOLD analysis project Ga0067045, IMG submission 59184) | Combined Assembly of (Gp0054472, Gp0054536) Wastewater bioreactor microbial communities from Singapore -Terephthalate degrading... | reverse complement strand
TTGAAGATCGCTAAAGAGCCGATCTCCATGGAAACCCCGATCGGTGATGACGAAGACTCCCATCTGGGCGACTTCATCGAAGACTCGACCATGCAGTCGCCAATCGATGTCGCTACCGTTGAGAGCCTTAAAGAAGCGACGCGCGAAGTACTCTCCGGCCTCACTGCCCGTGAAGCCAAGGTCCTGCGCATGCGCTTCGGCATCGACATGAATACCGACCACACCCTCGAGGAAGTTGGTAAGCAGTTCGACGTTACCCGTGAACGGATTCGTCAGATCGAAGCCAAGGCGCTGCGCAAGCTGCGCCACCCGACGAGAAGCGAGCATCTGCGCTCCTTCCTCGACGAGTGATCACAAAACCCCCGGCCCTGCCGGGGGTTTTGCTTTATGCAGATTTAATCCTCGCAGCATCGCTATCGCCCCCCTAGCCCGTCTACACTCGAAACATTCCCCCGAGCCATAACGAGACCGTTATGCCCAGACTCCCGGCCGCGCTGCTACTGTCGCTGATGACCTGGACCGCAACGGCTGGCGCTCTGACTCTTAGTGACGAAGAACGTGGCTGGCTGGCGGCTCATCCAGAGTTACGCCTGGGCGTGGACGCCTCGTGGCCGCCCTTCGAGTTTCGTGACGAGCAAGGCCGCTACCAGGGCCTGGCGGCGGACTACATCAACGTCGTGCGCGATCGCCTGGCCGTCAAGGTTACGCCCGTGGAGCCGGTCAGTTGGACCGAGGTGCTGGACCAGGTCAAACACGGCAAGCTCGACCTGCTGCCCGGCATCATGTCCACCGCCGAGCGCCAGAACTACCTGGCCTTCACCCGGCCCTACCTGGATTTCCCCATCGTTATCCTGGCCCATGTGGGCGGCGCCCAGCCCCGCAATATTGAAGACCTCTACGGCCTGAAAATCGCCGTGGTGGAAAACTACGCCCCGCACGAATTGCTGCGCACTCAACACCCCGACCTCAACCTGGTGCCCTTGCCCAACGTCAGCTCGGCGCTGCAGGCCCTGGCCACCGACCAGGTCGACGCGGTCGTCGGCGACCTCGCGTCCAGTGTCTGGAGCCTGCGCCAACTCAAGCTCGAAGGGCTCTACGTCAGCGGCGAAACCCCCTATCGCTACCAACTGGCGATGGCCGTGCCACGGGATAACAAACTGCTGGTAAGCATCCTCGACAAAGTGCTGGCCGACATGAGCCCCGGGGAAATCAGCGCCATCCAGGAGCACTGGGTCGGCAACGTGCTCGATCACCGCGGCTTCTGGTCCGACCTGTTGATCTACGGCCTGCCCAGCGTCGGTTTGCTGATCGCCATACTCGCCGCGGTGATCCGCATCAATCGCCGCCTGAGCTCAGAGATTTCCCGCCGGGTCGCCCTGGAACAGGAACTGCGCAGCAGCGAATACCACTACCGCGGCCTGGTGGAGAGCCTGTCCGCCATCGCCTGGGAAGCGCGCATCAGTGACTTCACCTACAGCTACGTGTCGCCCCACGCCGAAGAACTGCTCGGCTATCCCCTGTCCCACTGGCTGATACCCGGCTTCTGGCGCAACATCATTCATCCCGCCGACCTGACACGGGCCCAGAGCTTCTGCGATCACGAAGTACTGGCCGGACGCGATCACAGCCTCGACTACCGGGTGATCACGGCCGACGGGCGCTGCCTGTGGGTACGCGACATCGTCAGCCTGATTGAACACGGCCACGAGCCAATCATGCGCGGCCTGATGATCGACATCAGCGAAGCCAAGCGCACCGAAGAAGCCCTGCGCCTCTCCGAGCAGAAGTTTGCCTCGGTGTTCCAGCAGTGCCCGGACATCCTGGTGATTGCGCGCCTGTCGGACGGCTGCCTACTGGAGGTCAACGAGGCCTTCGAAGAACAGATCGGCCTGAGCGCCGCACAAGTGGTGGGACAAACCGCCACTGATCTGAATATCTGGGGCATTGCCGGCGTCGGCCCGGGCCTGTTGCAGCGCTTGCAGGCCGGCAGCATTCGCAACCTGGAGATGCCCTTTCGCCGCAGCAATGGCCAGGTGTTCACCGGCCTGATCTCCGCCGAGCCCTTCGAACTCGACACCACGCCAGCGCTGGTGGTGGTGGTCCGGGACATCAGCCAGCTCAAGGAAACCCAACAGCAACTGCAAACCTCCGAGGAAAAGTTCGCCAAGGCCTTCCATGCCTCGCCTGATGGCCTGCTGCTCTCACGGGTCAGCGACGGTCTGCTGATCGAGGTCAACGAAGGGTTCAGCCGCATCACCGGCTTCAATAGCGCCATGTCCCTGGATCGCTCGACCCTCGACCTGGGCATCTGGGTCAACCTCAATGAACGCCGCAAAATGCTCGACCTGCTCAAGCGCGACGGCTTCGTGCGTGACTTCACCTGCCACATCCGGCGTAACGACGGGCAGATCCGCCTGTGCGAAATGTCCAGCCGACCGCTACCGATCGGCGACGAAGAATGCATGCTGACCATCGCCCGGGACATCACCGAGCGGCACCTGATGCAGGAAAAACTGCAACAGGCCGCCACCGTGTTCGAGAGCACCGCCGAAGGCGTGTTGATCACCGACACCCAGCAGCACATCAGCGCCGTCAACCGGGCCTTCAGCGAGATCACCGGCTACAGTGAAACCGAGGCCCTGGGCCACACCCCTCGACTCCTGGCCTCGGGCCTGCACGACAGCGCCTTCTACGCGGCCATGTGGCATCAATTGACCGCCGAGGGCCACTGGCAGGGCGAGATCTCCAACCGGCGCAAGAATGGCGAGCTGTACCCCAGCTGGCTGACCATCAGCGCGGTGCGCAACAAGGACCGCTTCATCACCCACTTCGTCGCGGTGTTTGCCGATATTTCGAGCCTCAAGCACGCCCAGGCCAAGCTCGACTATCAGGCCCACCACGACCCGCTGACCGGCCTGCCGAACCGCACACTGTTCGAAAGCCGCCTGCTGACCGCCCTCAACGGCCAGCGTGAACAGGGTGGCCTGGGAGCCGTGCTGTTTCTCGACCTCGACCGCTTCAAACACATCAACGACAGCCTCGGCCACCCGGTCGGCGACCTGCTGCTCAGGGGCATCGCCGTGCGCCTCAAGGAGCAACTGCGCGACATCGACACCGTGGCCCGCCTGGGGGGCGACGAGTTCATCATCCTGCTGCCGGGCCTGCAGCAAGCCAGCGATGCCGACCACATCGCCAACAAACTGCTGAACTGCTTTGGCGCGCCGTTCCAGGCCGGCGAACATGAGTTCTTCATCAGCGCCAGCATCGGCACCAGCCTCTATCCCAAGGACGGTAGCGACGTCGCCACCCTGGTCAAGAACGCCGATGCGGCCATGTACCGCTCCAAGGCCAAAGGGCGCAACCGCGTCGAAAGCTACACCCGCGACCTCACCGCCCAGGCCAGCGAGCGCATAGCCCTGGAACATGAACTGCGCCGCGCCATCGAACGCAACGAATTGTCCCTGTACTACCAACCGAAAATCAGCCTCAACCATCCACGCCTGGTCGGCGCCGAAGCACTGATCCGCTGGCACCACCCGACCTTCGGCGATGTACCGCCCGAGCACTTCATCTCCCTGGCCGAAGAAAACGGCATGATCCTGCAGATCGGCGACTGGGTACTGGAACAGGCCTGCCTGCAGATGCACGAGTGGAGCAAACGCTACGAGGGCTTCGGCTCACTTTCGGTCAATCTCGCCGGCGCGCAACTGCGCCAGCCCAACCTCTTGGGGCGCATCGAACAACTGCTCAAGGACAACCGCCTCAAACCCGGCCTGCTGCAACTGGAAATCACCGAAAACTTCATCATGAGCCAGGCCGAAGAAGCCCTGGAAGTCCTGCACCAGCTCAAACGCCTGGGAGTGCAACTGGCCATCGACGACTTCGGCACCGGCTACTCCTCCCTCAGCTACCTCAAGCGCCTGCCCCTGGACTACCTGAAAATCGACCAGTCCTTCGTCCGCGGCCTGCCCGACGACCCCCACGACGTGGCCATCGTCCGCGCAATCATCGCCCTTGGCCGCAGCATGCAGTTCACCATCATCGCCGAAGGCGTCGAGACCCAGGCCCAACAGCAATTCCTCGCCGGCGAAGGCTGCGAACAGATCCAGGGCTACATCGTCAGCCTGCCACTGCCCGCCGACGAATTCGCCGCCACCTTCCTTCGTATCGCAGTTTCGGACTTTTCGGATAGCACAGCCGAGAAACCATCGCTATAATCCGCGACCTACTGAGGGCCTATAGCTCAGTTGGTTAGAGCAGAGGACTCATAATCCTTTGGTCCACGGTTCAAGTCCGTGTGGGCCCACCAAACAAAAAGCCGCGCATTGCGCGGCTTTTGTGTTTCTAGTCGACGCGCGCTGGCTCACCTCTAATCACGCTAACCAAAAGAACTCATAAACGGCGCAGCACACTGCCTGATTGCTGCAGCCACATCCGGCGCCTGCTCACAGAGTTCAGGGAAACGCGCCAGCACCTGCTCCAACGCTTGCAGTTGCTTGCGAATAACCTCTTCAGGCTCTGCGACATCACACATCAATGCGAAGTCCAGCAATCCCTGTCGCGAGGCGAACAGCGATTTATTGCCGATAAGATCAAGTGCCAATACATCGTTTGGAAGGTAGGCTGTGGTGTTAACGATATCGTAGGCCGGTGCTAGCCGCGCATCGCGCTGGGTAGGGTCGGAATAGAGCAGTCCGAAGTTCTTTAGATGTGCGTCGCCGTTACCCACTATGCAGCTCAACGTCACCATGGAAAACAGGTGGGCCAATGAGCCCTGTACGTGCTCAGGAGGGCAGTACAACCGGACAGCCTTGGCGATAGCCGAGTAACTCTTGCTGTACTTCTGTTCCGCGGCGAGCCCCATCAATGCAGCCATGTCCTCGAAACCGATCGGGTTGAGCTGCTCGTCGCGGTCAAAACGCCGCATGACGAACAGTTTGGCGTTATCGGAAAGGTAGAACTCCGGCACCATAATCCCGGCATCCCTGGCTACCGACATACAAAGGAATTCGTTAATCGCCAGTCCCGGAAACTCGTTGCGCCCGCTCTTGATAATGAGGTCTGACGTTTTCGAGGTGAATCGTTGAGGTGCGCATTCCTGATGTTCTGGTACTAGTACTTTGGGCTGCACTCCCGAAATCCCTGCACGCAGAATATAGCGATCGACCAGATCGGCAAAAATGTCCTCTGCACCGTCCCAAGCAAGGATCTCTTCCAGCTTTTCGCCAGGGAACTGCTGACGCAGCAAGAGCGCATCGACTTGCGCTGAACTCACCGCTATCCGCCCGATGGGCGAACTGCTGCCAGTTAGCGCCAATAACAACATGGGGTCGACATTCGCTACCTTGGCCAAGCGATTGCGCAACTGCTCCAGGACGTAACCTTCCGGCAGGTTCATCTGGAAGATCGGGTGGAGTTCACGGTGGCGGTATTCATCCAGGCGCACAGGCATTAGCAAACTGATCGCCGTCTGCGCCTTGGCATCTTCGTGATACCGAAACAAATAGTCCCCACCACTGCCCAGGATCTTCCCGCTACTACCTTCAGGTGTCGTAACCCGCAATACATTGCTCATCAGTCGAACACTCCCTGGATTTCATCAAGCGTCGGCATGGCGGCCGGAACTATAGCGAACTCACCATCCAGAGCCCCCAGGACTCGTGCATACGCGACCATGCCCACCGACAGATCACCCTTTTCGATGGCGATAACCTTTTGTCGAGTGATGCCCGCCAGGGCCGCCAGGCGGGCTTGGGTCAGCCCGCGATTCAGGCGGCGTTGGCGGAGTTGCTCGCCGAGACGAGCGGTGATAAGGGAATAATCCATGTTCTGTATACGCGACAATTTTGAATAAATGTAACGTATACCTAACCTTTGAATAAATCAAAGAGAGGCAGACCAACGCAACGCAGGAAGCTGCTCATCACCTCAATATTCCCCGTCATTCGCTCCCTGCAGCACCTTTTCCTCCTATTTGCGACCGCTTGCCCATTCGTGCGTTTAGGGGTTGGTCACATCACGTCGCATTTGCTAGATTCAACCCTTGCCTGCCTGGCGAGCCTGAGAGTTGTGGGTGTCATTCCGTGCTTGAAGCAGCCGCGAATGATCCTGTTTCAGGGCCAATAAAAAAAACATCAATACAGTCAATGGCATACCTAGCGGACATCGGACATGGAAGTAGTTCAGGCACATCCAGCAGTAGACTCGAAGTTGAGTCATGTGCGTGATTTCGAAGAGTGTCGCCACACCGAGAGCGGCGCGGTGTTCATTATTGCCTCGGGCAGTTCGGCCAAGGACTTTCCGATTGAAGAGTTCGCCCACGTCCCGATGATCACCATGAATGGCGCGATCTCGCTGTTCAGCAAGACGGCCATCCGGCCGCACTTCTATGTGTGCACCGACATGAGCTTTCCGCTCCAGCAACCCGAGTTTTTTGCCCACGCGATGAAAATCAGCCAACGGGTGGCCTTGTGGGCAGAGTATGCGCGGCGCACGAATGTGCGCCCGGCAGGCACACTGTTCACGCTCAAACGTGCCCCGAAACAAACCTGGCTCGACTATTTCTTGCGGCGCAACAAGAATCTGGTGCAAAGCCGTGCGCTCATCGGGCAACGGACCAAGAGCATCGGCTTCAGCAAGAACCTCAGCGATGGCTTTTATGATGCCCGCACGGTGGCCTATCTGGCATTGCAGCTGGCCCACCACTTGGGCTTCAACAAAGTGTTCCTGGTGGGGGTCGATCTGAATCAGTCCACCGGGCGATTTTATGAAACCACAGGTTCAGTGCTCTCCCCTTGCGGGCTCGACAAGCACTACCACACGCGGATTCTTCCATCGCTGAAGTTGATGTCCAGCAAAGTCATGGGCGATGACTTCGCCGTGTATAACCTCTCCAGCAGCCCACGGATTCCCGACAAGCTCATTCCAAGAATCGATCTCCCGACCCTCAGAACACTGCTCAAGTGAGACGCTGACGGGCGCAGTCATCCCCCAGCGCCGCCATGGATGTGCTGTAACATGCACGCCCACTGACCTGTGCTGTTGGAGAAGCCCTTTTGCCTGACACTCGCCCCCTCGCGCTCGATGAAATCGACCGCCAATTGATCGCCGCCTTGCAGCTCAACGCCCGCGAAAGCGTGGCCATGCTCGCCCGGCAACTGGGCATTGCGCGCACCACGGTGACGTCGCGGCTGACGCGCCTGGAAAAGGCCAAGGTGATCACCGGCTACGGCGTGCGTCTTGGCCAGCGGGTGGTCGACGGGGGCTTGCAGGCCTATGTCGGCATCACCGTGCAACCGCGTTCCGGCAAGGAAGTGCTGCGCCGCCTGAGCAGCATGGCCCAGGTCCAGCAACTCTGTGCGGTCAGCGGGGAGTTCGATTACGTCGCCTGGCTGCGCACCGACTCGCCGGAGCAACTGGACCAATTGCTCGACCAGATCGGCAGCGTCGATGGGGTCGAAAAAACCACCACGTCGATCATCCTCAGCAGCAAGATCGACCGTGGCCAGCCAGTCTGACCACAATATTCGTCATATCGCATCACCACCCTGCAAAACGACGACACTTTGCGTCTTATTAACGTGCACTACGCTCCCTAGAATGGCGACAGTCTTTTCCTATACTCAGCACCTCGTGCGAGTCGCCAGCAAGGTCAGCCATGAACAACAACAATCGCCATCCTGCAGACGGTAAAAAACCGGTCACCATCTTCGGTCCCGACTTCCCTTTCGCCTTTGACGACTGGATCGAACACCCGGCCGGCCTGGGCAGCATCCCGGCGCACAACCACGGCGCGGAAGTGGCGATTGTCGGTGCCGGCATTGCCGGGCTGGTGGCGGCGTATGAGCTGATGAAGCTGGGCTTGAAACCGGTCGTCTACGAAGCCTCGAAAATGGGTGGGCGCCTGCGCTCCCAGGCCTTCGAGGGAGCCGAAGGGATCATCGCCGAACTGGGCGGTATGCGCTTCCCGGTGTCGTCCACCGCCTTCTATCACTACGTCGACAAGCTGGGTCTTGAGACCAAGCCCTTCCCCAACCCGCTGACCCCCGCCTCCGGCAGCACGGTCATCGACCTGGAAGGCCAGACCCACTACGCGCAGAAACTCGCCGACCTGCCCGCGCTGTTCCAGGAAGTCGCCGACGCCTGGGCCGATGCCCTGGAGGACGGTTCGCGCTTTGGCGAAATCCAGCAAGCGATCCGCGACCGCGACGTACCGCGCCTCAAGGAGCTGTGGAACACCCTGGTGCCACTGTGGGATGACCGCACCTTCTACGACTTCGTGGCCACCTCCAAAGCCTTCGCCAAGCTGTCGTTCCACCACCGTGAAGTGTTTGGCCAGGTGGGTTTCGGCACCGGTGGCTGGGACTCGGATTTCCCCAACTCGATGCTGGAAATCTTCCGCGTAGTGATGACCAACTGCGACGATCACCAGCACCTGGTGGTCGGTGGCGTGGAACAGGTACCCCTGGGGATCTGGCGCCATGTGCCGGAACGTTGTGCGCACTGGCCAGCAGGCACCAGCCTCAGCTCGCTGCACAACGGCGCGCCACGCACCGGGGTCAAGCGCATCGCCCGCGCCGCCGATGGGCGCTTCAGCGTCACCGACAACTGGGGTGATACCCGCGAATACGCGGCCGTGCTGACCACCTGCCAAAGCTGGTTGCTGACCACCCAGATCGAGTGCGAAGAATCGCTGTTCTCGCAAAAGATGTGGATGGCCCTGGACCGCACCCGCTACATGCAGTCGTCCAAGACCTTCGTCATGGTCGACCGGCCGTTCTGGAAAGACAAAGACCCGGAAACCGGTCGCGACCTGATGAGCATGACCCTCACCGATCGCCTGACCCGTGGCACCTACCTCTTCGACAACGGCGACGACAAGCCGGGGGTCATTTGCCTGTCGTACTCGTGGATGAGCGACGCGCTGAAAATGCTCCCGCAGCCGATCGAAAAACGGGTGAAGCTGGCCCTCGATGCTCTGAAGAAGATCTACCCGAAAGTCGACATCGCCGCGCGCATCATCGGCGACCCGATTACTGTGTCCTGGGAAGCCGACCCGCACTTCCTCGGCGCCTTCAAAGGTGCCCTGCCCGGCCATTACCGCTACAACCAGCGGATGTACGCGCACTTCATGCAACAGGAGATGCCGGCCGAGCAACGCGGGATTTTTATCGCCGGCGATGACGTGTCCTGGACACCGGCCTGGGTCGAAGGCGCGGTGCAGACCTCGCTCAATGCGGTCTGGGGCATCATGAATCACTTTGGCGGCAGCACCCATGCCGAGAACCCGGGCCCGGGTGATGTGTTCAATGAAATCGGGCCAATCGCCTTGCCTGAGTAAGAGGAATCCGAAATGCGCGTAGCCCTTTACCAATGCCCACCGCTGCCGCTCGACGTTGCCGCCAACCTGCAACGCCTGCAGCAGCTCGCGACAGAAGCCAAGGGCGCCGACCTGCTGGTGGTTCCGGAGATGTTCCTGACCGGCTACAACATCGGCGTCGACGCGGTGAACGTCCTGGCCCAGGGGCGCGACGGTGAGGCCGCGCAGCAGGTCGCCCAAATCGCCAAGACCTCGGGGGTCGCCATCCTGTATGGCTACCCCGAGCGTGCCGAGGACGGGCAGATCTACAACGCCGTGCAGTTGATCGACGCGCAGGGCGAGCGCCTGTGCAACTACCGCAAGACCCACCTGTTCGGCGACCTCGACCACTCGATGTTCAGCGCCGGGGAGGACGACTTTCCCCTGGTCGAGCTCAACGGCTGGACGCTCGGCTTTCTGATCTGCTACGACCTGGAGTTCCCGGAAAACGCCCGGCGCCTGGCCCTAGCCGGGGCCGAGCTGATCCTGGTGCCGACGGCCAACATGATTCCCTTCGACTTCATCGCCGACGTCACCGTGCGCGCCCGGGCCTACGAGAACCAGTGCTATGTGGCCTACGCCAACTACTGCGGCAGTGAAGAGCAGATCCACTACTGCGGGCAAAGCAGCATCGCCGCGCCGGATGGCAGCCGTATCGCCCAGGCCGGCCTCGATGAAGCATTGATCGTCGGTACCCTGGATCGC
>Ga0067045_1032509_pt1 | contig 10064 bp, 7 predicted proteins | sample TerdegcTABiofilm_FD_59184 | JGI IMG/M metagenome (GOLD analysis project Ga0067045, IMG submission 59184) | Combined Assembly of (Gp0054472, Gp0054536) Wastewater bioreactor microbial communities from Singapore -Terephthalate degrading... | reverse complement strand
AAGACATGCGGGAGAGCATGGAAGGTGGGCCCCTCGCACGCGGCGGGCCCGGAATCTAGCCGGCCAGCTCGACAGTGTCAAGCCGCCCGCCGGCCCGCGTCGACCAGGCTCGGCTCGGCGGAATGCTAGCGGCCGTCGCCGGCATGCTTGCCGACCGAGTCACTGGCTGGCGCAACGGCTGCGCCCTATCTTGCCACCTCGTCCAGGGCAGCGGGGACAGTCCATCGCCGCCCGCACGCGGCGGCAGGGCACGGGGCCAGGCAGGGCGCGGGCTTCGCAGCAAGCCCCAGGCGCCGGCCTGCGGCCCCCGCGCCGGTGTGCCCGCGTGCGCGTCACCCTCATGCCAACCACGAGCAGGTCCACGATGCCAGAACGGAACCTCAGTCCGCAGCGCATGTTCATCGAACTGGCCGCCCGCCATCGCCCGCAGTGCGCTTTCGCCGCCACCGGCGGCGCTGACGTCTGGCGCTGGCAGCAGGAGACCTTGCCGCGGGTCCTGGCCACCCTCGGCGAGGCACCGGCTCCGGTCGATCCCCGACCTGAATTGATAGTCGAATGGGAGGAGCAGGGACTCATCCGCCAGCGGTGGGTCATCGACGTGCAGGAGCACCTGGCCGCGATCCTGCTGGTCAACCGGCCTGCCAGCATGGCGGCCGGCGAGCGACGCCCAGCCATCCTGTGCTGCCACGGTCACGGCCCCTTCGGCAAGGAACCGGTGATGGGCAACGCGTCGAGCCCGGAACTGGCGCAGAGCATCGCCCAGCATCGCTACAACTACGGCCAGGTGATGGCCCAGCAGGGCTTCGTCACGTACGCGATCGACTGGATCGGCTTCGGCGAGCGCAACGACAACAACAAGCCGAACCACCGCCCGCAAGTCGGGCGCGACTGGTGCAACCTGTACTACCTGCACGCCACCATGCTCGGCATGACGCCGCTGTCGATCAACGTGGCGCACGGCAAGGCAGCCACGGATGTGGTCACCGGCCTGCCATTCGTCGACGGGCAGCGCCTCGGCGTGATGGGGCTCAGCGGGGGCGGCACCATGACCCTGTGGATGGCTCTGTGCGACCGGCGCTTCGCGGCCGCGGAGATCATCTGCTACAGCGACCTGTGGGCCGACTTCGGCATCCGCGACATCAACTACTGCGGCATGCAGGTGGCGCCCGGCCTGTACAAGCTGGTCGATCTGCCCGATCTCCAGGGCCTGCTGGTCCCGCGTCCCTTGTTGATCGATATCGGCGTGCACGACACCTGCTTTCGGGTCGATACGGCCATGGCCTGCTACCGGCAGGTGGAGGCCATCTACCGGGCCGCCGGCGCCAGCGGGAACCTCGAACTGGACCTGCATCCGGGCGAGCACGGGTGGGGAGGCAATCGCTCGGTAGCCTTCTTCGGCCGGCATCTGGGGCTGCAGGCCCAGGTCTGAGCGTGCGGCGGCCGGGCCGCCGGACGTCCTCTGGACGCGAGTCGTTGCCGGCCCGGCCGCTGCCTGTAGATTCGCCGTGCGCGTCTCCAGCCGTGGCCGTGGCGCGATCGCGCCACGGCACGCCCGGTCTGGGTGTCGGACCATGTTCACGTTCATCAAGTATCCCGTGCTCACGGACGGCCGCATCGACCTGCGGGTCGAACGCGAATACGACGGCGATCCGCCCCGCGGCTGGGCCCCCTCGTACGATTTCCGCATCGACCTGCACGGCCGCGACGAGCGCGTCGGCAGCGTCTCGCTGCGCATCGGCGACACGGAGTTTCTGCGGCTGTACGCGGGCCACATTGGCTATGGGATCTCGCCGGCCTATCGCGGCCATCGGTATGCGGCCCGAGCGTGCCTGCTGCTGCGCGGCGTGGCCCTGGACCACGGCATGGAGAGCCTGTGGATCACCTGCAACCCGGACAACTGGGCCTCGCGGCGGACCTGCGAGCTGCTCGGCGCGCGCCTGATCGAGATCGTCGAGGTGCCCGCGGATACCGACCTGTACCGGCGGGGCGAACGGCAGAAGTGCCGCTATCACTGGCGCTTCATCACCGACACGCCGGCCCAGATGGATGCCTGACGGAGAACGGACAGCGCATGAATCCCAGGCTGCGCGACTTCATCCAGCAGGCCCGCGAACGCGGCTGGCAGCCCCACCACAGCCCGAAGGAAGACAACTGGACGCACGCCTTCTTCAGGCTGTACAGCGGCCTGCCGCTGCCCGCACGGCAGGCCCGCAGCATGGCCTACGCGCTCGAGCACGAACCGGTCCTCATCCACCCGCTCACCCGCATCGCTGGACAGATCTTCCAGGCGTGCCCGGGGTCCGGCTGTCCCGAATACAGCGGCAGCGCGCGCCATCCCGAGTGGGACGAGTACTGCGTTGTCGGCAACGCCGAGCGGCGCATCGGCGCCCGCGTCCCAGGCGCCGACGTGTACGGCCGGTACTTCACCACAGGCGGGTACCCCGGTCACATCGCCTGGGACTACGGCATGCTGCTGGCCGGCGGCGTCGAGAGCCTGCTGGCGCGCTGCGATGCGGGTGCGGCCCGACATCCCGACGATGCCGCGGCCCAGGCCTTCTATCAGGGCGTGCGCATCGTCCTGACGGCGTTCCTGCGCTGGGTCGAGCAGCACGTCCGGGCGCTGGAGCAGGCGGCCGCGGACACCGATGACCCGGCCCGGCGCGCCGAGCTGACCGCCATGGCGATGATCTGCCGGCGAGTACCGCGCGGGCCAGCGAGCACCTTCCGCGAGGCGGTGCAGGCCTTCTGGTTCCAGCATCTGGCCGTCATGTTCGAGAATCCCTTCGGCGGCAACAGCCCTGGGCGTCTGGACTGGTACCTGTGGCCGTACCTGGAGCGCGACCTGCGCTCCGGCCGCGAAGACCTGGACAGCGCCAGAGAACTGGTGACCGAGCTCTTCGTCAAGCTCCACGAACGCATCGCTCCGGCTGATGGCTGGGTGGAGGCCCTGCCGGTGGGCGGCTGCCACCCGGACGGCTCGCCGGCCATCAACCCGCTCTCCTACCTCATGATCGAGATCATCACCGAGCTGCAGCAGACCCACCCGTCGGTGTACGTGCGCCTGCCGGCTGCAGCGCCGGCGGACTTCCTCGCGCTGACCGTCCATTACCTGCTCCACGGCAGCAATCGCGCCCAGGTGTACGGCGACGACGCTGTCATCCGCGCCCTTCACCTTGCCGGCGTGGCCCTAGAGGACGCCCGCCACTGGACGGCCGGCGGCTGCATGGAGGTCTCGCCCCAGGGGGCCAACTGCGACCTGCTGTTCTCGTTCGCCCACAACGTCGCGCGCACGCTCGAGCTGGTGCTCAACGGCGGCTGCCTGCTGGCCAGCGGCGAACGCGTGGGCAGGGAGAGCCGCACGCTGGCCGAATACGCCACGTTCGAAGAGCTTTACGCCGCCTTCGAGGCCGAGCTGGCCGCGGAGCTGCGCATCCTCTTCCAGCGCCTGGACCTGTACCTGGAGGCGTACGCGCAGTTCCGGCCCTCGTATCTCCTCTCCAGCATGGTGCACGACTGCCTGGAACGCGGCCGCAACCTCGATGCCGGCGGCGCGCGGTACACCAACTATGGCGGCAGCGGCGTGGGCATCCCGAATGTCGGCGACAGCCTGTACGCACTCCGCGAGGCGGTGTTCGTGCGCCGGCAGTACAGCGGCGCCGAGGTGCTGGCCGCGCTGCGGGCGGACTTCGCCGGGCACGAGGCCATGCAGGCCTACCTGCGCGCTCTGCCCAAGTACGGCGCCGACCACGAGGACGCCGATGCCATGACCGACCGCGTCCTGCGCTCGTTCGCGGCGTGTCTGGCCGGGCACCGCACGCCGTACGGCGGCCGCGTGGTGCCGATCATCCTCGGGTTCACGTGGGTCGTCAGCTTCGGCGAGCAGGTGGGCGCCACCCCCGATGGCCGGCACGCCGGCCGACCGCTGGCGCACGGGTTGTCGCCGCAGTCGGGAGCTGCCACGGCCGGGCTCACCGCCGCCCTCCGTTCGGCCACGCGCCTGTCGCTGGAACGGGTGGGCGGAGGCGGTGCGATGATGTGGGATCTGGACCCAGGCTGGGCCGCCCCGGGGACGCTGACGCCGCTGCTGCGGACCTTCGTCGAGCGAAACGGCCACATCTTCCAGGGGAACGTGGTGTCCGCCGAGGCCCTGCGCCACGCCCAAGAGCACCCCGACGAACACCGGGATCTGCTGGTCCGCGTGGCAGGGTACTCGGCGCGGTTCACCTCGCTGTCTCGGGCCACGCAGGACGAGATCATCGCGCGCCACCAATACGGCGCCGCTTGAGCGCGGCCCGGGCGACAGCCAGCATGCCGACTCGAGTCGGTCCGCGGGAGAGATGACGCATGGCGGAACCCAGCGAGGCGAACGCCAACCTGCTGCAGCCGGTCGGTGCGCCCGGCCCGGCGTGGTATACCTGGACGCCGATGCCCAGCCTGGCGCCGGCATTCGCGCAGGAGGCGGAGGCCCTGATCATCCGCGGCAGCGGCAACCCCTACTGCTTCGGTGCCTGGTGCCAGCGGGTGCCGGTGCAGCCGGGGCGCGCGTACCGGCTGCGCGTCGCGGCGCGGACCGACCACATCGGCGACATGGGGCTGCACGTGACGCCGCACGTCGTCTGGCGGCGCGGCGACCGGCCAGAGGAGGAGTGCGCCCAGGATGCCATCCGCGCCTGGCGCGCCAGCGGCGGCATGTTCGTCGGCGACGACACGTTCCTGGCCCCGGCCGACTGCGACAGCGCCGAGGTCCGGCTCCTGCTGCGGTACGCGCCGGCAGGATGCGTCGCCTTCTCCGGCATGGCCCTCACGCCCGCGCACCTGCCTGGTTGCCGCCGGGTGCGGCTGGGGACCATGCGCTGCTGCCCGCAGCGACCGGCCACCGCCGCCGATCACCTTCGCGTGTACTCGGAGCGCATCGATCAGCTCGCCCGTCTGGGGGCCCAGCTCATCCTCTTGCCCGAGACCGCCAACACCGCCGCCCTGCCGCCGGCCCGCGGCCAGGATCTGTGGGCGCGGGCCGAGGTCATCCCTGGGCCTTTCTGCCAGTTGCTGGCTGGCAAGGCCCGGGCGCACGGCTGCTATGTCGGCGCAGGCCTGCTGGAGCGCGATGGCGAGTTCGTGTTCAACACCGCCGTACTCTTCGGCCCGGAGGGCGAACTGGTGGGAACGCAGCGCAAGGTGCACCCCTACTGGCCGGAGGAGCCGCAAGGCATCTGCCCGGGCGATGGGTTCGCGGTCATGCAGACCGCGCACGGCACGGTCGGCTTCATGATCTGCTACGACAGCTGGTGGCCGGAATCCGCGCGCGCGCTGGCCCTGCAGGGCGCCGAGGTGATCCTGTTCCCGAACGCCGGCTACGAACCGCGCCTCCTGCCCGCGCGCGCGATCGACAACAACGTCTACGTGGTGGCCGCATCGCTGGGCTCCCCCGCGGCCATCGTCGATCCGGTCGGCGAGGTGCTGGCCAGCTCCGCGGCCGACGGCGTGGTGGCGGCTGACGTCGATCTGGCCCGCAGGCCGAAATGCCACCCCAATGCGGGCGGCAACCTCAATTCCGCGCCTGGCGGTGCGCGCTGGTCCCGCAATGCGCGCTCCGCGGACCTGTACGACAGCATCGCCGCGGCAGTCAGGCGCAGTTGGCGATGAGCGCGAGCGCTCTGCCGCGTGGTCTCGCTCCGGGCGCTGCGCACCCCGGCCCGGCGTTCGGCAACGCTCCAAGCCGCTGCTTGACCCGCCCCGCGATTCCTGCGTAGGTTTCGCGTCGACACGGCTTGATCGAGGGTGCCGCCCAGTGACGGCGCGTCCGCGCCGGGATTGCGCGCAGCGCCCGCATCGCTTCGGGAGGGATACCGAGATGGACAAGATGAGTCGAGTCGGCCGCTTGCTGCTGATCGCGGGAAGCATGCTGGGCCTGCTGACCGCGGCAGCCTTCGGAGCCGGATTCCAGATCCCCGAACAGGGTATCGGCCCGCTCAGCATGGGGATGGGCTCGGTGGGACTGGCCAACGATCTGTCCGCCGTGTACCACAATCCGGCGGGGCTCACCCAACTGAGCGGATTCAATGCCTCGGTGACGCTGGTCGGCATCATGCCCAGCGCCACGTACACCCGCAAGGCCACGGATGGCAGCACGCTCGGCTCCGTGGACGTCAACGACGATCCCCTTCCCGTGCCCGCGCTCGCGGTCTCCAAGTGCATCCGCGAGGGCCTGTCGGTGGCGCTGGGCATGTACAGTCCCTATGGCCTGAGCAGCGAGTACCCCGATGACGGCGTGCAGCGGTACATGACCACCAAGATCGCCTTGAGCACGGTGTACCTCGGCCCCTACGTGGCCTGGCAGGCCACGCCGCAGCTTTCGGTGGGCGCGGGCGTGCAGTACGTGTACGGCAGCGCCGAACTGGGGCAGCACGCCAACTATGGCGGCGCGCTGCTGCGGAGCGCAGCCGCTCAGGCCGCGGCTGGCAACGCCACCCTCATGACCGCCCTGGCCGGCTACGAGGGAGGCAATCCCCAGGCCGCCAACGAGGACCCGCGCCTGGACGGGATCCTCAAGGTCAAGGACGCCACCGACAATGCGGTAGCGTTCAATGTGGGCGTGCTGTACCGGCCGAATGACTGGCTGCAGTTCGGAGCCACGTACCGCCGGGGCGTGGACCTGGACGTGCAGGGCGACGTGACGCTGACCGTCCCGGCGCCTGTCACCACCTTCTCGGGTGGCGTCATCCAGTCGCTGACGACCACGGGCAGCACCACCGTGTCGCTCCCCGATGTGATCGGCGTGGGCATGGCGTACCGGCCGACGCCGCAGGTGCTGCTGACCACGGAGTTCAACTACCATCTGTGGAGCAGCTACGAGAATCTCGACTTCGACTTCGCCGTCAACGACGCGCTCCCCGATCCCTCTACGCACTACCTGCCCGACACCAAGAATCCCCGCGACTGGGACGATACCGCGACGCTGCGGCTGGGGGCGCAGTACGAGCTAAAGGGCATGCACCGGCTGCGCTGCGGGTACCTGTACGACCAGTCGCCCATGCCCAACAAGACGCACGGTCCCGAGCTGCCGATGAACGATCGCAACGGCATCACCTTGGGGTACGGCGCTGCCCTCGGACGGTACACCTTGGACGTGGCGTACGCGCACCTGTTCATCAAGGACCGCACCGTCAAGCTGAGCGAGACCATCCGCGGTCGCGATCCGGCTACGGGCACGGTAGTGAACCCGAGCGTGCTGCCCATCGGCGACTACGAGGCCGCCGGCGACATCGCGGGTGTCGGGCTGAGCGTGAACTTCTGAGCGGCGGCAGACCAGCGCCGGAGAAGCGGCCGGCGCAGACGGAGGCGACTGGACGGCGGGGCGCAGGAACGGTGGCTCACGCGCCCCGCCGTCCGTTCGCTGCTACGAGGAGGAACGCATGCGTTCGTGCACACTGGCGCTCCCGTTGGTGCCCATGCTGTGGGCCTTGGCGCTGGCGAGCGCCCTTCACGCCAAAGAGGCACGAGTCGTGAACGCTGACTGGCCATTCCCGTGGCCGCAGGACCAGATCGCCCACTACACCGCCTACCGGGCCGAGGGGGCCATCGTCGTCGACGGCAACCTGGACGAGCCGAGCTGGCAGCACGCCCCGCGCTCGCCGCGCTTCAGCGATCTGATCCATGGCCGCCCGGGCATCCACGACACGCGGGCCGCTGTCCTGTGGGACGACGAGAATCTGTACGTGGCGTACTGGATCGAGGAGCCGTTCGTCGAGGCCACGCTGACCCAGCGGGACGATCTGATCTACACCAACAACGACGTCGAGCTGTTCATCGCCGGGCGCGACGCGTACTACGAATTCGAGATCAATGCGTTCGGCACCATCTACGAGGTCTTCTTCGTCTGGGAGGAGGCGTACCAGCGCGCCGGCTACGCCGACATGCCGGCCTTCGACCGCCACGCCGAAGGGGTGCGCGATTTCGCCGGGGTCGGCTTCCAGCCCCATCCGCGCGGCAACCGGATCGGCTTCTGGAATTGGGACTTCCCGGGTCTGCGGAGCGCTGTCCAGGTGGACGGCACGATCAACGACAACAGCGACCGCGATCGCGGCTGGCGCGTGGAGTTGGCCTTGCCGTGGCGTGGCCTGCAGGCCTTGGCGATGGCGGATGGCCGGTCGCTGCCGCCGCGCGCGGGTGACGTCTGGCGCATGGACTTCTCGCGCTTCAACCAGTACAAGGAAGCCCCGCCCGCCGACGATCCGGGCGGGTGGGCCTGGAGCCCGCACGGTGCCTGGGACTCGCACATCCCCGAAGTGTGGCCCTATATCCACTTCTCGACCAAAACGCCGAGCGAAGCCCGCCAGCAGGAAGCGGGCAGCAGCGAGTCTGGCCGCTGAGCCTGGGAGGTCACGGTGCGCTGGGTGCTGCGCTCCAAGATCCACAAGGCCCGCGTCACGGATGCCCGGGTGGACTACGTCGGCAGCATCACACTGGACCAGGATCTGATCGACCGAGTGGGCTTGTGGCCCGGAGAGAAGGTCCTGGTCGCCAGCAACACCTCGGGTGCTCGCTTGGAGACCTATGTCCTGGCGGGAGCTCCCGGGGCGGGCGTCGTGTGCATGAACGGCGCCGCCGCCCATCTGATCCATCCGGGTGAAGAGATCATCGTCATGGGCTTCGAACTGACGTCCGCGCCCATCGTTCCCCGGATAGTGCTGCTGGACGAGCACAACCGCGTGGTGCGCGAGTGGTGACCGCTGGCGGCCTGGCCGGCTCGATGCGCTAGGCCGCCGCACCGCCGACCGGTTGTTCGCCAACGCGACGGAGATCGACAGATGTACGTGCTGCTGGCGTACGACACGGAGGACATCTACTTCCCTCCGGAGTACCGCATCGACGACATCCCCGGCTGGCTGGCCCAGATCATGTCGGAGGTCGGCGTGACGGGGTCCTTCTTCGTCATGGGCGAGAAGGCCGAAGAGCTGCTGCGCCGAGGCCGCCAGGATGTGCTGGAGAAGATGCGGGCGCACGCCATCGCCTCGCACCAACAGGGCAATCGCTTTCCCCTGCTGCCCCAAGTGGTCCAGGACAAGGCCTGGCGCGAAGGCGTGCAGGCGGTCCGGGAGTACGAGGACTGGGTGGCCGTGCGCCTCGAACAGGCCTTCGGCCGGCCGCCGATCGGCTTCTCCCGCCACAACGCGTACTTCGCCCCCCAGCACGTGGCCGTGGCCGGCGAGCGCGGCCTGCCGTACATGTACTTTCCAGTCCAGTTGCCCGGGTCCACCCAGCCGCTGTGGTACGCCAATGCGCTGACCTTCCCCAGCGCCGGGCCCAATACCTACGATGGGTTCGATCGGATCTACAGCCGGGACGACCAGTTCGCCAAGCACTTCGCCGGCCTGCAAGCCTTCGTCCGCGAGCGCCTGGAGGCAGGCGACGAGTGGATCTGCGTGTTCGGATGCCACCCCGTCCAGGTCATGGCCCGAGAGTGGCTGGAGCATCACACCCTGGTATCCGGCCAGGCGCGCGCGCCGCAGGAGCTGGGCTGGCACTATCGCGTGAAGCCGCGCCACGAAGAAGCCCGAGCCATGGCGAACTTCCGGCGGCTGTGCACCTTCCTCAAGGAGCACCCCGAGCTGGAGGTCGTCGGACTGGACGAGGCGGCGCGCCTGTTCGGCACGCAGCCCGAGTCCATCGGCCGCGATCAACTGGTGACGTACGCGCAGGACCTGGGGCGCGAAGAGCAGCTCTGCTTCCACAGCACGTTCTCGCCCGCGGAGTTGGTCTGCGCCATGGCCGAGAGTCTCGCGCACGCGGAGCGTTACGGCGATCTGCCCGAGGAGGTCCCGCGCCGCAGCGTGCTGGGCCCCACCACCCGTCCCCGCAAGGCACCGGAGCTGGACTTCGTCTCGCACGCCGAGCTGGTGACGGCCTGCCAGCGCCTCGCGGACCACGTGCGCGCCCATGGCGAGCTGCCTGCCAACGTGGCGCTGGAGCGCGGCGGGTTGGGCCTCGGTCAGATGGCCTTGCTGTGCGGTCGGGCGTACCTCGCGCAGGCGCGGTACGATCGGTACGAGCGCCTCGCGGTGGCC
>Ga0067045_1004490_pt1 | contig 10066 bp, 8 predicted proteins | sample TerdegcTABiofilm_FD_59184 | JGI IMG/M metagenome (GOLD analysis project Ga0067045, IMG submission 59184) | Combined Assembly of (Gp0054472, Gp0054536) Wastewater bioreactor microbial communities from Singapore -Terephthalate degrading... | reverse complement strand
TCTAATTTTCAAGGTTCCCTCGGTAACTAAAAAATTCATAGAGATCTCAAGAAATTAAGTTCTTTCCGACGGCTTATCTTCAATTCATATCTTTTTCAATGTTCTATATGTTAATTATAACAAAAAATAAGTTCTTAAAAGAAAATTAAATTAATCAAGTAGAGCGTTTTATTATAGAACTAAAATTCTCTAAATTAAATTTTATATCTTTATTTTGGCAAAAATTAAGATTAGATGGTCTTATCTTTCCAGCAAATGCAAAACCAATAGAAGTACAAATTGCATTTGCTGCTTTAAAAAATATATTAACTTCATTTTTATTCATATTTTTACAAATTTCTAATATTAAACTATATAACTCGTTTATATCATTTGGTTCAATTTTATAATCAATAGAAATGGTTCTTTTTATAATTATTTGATTATCTACATTATCGTCATCGTCCCCTTTTTTATAATGAAAATGAATTAGAAGATTAAGATCTTTATTAATATCAATGGAACCTTTTCTAAAAATTTCATAATTGGAAAATTTAAAATTTTCTATACTATTATCTAAAATATCTTTTATCCCTTGTTTATCAATTTCGATATTTCTCCCAAATTCTGATATATCAACATTAATAACATCAACAACTAAGTGATATTTTTCTTCATGGCTTGGTTTTGTACCAAAATTATAAAGACATAAATCTTTATCAACATTCCCAATTAGATAACCAAAATAAAAAGAAAATAGCGCAGGACAATTTTGAATAATATGAATTATAATCTTTCTATTATGTGTAAATGCGTGAAGAGAAGCAGCAAAAGATACTTGATCGATAAAGAAATTCCATTCTTCACATAAATCTTCAAAATATTCTTCCCAATGTTGTAAATCATTCTTAATTTTGGTTCTATTAAAACTCCAAAATACTACACCGGGTAACCAATCTAAAATGTTTTTAAATAAAAATAAATTAAATTTTTTTTCTTCAAAAAATGTAAGGATATCATTTGAGAATTTAGATTGAAATAGTTTAAGTTTAGCATTATCTTCAGTTTGAACTATATGGATAGTAAAAGGAATATCATTTACTTTTTCTTTTATTAATACTTTTTTTATATTTATAAAAAAAATTGCTAAAATATATAAAGCAAAAAATGATAAATATAAAATATTGAAGAAAATTGTTTTAGGAGTTGCAAGATAACTTATTAAACCTAATATAACTGGAATAGAATATATAATAACATTATTTATTATCAAGGCCCTTAATTCTCTTTTCCCTGATTCAGTTGTTGGAAAAAATTTTATCTTCATTGACATTTAATCCTCCATAACCTACTGTAGTTTTAGCACCTAAACCATAATTAGGAAAATATTTAAACATTATTTCTTTTACATCTTTTAATTTTTTTTCATCTTTACTAATAATATATGTTTCAAAACTTACATTTTCTTTTAAAACAATAAAAAAAATTGGCTTTGGCTCTAAATAATCAGCTGGCGGGTTTTTATCATTATAATATTTTACATAATGAGGATTCATTATGTCGATTTCAAAAGGACTCTTATTTGAATCAGTTAAAAAAGCATCAATAAATAGAACAGAACTTTCCATATCATTATTTCCGAAAATTTTTGATACCTCTTCAGAATCATCTGTTAAATTTTTTTCTTCTTTATAATAAGATCTTACTATACCTTTAAGCTCACTCCCAGGAATATATGGAACTCCATAAAGATGATGAAAAGAAAAGCCAACTTCAAGTATATTAGGATTTCCAAATCCTATTATCAACTTTTCTTTTGTTGTTAATAAAATTTTTTTTATTTCATAATGTCGTTTATTATAAAATTTAACGAAATTTTGGTTCGATTCTATTATGTTTGTTAATAAAGTTTTAATATTATTTTTTTTAGAAAAATATTTATCAAACATATTATTTAAATATTCCTTAATATATCGTTGTTTGAGAAATATTTCAAATTCGTCTTTTTTAAAATTTTTTTTAGCTTTATTTCCATAAATTTTCTCTAAATATTCTATGAATTTACTTATGACCTTATCATTATTATTTTTTAATTTATCTATTTCTATTAAATCATTTTCTACTTTACTATAATAGTCAATATAATTATTTTCATTAATATAAATTAAATAAGGCATTATTGTATTCCAAAATAAATATATATTATCGAAGTTATCTATATATTTTTTAATAATTTCGAGATTCATTTCACACCTCTAATAATGCTTCAGCAACTTCCTTTAAATAACAAGAAAAGTTTATTACTCTTCTGGTTATTAAAATATTTTCAGATAAAGTCTTTTTATCAATTAATGATTCTATTAATGAATTTAGATCAGTTGATTCAAAAGATATAAATTTTGAAATATGGTCCCCTATTATATTAAATGTATTTTCCCCTACCTCACCCTCTTCCTTTTTGCTTTTTTTCTTTATATATAAAAGCGTTGAGATAAGTCCATTTTTCATAATAAGTACCGGTAATTTTTTTGTAAATTGAACATATTCTTTTTTTATCTTTTCATCTTTATTATCAACTTCTTTTATATACCCAAGTGCTTTTTTTAATATTTCACTTTTTGTTTCAAAATAAAAACTATTCATTTTTCCTCTCCTTTCTTTATTATTTCAATTAAAAAAGTTTATATTTTAATATTCCTCTTCCAATAGATTGATTTCCTCCAAGTTGGATATAACCTTCTTTAATATATTTATTAAAATAATTTATTACTTCTTCTTTTTTATTATCACAAAAAGTTAATGAATAAAAAAATGTTTGAGGTGGAATATTCTCTTCATACCATATATTTCCTCCTTTACCTGATGCAGTTCCGCCTTCACCTATTTTTATTCTTGGTAAAAAATCAACTGAATTTTCTATAAAATTATTTAAAAATCTCATCACTCACTATTACAACATCTTTAATTAATTTTTCTTTAAATAAAGGTTCTTCATAGATTAAATTAAAATTATTTAATATATTATTTAATTTATCAGTTTCTATTGTATCAAAAGTAAAATCTTCTAATGTTATTTTTGAATCTTTTATCAAAGAATTTCCTTCTATTTCATACACCTTATTATCTTCATTTATTTTATCAATATCAAAATTAGATAAAGTAGAATTAATCAATTTTAAATCTTCTTTAAATCTTGATAATACAAAAGGAGAGGTTACCCATGCAAAAACACCAAAAAGAGATTTTACTGGAAAAAATAATATTTTTGCATCAGTAAAAATTACTTCACCGGGCTTTGACTTACCACCTTCTTCCTCACACCCAAAGAGAATATTAGCACAATCTTTGTTATCCTCGTCAACATATTCTCTAAAACCACCTTTTATACCAGAAGACGGGATATATGGAAAATTTGTATGTGCTTCTCTTTGTACTGGTTGATCAACAACACCAAGTTTTGAACCACTGCCCATATGCACTGAGCTTATAGCATTAAAAAGAATTAATTTTTTAATACCAAACATTTAATACCTCCTTTTTTACCATACCCCACAAAGGGTAATTCCATAACCAAATTTATTTAAATTATTTTTTAATATTGAATTAAACCATAATTTTTCAAATTCATCATCGTTTAAATTACACCCTTCTTTTAATTTATAATAAAAAACACTTCCTGCAGGTATATATTTTGTTGCTTCTTTGGGTTCGTTTAATGCATAATCCCAACCACCTATTACCAATGGTGTTTCAATGCTCGCAGTAATTAATTCTGCTTTTAAATTTAAAATATCATTGTCAATATTTAAAATTGAGTTATTCTTAAAATATGCTGGTGTGATAAAAATTAATTTAAAGCTTTTTTCACTATTTATTTTTTCTTTAATAGAATATTTAATTTTATCAAACTTTTCAAACGGCTTCTTTGTTATTTCCTCAAATTTTGCTAATTTTGATTGTCCACCAAATGGGAAAAAGCCATTATTACCTATCTCCAAATTTTCATTATCAATATATTTTATTTCTTCAATTAATCCAAAATTTTCATAAATTCTCACATAGTCAGCATAATATAACATGCCCTCTTTTGTTGTTCTATTTTCTCTCCATATTCCAGGTCTTCTTTCAATTTTATATACTTCTTCAGTTTTAATAAAAGAATTAAAATTCAAATTTTTCCCTAAAAGATAATTTATTAGACCATCTTCACTAATAAAAAATTCTTTAATATTTTCTACTCTTTCTGCACCATCATACCAAAGTAAATTTTTCAAATTATTATTATATTGAAAACTATATTTATCTATTTCCGTTTTAACTAATTTCAATTTATAAATATCACCAAATTCTTTCTTTCTTTTTTTAACTAAATCTAATGGGGGATTGAAATATAAAATAAAATTATTTTTTTCTTCAATCTTTTTTGCAATAAATGGGCCTTTTAAGATTAATTTACCAATAGATTTATTATCACCAATTTTTTCTTTCAATTCTATAAGTTTTGTTTCATTATTTTGTATTGATTTATTTTTAATAAATTTCATCCAATTAGAATAGTTTATACCTGATTTAGAAATTAATAAACTTCTTATTGCTCCTTGAATTGTTGTTGGAGTTGGAGGGAAAAATGACGTTGCTCTTCTATGAATGCCAGCATCAAAAGGCATACACCTTCTAAATAGCATTGAATCGAAAAAATTTATATAAATAATCATTCTACCACCTCGCCTTGAGCGAAAAATTTACCTAACATAAAAATTTCGATTATATCCGTTAAACCTTCTTTTCTATTTTTTCTAATATTTTCTTCAAGAAATTTATATATTCTATCATATAAATTTCCATCTCTATCTTTTACTTCATCAATTACATTCCTTTTCCATATCTTTTGAAAATGATTTTTGAGAATCTCATCAGGAAAATCAACAAAATCCCTTTCGTCTAAATCATAAGGGAAATTAAAAGATAAAATTTTTTCAGAGAATAAGAAAGTTATTTCTTTTAATAAATCGACAGATGAAATTCCGTCTATATACCAAGGCAAATTAAATTCTTTTATAGTTCCACTTTTTTTAATTATTTTAATATTATATCTATCTCTACCAACTTTTTTTGCATCTTTTAAAGCTTTTCTTAATTCTTCAAGAAGAAATGATAAAGGTTCTTCATAATGCCCAATAACTACTCCCATACTTGCTGTAGCTCTTTTACCCATATATTTTTCAAGAGAAAATGTATCTCTTAATTTTTTAATAACATCTAATAGACTATTAAGTGCCACAAAAGCCATAATATCATCACCACCAGAATATACAATTTTTCCATAGTTTTCTTCTTCAATGATTTTTCTTGTTTCCTGAATTGAGAATTCAGACAATCTCCTACTTATTTCTCTATGAATTGATGCAGAAATAGTTTTAGGTGCTTTACCATCTCCCCTATATACATAGCTAATCCAATTAATCTTTTCAATAAAGGATTTAAAAAGATCTGGATTCTCTTTTCTCCACTTCTCAATATAATTTGTGTTTAAAGTATTTATCAAATCTGGAGTTTTTAAACCTGCTATCCAATCACCAATATTATCACCATCCATATAAATTATTGAAAAATACTTCCCTAAAGAAGGTAAAGAACTTTTTAATTCATCAAATTCTTTTCTTATTTCACTTAACTCACTATTTTTAATTTCAGGATATTCATTAATAATCTTTTTAGATTTAATAAATTCTTCATCAAAAAACAATGAATCACATGATGAAAAATTTTCAAGTTTATCTTTAAATTCATTAGAAAGTTTTGGTAATGGATGATGTTTAATGGGTATTTTTTTTAAATATTCTTTAAATTTTTCAATATTCTCATTCGTAATTATTTTATTATATAAATCAAGTTTAAATTTAACATTTGCAAATTCGGAAGTTGGTGGAAATTGTTCTTTGCCAATTTTAAATACAGAATGTTTTGTATCAGATTTATCTTCAAAATATATTTTTTGTGCTAATCTTTTTGTTGTACAAACACAACATAACTTCTCATTAACTTTAAAGTTATAAGAAAATTTTTCACCCAATTTTTTCCAAAAAGAATTTATAGTAGAATAGTTATCATTTTCATCTATATGTATTACTTCTCTTTCTCCACATATATCACATTTATAACTTGGTTCTGGTTTAGTAGAAAAATTTTTTATTAATTTTCTTGAAAACATTAATTTATCTATTAAAAGATGATATAGGGAGTAAAGATGGCCAGGATTATAACTATCAAAAATAAAGATACTATTATTAATTTCATATTTTTTTTCTCGAGATTTCAATGTATCATATAGATCATAAAAATAAAAATCCTGTAAAAAATTTGATTTTATCATTTCTATATAATCCTCTATATTTTTTTTATTTTCTTCTTTTTCTTTATTGTTAAGAAATTGTTGAACCCAAGGCAATGAAACCCAATAAATTTCTGGAAAAGTTTCAATTTGTCTTTCCCAAATTTTATCATAGTAGTTATTATCTGACTGTAATTTATCTTTAAATTCATCATCTTCTATTAATTCTGATTTTATATTTTCCCTCACTTTATTTACTATTTTTTTCCATTCCTCTTTGATGCTATTTTCTACAGCATTTGCTATATCTTTAACATTTTCATTTGGTACAAAGCAAAGAAACTCATTAGGTATATTTGCTATTCTCTTTTCTTCATTACTACTTTCTAAAAAACTATTAATTTCCTGATTTATTATTCCATTAAAGATTTTATTTTTGACCCACTCTTTAAACAAAGGAGCTATTCTTAAATCAGGGTATATAATATGGTCTGGACCTAATAAATCTACAACTTTTAAAATACCTTGAAACGATAGATATGATATTAAATAACTGCTAATGAATAAATCCTGGGTTTTCCTGGAAGTTTGTATAAAAGGTTGAACTGGTCCAATAGAAAATAGAAGAAATGAAACATTTGGTAATGAAGTAGAAATAGCACTTGTAGCAATCAAGTGATCAAAGATTGAATGGTCAGGTACTCTTGTATCAGCCACAAAATCATATGGAGGTATTTCTTCAATTTCTTTTTTAAGAATTTCTGGCAATAAAATGTATAAATAATAAAATACTTTTTTAAATTTGTCATTCTGGTTACCAATTTTAGAATTTATGTCTTTAAAAACTTTTTTTATATTGTCTTTATTTATAGATTTAGTTAAAATATCATGCTTGTCACCCGATATCGGATTTATTCTTTGAAGTGAAAAATCTTTAATATCTGGTAGATTTATACATCTATCAATACCTGAAGCTATTTGGTCAGACAAATTAATAATGTCTTTTTTATCATTTATTAATTCAATTAGAGAAGAATCAATCATATTCAAATAATCTTTAGAGGCTTCTTCATGAGATCCTTTTAATAAGTTATTTATATATAACATTTTTTCTGGAGGATCATGCAAAAAAGAAACTATTTTATACTTCCAATATGTTTCTTCATCAACATTTTTAAACCCCAATTTTTTTAATATTTCAATTTTTAAATTTTCCATTTATGCCTCCAAAAGAATATTATAAAATGATTTTTTATTGTTATATTTATCATTTAAAAAATTAAAATATTTTTTTATAATTTGAATCTTTAATTTTTCATTAGCAAGTAAATCTTCAGAATTTAAATAAAAGACTATTGGTAAATATTTTCCAGATTTCAATTTCAATATCTTAAAAAATATTGGTGATGCTCTTCTTTCAGAAGCATGGTTATATCTAAAACCAGATGTACCAATTGGCAAACCAAGATTTATTTTATCCATATCTCTTTTATTTATATATCTAAAATAATGTAAAGTAAGTTCTATAAATTTAATTGCCTCATGTAAACCATTAAGATTATTAAAACCTTTTAGTTCTTTTAGAAACAGGTTTTCATAATCTTTTGGATTTTTTAAGTCGGTTGATAATTCATTATAAATTTCAGATATAAATTTTTTCCATTTATATTTTTCATTATCAAGAAAAATAATCTCTCCGCAAACAAAACTTGAATATTTTCTTAAAGAATAATTAATTGATTTACTGTTAGAATAATCTTTATAAAATTTAATTATATCTTTAAATTTTATTATAAAATCATTTTCATCAATAATATTATAGTCGCTTAAACATATACTTCCAAAACCCCTCCTTGTTCTTGCACCTATTCCTCCAAAAAGAGAAATTAATTTAAAAGTTGAATCAATAATATTCGGATCTATATCATTAAAACTACATGTTAATGAAAAATTAACACCGTCTTTTATCCACTTAACCCTATGCTCATTTTCTCTGAAAGGAAAAAGAAAATATCTATAATCAATATAAGTCATATCTTGAAAATTTCTCTTATCAAATTGATTTATTTTTATTATAATATTTGATTTCTCATTTGTACTACCAAAAACTTTAGATTCTACTTCATATAGTTTACCAATATCATATATGAAACAACCCATTAATGCTCTGAACCAAAACCTCATTACACCTTTAATAGAAGGAATTCTAAACTCTTCTTGTTTTTCTGCCCCTCTCATTATAATTGGTGTGATAACATCAAATTTAAATGAATTTTCTTTAAGCACTTTACCCTCCTACAAATATAATATAATTTTCTATAATAAAGAATTTATATTTTTTAAAAATGTTAAATAAAATTGGAAGTTTAAAATTATTTGTAACTTTTAAAATAAAATTTAATATTATACCTTTAAATCTTTTTAATAAATCTTTTTTAATACTGCTTATTTTTATCAACCCTTTCCTCCAATTTCTAAATTATATCATATTTTAGAAATTTAATAAATTAATCTCACTCGTCTAAGAAATCCAATATATTTGTGAAGTTCTTAATATATTTTCTCTGCAATGAATGTAAAAAGAAAATCGTTTTTTATGGAATAGGTAAAATAGATGAAGAAGATGAAAATATAATAATCTTTTAATTTTATAAATTTTAATCTAAAATTTAATATATGAATGGAAAAATAGATAGATTATACCAAAATTTTTTTATAAAGAATTATAATATAATATGTAAAATAGAAGAACCTATAATTTTTCCAACTTACAAAGGTTCAGTTTTAAGAGGAGCATTTGGAAGAAATCTTAAAAGAGTTTCATGTCTTAATAAAGAGGAGAAAGCTTGTTTAAAATGTATCTTTAAAAATGGCTGTGTTTATTTTTATCTATTTGAAAATGGTATTCAAAATGAAGAATCTCAATTTTTAGAAAATATAAAAGTTAGACCACACCCATTTATTGTTGAACCTCCTTTAACAGAGAAAAATGAATATAGCAAAGGTGACATTTTTTCTTTTAATGTAATATTAATAGGCTCAAGAACAGATTCATACCTTCCTTTTATAATTTCTGCATTAATAAAAATGGGTGAATATGGATTATATAAAACAGGAGAAGGGAAATTTATTTTAGAAAGAATTGAATCAATAGATTCTAAAACAATTTATACCTTAAAAGAAGGTTTAATTTTAGATAAAGATAATAATAGCGATCTTTTAAAAGAGAAAATTCATAGAAAAAAATTTGATAAAATTGAAATAAATTTTTTGACACCAACAAGAATAGTTCATAGAGGGAAATATTCTTCAAATATAAATTTTTATATTTTTATGAAGTCAATACTTCATAGGTTTATTACTCTCTCTTCTTTATATAATAATTTTGAAGTGAATATAGATAGAGATATTTTATCAAAATCGAAACTAATCGAAATTGAAAGTTCAAACATTAATTGGTATGATTGGGAGACTTTCTCTGGAAGACAGAAAACAGAAATTAAACTTGGTGGTGTAATTGGAAAAATAATTTATACTGGCGATATAAATTTCTTTTTACCACTAATAACTATTGGTAAACATATACATATTGGAAAAAATACTTCATATGGTCTTGGCAAATATAATTATTTTTTGTTATAATTAACATATAGAACATTGAAAAAGATATGAATTGAAGATAAGCCGTCGGAAAGAACTTAATTTCTTGAGATCTCTATGAATTTTTTAGTTACCGAGGGAACCTTGAAAATTAGA
>Ga0067045_1004674_pt1 | contig 10071 bp, 13 predicted proteins | sample TerdegcTABiofilm_FD_59184 | JGI IMG/M metagenome (GOLD analysis project Ga0067045, IMG submission 59184) | Combined Assembly of (Gp0054472, Gp0054536) Wastewater bioreactor microbial communities from Singapore -Terephthalate degrading... | reverse complement strand
TAGGGGCTGCCTTTGGACTGGAGAATTACAGCAGCGTGGTATGTCGCATGGAGCAAAGAATCGGAAAGGACAGGAGCTTAAGGAGGAAGGTGGAAGCGATCGAGCGACGCATCCTATGAGTCAAGAGCAGACTTGACCCCCTTTTCATGACCCCCTTTTCACCAAGTCTCGGGCAGATATCTTCTTGGGTTTAGTGGCCACTATACACCTCATAAATTGGAGATTCGCGGGAAGTCTCATGTCGTCAGATCTGTGCTCCCGCTCCGTCACGTCCGCAAATCCATAGAAAGCCTGATCGACATTCGCGCCTGACTCTCGACGTGCTGACACTCGCCCCTCGGCCTCAGCGGCGAGAAGTGTACACCTTGTTCTTCACCGATGAGATCTTGCTATGATTCAATGCGTGCTCCTGCTGGTCACAAGACCTTCCTCAACTATGTCAGGAATCCTGTTTTGCCACCTCCTTCCATTCATTTTTGAATTTTGTGGGATCTACAATCTCTCCCGAAAAGAAAAACGTCTCAGCCGCTTTGCCGATGCCATATGTAGCCGCACCGGCTACGGCGCCAGACACCGCCCATCCTGCCAACGGAATGAACTTGAGAGCTTGCTGAGCGAGAATGCGGAGGCCAAAGCCTGCTCCTAGAGTGATGCCTCCCGCAGCCAGGAACTCCATAGCGGTCTCTTTCGAAAACGACCTACATGAGAGTCCCCCCACGAATGCTATCATAAGCATCTGCAGAGGAGTGAGAACCACTATGTCCGAGATTGGTATAGGACTAGTGCCTATAACGGTGGCTGCGGTAGCGAATCTTTTTATAATGGAACTCGAAATGGATTTTAGTAACTTCTTCCTCTTTCCAGCCTGGAAAAAGAAGAGTCGGGCGCTTTTCGGCAATGTGGTACCTATTGACTCAAGAAGAGTATCAATGTTCCACAATTCGTTCTCCAAGGAACATACGGGGATCAGGCCCGCAGTTTCATTTAGCGAATCAACAGGCTTATATCCCTTGATAGTAAGAACTTCGTCGATGGCTTCCATCTTTCCCTTAAGAACTGCCGTCGAAGCATAGGCAAGAAGTCTCTCGATCAGTTCCGACTTACTACTGTATTGCTCGGGTGGCCAATGTCTGGGATTGCCAAGGAGATCAACCTTCGTCAAGACGAGTAGCACAGGAGGGATACCGCCGCACGTGGCTTTGATTAGCTTGCGGATCTCATTGATGACCAGCAAATCACGTTCGGAAGCTCTAATCTCTTGGGCGGCAAGAACGTGTAGGATGACGTCCGGTTTCAGTCTCTCTACCTCTCGTTTGAGAAGCTCGACGGTATCCATTGAAAGGGCACCCGTGGGAGCGGCGGATTCAAAGATACCTCGTGAATCCATCAGGTCCCAAGTTGAGTAACTCTCAGGGAATTCAATCCGATAGGCTTTGGACTGCGGAGTTTCAGGTCGCACCGCATTGACATGAGCAACCTGTCTTCCCACCAATGCATTGATAAGTGATGACTTACCGTGGCCGCTCCTACCTATTGTGTAGATGATTGGCGGACGGCTTTCCTTGACAAGGTCCTCCAACTCTAACATGGCGGGGCCGAAGACGGCCTCCTTAAGCCACTGCTTAGTGTCTCCCCCGAGGCGACCGGCAATTTCCTCAAACGACGATTCGACAGAATCTATGAATTTCAGGGCCTGTTGCTTGTCTACGGCCATACTACCCTCCAACACCGCGAAACCCATCTGTTCGCTTTCATCGGATTGAGAAGCAGTTCCGAAATCTCGTCACCTGGACACAAGATATGTTAAGTCTTGCCTAGATGGTTCGTCGCATCTCTTCCCACTCCTTCTGGTAGGTTGAAGGATCAGGTTTCTCGTCCCCTGCAAAAAAATATGCTTCGGCAGCTTTGCCCATTCCATAAGTTGCCGAAGCTGCCAATCCACCCGACCCTAGATTGCCCAATCCGGGGAAGAACTTGGTAATTTGTGCGCCTACCATGCGTGCAGCGAATCCCGCTGTAACGTTGATGCCGCAAGCGCCCATGAACTCAGCCGCTGTCTCCTTCGAGATTGAGCGGCATGAAAGTCCGCCGATACACGCTATCATCAGTGTTTGGAGAGGTAGTAGCAGGATGATATCACTGATCGGTATCGGGGATATACCGATAGTCCCCGCTATGGTAGAGAATCTGCGGATTAGACTCGACGATATTTTTCTCAACAGTGCTTTACGGCGCCCTGCTTGGGCGAAGTCCAGTATTGCGCTTTTGGGCAGAACTTCGCCCATGTAGAAAACGAGGGTGTCAAGATTCCATAGTTCTCCTTCATAGGAACAGGTGGGAATGACGGCAAGGTAGTCAGCATCTTTGACTTCACATCCTTTAATTGGATGACTGGAATTTATTGGTTTTGTCTCGACATTGAGCACTTTCTCAGCCGTAAATCTGATCAACTGATCAATCAGACCAGCCTTCTGAGGGTACTTCTCTGGAGGCCATTCTCTTGGATTACCTAATGTGTCCATCTTGTTAAGCACAACAATGGTCTTGGGTACTTCTCCGGCTGTGGATTTTATCTCGTTCAGGATTGTTGTGACAACGTCAAAATCGGGCTTCATGCTGCGGACCTCTGGGGCAGAGATCACGTGCATCAAAATGTCAGGTTTGTTCTCTCGAACGCTTTGCTTAAGGTGTTCCACGGCGTCGTTTGTCAGTGCGCCCGTTGGTGTGGTTGCCTCAAAGAATCCCCTCGTGTCCACGATTCTCCAGCAGGCTCGTCCATCTCCGAAGTCCACCATGAGGGGGATCTCTGACGGATTTTGGGGTTCTATATCATTGACCTTGGCGACTTCTTTGCCAGCAAGGGCATTAAGCAGGGACGACTTCCCGTGTCCACTGCGGCCGATGGGCTGAAACACGGGAGGCCTTCCCTCTGCTACAAGCTCCTCAATCTCTCGGATTGCTGGGCCCATTACCTTTTCCTTGGCCCACTGCTTAACCTCGGCAGGGTAGCTGCCCATCACTTCTTCAAATAGGCCATCTATCGACTGCAAGAAGGCTCTCGTAGTCTGCTTGTCTATGGCCATCACAGTTCCTCCTTTCACGGGATTCCAGTTGTCGGCAACCACCAACCTTTGACTCATCGAGTGGATGGCCACCGATTACCACTCATGGCACGTCACTTGGTGACATTCATCCAGTCCTTTGGAACTGGGCAGTCACACTGCGCAGCTAGGACCGTGGAAGATCTCTCAAAGTCCGCCCTTGTCGTACCGGCTCCTTTCTTGCGAGGGTCGTCTGCCTCTGTCACCAGCAGAAGATCAGACGCTGAAGAAAATGGAGAACACTCTGACAAGTATCAGATTGGTGCGGCGACAGTCAAGAAAGAAAATGGCTCCGAAGCTGGTCCATGGCAGGCTCTCTAGCCACGGAGCTTCCGGCGCGCAGTGAATACCTGAAGGATACGTCATTCTGGTTTGAACGGTCTGCCATGCCAGCGTTTGCTGCCGGAGACAGAACGGCCGTGTGGGAAACCATTGCCCCGCACCCTGTGATCGCTATGGACACAGCACATAACCGTAACATACCCATCCACGACGGCGGCATCTGTCCGGCGTCGTAACCACGCACGGTCTTTCGCTTCCGCTCGGGACGAAGCCGCTGTAACAGCAGTTACAGCACTGGGTGGCCCGCGCTGTCTTGAAAGACTGCAATAGGTAGCCCTGGCGTGCACCTCTCACCTGGTCCGCGGTTCCTGAGCAGTCCGCACCGTCGATGGCCAGAGCAGGCAGAACGATAATCCACACGGCTAAGAACAACATTCCGATAACACAAAGGTTTTTCATCTGGTGCCCGTTTCTTTTGGCATGGTGGACCTCAGCCTGCTGTTCGGACCTCGGTCCAGTCAAAGACTACTCTGGAGGTTCCCCCATACTTACCGGAACCTCAGACTCGACCACACTCCTCGGATGCGCCGCCTTCGGGGGACTGATCTTCGGCTCTCTGATCAAAGACTGCCTTCACCAACCTATATGCGGCGTAGCCTCCGACAAGGTATCCAGCCGCGTTCACCGGTTTCTGTAGTCTGGGCCAGGCCTTGGTGAAAGCCCTGACGGTAAGACATCCGAGAATGGTCCCCGCGACGGTCTCTGCGGTTCCGGTCGGAACTTGAAGGTCTTCCACGAACTGACCGGCCGCCTCGGGACCCTTTTTCAGCAATTGCACAACCCCCGCCTCAAGGTTTTCAGTATTGCCGACTCGCTCTTGATCGTCCTGCCAATCTCTCTGTCCCTTAGTCATGACTTGTCTCCTTCCAGAAGTCTTATCAAGCGTTGCCTGAATTTCAAGAAGAAACGTTGTCCATCTCCAGATCTCACTGTCATGGGTGGATCTCGGCTGAGAGCCACACTGCAGCAGTCTTCAGTGCACCGTTTCGCGAGAACTGCCGCACTGGGAAATCTTATTGTTGAGATATGCGAGCACCGCCGTCGCCACCCCTATGTCATCGAGCCATCCCACGACCGGGATTACGTCGGGAATCGCATCAATGGGCGAGATGAGATAGAGCAAAGCCCCCAGAATCAGAAACCTATCCGCCGTCGAGCACTTCCCCGAATTCAGGTAGTACCAGAGCTGACGACCTTTGTTGATCAGATCGAAATTCTGCACGTTGGCTATCCATCGGGGGAAGCTGGAACGAATTCGCTCCTCTTCCTGCGGATCTTGTGCCTTCTTTACCCATCCTGACGTGGCAAAATCGTCGGCGTTCATCGAAAATCCTCCTGTTTTACGGACTGTCATGATTTCCCTCATGGTCTGTGCGCTCATTGAATACGCCGCCCCAACCTGAAATCTTCCACCCGATCCCCAAAATCGTGGTCCCCCCAGAGTAACCCACTGGATTGTCATATCAGGACATACGAGAATCATTTTTTCTCGTCATTGTTTTTTGTTCCGGAGCGCTCATCGCTCAATATCTCGGGACGCTGGACCTCTTGGATCTATCCGTCTTGCGGCTCGGAGGCGCGGCGTTTTCAGCCGCGTCGGTTCGTCTTTCCGCATCATCACCCCACCTATGGGCAAAGCTGTCTTGAGCCGCCTGCTGGCTGACTGTTGAGAAGAAGCACATGAAAGCTCCTCCGGCAGCTCTTCCCTTCTTGGTTTCGTGCAGAGACGCGGCATAGGATCGCTTTCCATGGAGAAAGGAGGTCTTGTCTTTCAAGGTTTCAGCTACCTCGTTGTAGCAGGCGGCAAGACCCAATGCGCGTGGAGTCCCGACCAGCTTGAATGCGCCCGTGGCAGCGCTGAGCACCGACATGGCTCCTGCGTAGTCACCTGCCTGGGCTCGCTGGAAGGCTTCCTCCTGTGCCCGAATAGCATCAATGAGGGCGAGCTGAGTTGCCACGTCCGCGTCAATCCTGGTGTCTTCAAGTCCGGGGGCAACCCACCGTACAATGGGAGAGACCTGGAATTCCTCTACACCTCCTGCCAAGGCATCCAGGAAACGGACGGTGATGCGAGCAACGGGTTGGCCCTCGGGTCCATCGGGGGCAGTCTGTTTCTTGCACACTAGTGCGAGAGTTATGAACTTCGTCTCATCTGCCATGACATCAGGCAAGCGGACGACTAGGGAGTCGCCCGTATCTTCCACGTCTAAATCCTCCAAAACCTCTGTGACCTCGATTCGAGAGCCATCCGGCTCAACCGTGATCTTGACATCTTGGGCCACTGTGGTGATGAGGCCGCCAAGCTCTGCAGCAAACGCTCGGGCTGCGGAATCAGCGTCTCGCATGTAGTAGAAATTCCCACGCCCCGCTTCGGCCATCCTTTCCAACAGATCGAGATTGATCTCACCTCCCATGCCGTAGGAATTGACTATCAGATCACTATTTCTCGACGCGTCGCTTGCGATGCCGTAACCCATGGTCGTAATTCCCCAGTCAGTCGGGACTCTTCGGCAGAGGTCGATCAAATATTCGGGGCTCGTGTTGCCGGAGGTGAGGCAGCCGTCTGTGAAGAAGATGATTCGTCGCACCGATCCCCATGCGCACTCAGACTTGCTGATTTCCTCCTGAGCCGTGATAAGCGCCCCACTGAAGTTTGTCATTCCTGAAGGCTGTAATGCTCCGATGGCGTGAAAGATCTTCTGTTTGGAACGCGGGTCTGTTTCGGACCTGGGAAGTGCCATGCGCACGTCCGAATCGTATGCGATAACAGTCAGGAAGTCGCCGGGACCCATGTTCCCGACCATCAGGCGGAGCGATTTCTTCACATTTTCCATTTTCATGGCAGAGCCCATAGAAGACGACGTGTCCACGACGGCGACAATTTCCAGAGGAGGGCGTTTCTGGTCACTGGTTGCGGGGCGGCCCTTTACCTCGATCATCAGGTGGTTCGCCGTATCCTTCGTGAAATCGACCTTGCCGTATGCACTCTTCACATCGACCGTCAGGCTCTTCATTATCAGGTCTCCTTTCGTCATGGGCTCAGACCAACATCCGGATGAAGCTACCGGTTTTTGGTCTGCTGATCCTCTCTACGAGGTTTCTTGGTCGAATCTTTCAACGCTACGGTTCTTTTTCGAGTACGCCACCGATCTTCCGGATTTTCCTAAAAAGGCCCGGACGCGTGAAAGGAATCAGGGAACGGTCTCGTAATAGGAGTAGGAGGCAGGATGAGGGGGGGCCATCGACGATGACTCCTAAGAAAATTGCAGGAGGTGCGGCAAGGTTTTCGCTGATCGGGAGTTTTTTTGGCTGGGTATCGTTTCGTGTGTACTTGTTTGTCGCAGACATGAGAGCGTCATCCGCGGCCGCATTAGGACTGGACAATCGAGGAGCCGAGGTGTAGAATCCGGTCCCAGGGTATCCCTAATGTCTTCCTGGGCTGCGAGACATGACATCCCCAACGACCGACTTTCACCTGTCTTCTCGGGACCTGACGGTCGTGCCGCCGCCGGATCGCGTCGTTAGACTAGTGGAGGCGCTTCTCGACGGTGACAAGGGAGCCGAAGCGGCGTTCTACGAAGTCTTTCATCCTTTGCTGAAGGCCTGGATCGTCAAATGGAACGCTGTGTATTTCAGGAGCCTTGGTCTCAAGGGTTGCGATGCGGAAGACGATTGTCATAACGTGCTCATCCGGCTGATCTATGGAGACCGGTATTCCGGCGATTTCACCGTACACGAATCCCCGTTGAGACAGTGGCTTGATTACAACGGCCCGACCAGGAAATCCCTCTATCGGTTCGTGCAATGGAACGCCAATTTCTATTTGCGGGATTTGCGACGACGGATCGGCTTCCCCGGTCAGGCAGAAGTATTATCTCGACGGGAAGGCAACCCCAGTGGGGCGGCCGAGACGGCTATCGAGAAAGAGGGTGGCCTCACTGAAGAAGAGAGATTTCAACTGAGACGTTGTTCGCGGAAATGCTGGCGGAAGATGAATCCGTCGCACAGAGAGGTACTCGAATCTGTGGGAGTCATGGGATTGTCACAATCGGAAACCGCAAGACGGCTCGGCGTTTCGGAGGCAACCATCAGCAGATGGCTACGGGACGCTACCAAGAAGTTCCGGGAATGTTTGGAAGAAAACTGCCCCGAAGAACTGCTTCCATTCTAGTGCGGCAAGATGAAGATGAACAAAGACCTTGAAAATATCGCCAAAATCCTGAGGGATCACCTGCATCTCACCGCACAAGAGGTTGAGGGGTTCCTTGCGGGGTCTCTCGACTCCGAATCGACCCGAGTCATTGAGGAGCACCTTCACCGGTGTCACCTCTGCGCCAAGGAGGTGGAAATTATCCGGGAGATGGATTCGGAGCCGGAACCGGGGTCTGGTGGCCTACTGAGAATGCTAGATTTCCGGAAGGTACTACCTCTGGAGAAAGGTGCAAGAAAGCAGTACACCCGCTTTTGGCTTGGTGACGCTGATTATCCGCTGACCATGATGAAAGAATACCCTGACCTGTTGGAGGTAGAAGGGCTGTATCTGCCTAAATTGTTGGAATTGAGGCGTGAGGAGCGCAATGATCCCGGCAGCGTTCCGATTGCCGTGGAGGCCTACGGGAGGCAGCCAATTGTGGCTTCGCTATCATCGTTTGAGGCGGCAGGTGATTTTCAAGAACCTTCTGAGGACGAGCAGTGGAGGGGGGCGAAGGTCGCTGACGAAAGATTCCGCTTCGTTCCTCCTGTCCTGGGAGTGGGCTATTTTTCTCCTTCGTCGGACGTTCTACGCATGGCCGAACGTCTGAAAGTTTTGTCGGGCAAAGGCAAGAGAAAAAAGAGACCAAAGCCGAAACTCATTCTGAGATGCCGTGCCAAAGACCACGACGTAGAGTTGTTTCATGACGAGCTGTCCCATGAAATCTTCTTGAAAGTCGGTCGGAGAAAGGAAGCCTAAAGGCAGGAATTGGGCAATGGGCATAGAGGCTCAAGTCACGACCAAGGACACAATAGCCGCAACAAAGCTGGTGGACATGGAGAGGATCTTCCGAATGATTCAGGTGGAAGACTATCCAGCCCTTGAGAAGATGCTTATTAGTGGTCGAGCGTTTCATTTGAGCAAGGGTCTAGAAGTCTATGTGACGAGCGAAGCCCATCGAGAGAAAGGAATTCTGAGACTCAGACTCAAAGGATCAATCACGGAGTTCTGGGCCTCTGTAAGTTCGGTCCCGTAAACAGACGACTACGCGTCGAAGATCATGCTCGCCAAATGGGGACCCATCGACTCATAATCCGAGCTAACAGGCTGGATGTATTTCTGCTGCCGTTCCCACGAGAGCATTCAGGGATAGGGGAAAGGGTCGAAAGGGTCGAAAGGGTCGAAAGGTCGAAAGGTCGAAAGGGAAAGGAAAGAGAAAGGAGAAAGGGGTCAAGAAGGGGGTCAAGTCTTCTCTTGACTCATGTTGCACATCGCGATAGGGACAGCCCATGTCACGGCCATTACGCATTCAATCTTCGCGCTCCCTTGCTCCGGGATTGGAGGACATACAATTTGCCGTGTGCGCGAGCTTTGGCCTGGATCGCAAGGGGCTCCTTTCGAGTAGGAGAGGAATGAGCAATGACGCGCGAAATGTGGCCATCTATCTTGCCAGGCGGCTATCCGGTCAGACGCTGGCAGCCATAGGGGCTGCCTTTGGACTGGAGAATTACAGCAGCGTGGTATGTCGCATGGAGCAAAGAATCGGAAAGGACAGGAGCTTAAGGAGGAAGGTAGAAGCGATCGAGCGACGCATCCTATGAGTCAAGAGCAGACTTGACCCCCTTTTCCCTTTTCACTTTTCCTTCAAAGTCTGCTGTGAACGCGTCCAGGCGATCAACAACCTGGCTTGAAGGCGGTTACTCATTCTTCGAGCATTACCAGTGAGGCCCACGTCTTCCTGTCCTGGAATTACGTTGACGGTTCCGACCTAATCGGTTAAATGAGCTATGTAGTCGGAAGGTCGGTAGAACGGTGCACTCGATGCTTTTGTAGGAGTCGAGATGTTCCCTGTAGTGGTTGTAGGGCATATGGAGGAGGGCGAAGGAAACCGACATTTGGACTTCCTTAAGGCCATGGGTCGCGTCAAGAACAATCGACCAACCGGGGAAGGCGAAAGATTATGAAAGACTTTGTTTCTCGACTGAAAAGCGGACCAAGCTTCCTTCTGCTGGGTCAGGACTATCTGCGATTGGAGACGTCTGAGGACCTTTTTCTGGCTCAGATACTACGCAAGTACGGAGGAGACGAAGCCAAGTCCGAAAGCTATGACAGTTTGTTTGACACTACGGCTTCTGAGCATCCTGAGGAGGCTTGTGCTTGGATGGCAGGGCGCTGCCTGCATTTTCCGATACCGAAGCCTCTCGAAATAATAAGAGACTACAATTGGAGTGGCGTTTTCACGAGTGCAATCGACGTGGTAATAGACCGAGCCTTTCGCAAGGAATGGAGAACTGTTCAGCCTGTTCTTGATACATTGTATAGGCCGAGTGAACCTCGTAACAAGTTGAAACTGCACTTGTGGCATCTTTATGGGTCCGTCACGGCAACTGACGAAGAAGGCCGCCCGCCATTGACTCTAGAACAGTTTTGGCAAAG
>Ga0067045_1032511_pt1 | contig 10073 bp, 9 predicted proteins | sample TerdegcTABiofilm_FD_59184 | JGI IMG/M metagenome (GOLD analysis project Ga0067045, IMG submission 59184) | Combined Assembly of (Gp0054472, Gp0054536) Wastewater bioreactor microbial communities from Singapore -Terephthalate degrading... | reverse complement strand
TTATAAAAAAACTTCCCAAAGAATCTAATAATTTCAAATTTTTATGGATTACTGATTTTAAACTCTTTGAGTGGAATGAGGAAGAGAAAAGGCTCGATTCAAGCCAGCATCCATTCACTCTTCCTAATATGGATGACTATAATAATTTTAAAGATAAAGATCCACTAAAAATAAGGGCTTGTTCATCTGATCTTGTTCTAAACGGTTTTGAGCTCGGTTCGGGTGGACTTAGAATTTATGATCCTAATCTTCAGATTCAAATTTTTAAGTTTTTAGGGCTTACAGAGGAAGAGATTTTTGAAAAGTTTGGCTTTCTTATCGAAGCTTTAAGTAAAGGCGCTCCACCTGAAGGAGGATTTGCTATTGGTCTCGATAGGCTCGTTATGCTTATTGCAGATGCAAACTCACTCAGAGATGTTATAGCATTTCCCAAAAATACTCGTGGAATTTCTCCTCTCACAGGAGAACCAAGCAGTGTTAGCAAAAAGCAATTAGAAGAATTAAAAATAAAGGTGGTTTTAGATGATGAATAGAAACATAGTTTTAGAGAAACTAAAAAATTCAGAGCTTGATGCATTTCTTGTAACAAAAACTGAAAATGTTAGATATCTGACAGAATTTACTGGAGATGATAGCTACTCCGTTATAAGAGGTGATGGCAGTTGCTTTTTGATTACAGACAGCAGGTATATCTACCAGGCATCAAAAGAGGTTAAAGATACAAAGGTAATTGAATATAAAGGAAAGGAGCTTTTAAATAAAATAGAAGAGGCCTTTTCTGATGCTAAAAGAATTGGTATCGAATCTACTATAACTTTATCGTTTTACAGCAAACTTAAAGAAAAATTTCCCCAAATTCAATTTGAGCAACAAAACTCCTTTTTTGAAGAGTTGAGAATGATAAAAACAAAAGAGGAAATTGAATTGATTGAAAAAGCCTCAAATATTGCAAGTAAAGCATATGTCAATACATTTGGCTCCCTTAAGGAAGGGGTAACAGAATTAGAAATAGCTGCTATCCTCGAATTTGAAATGAAAAAAGCGGCTGCAAAGAAACCTTCTTTTGATACTATTGTTGCTTCTGGAGAAAGAAGCGCAATGCCTCATGGAGTAGCAAGTGAGAAAAAAATAAAGAATGGAGATATTGTAACAATTGACTTCGGATGTTTTTACGAATGTTATGCATCTGATTGCACAAGAACAATTTCCCTTGGAAAACCAAAAAGTAATAAAGCTTATGAGATTTATAAGATTGTACTTGACGCTCAACTTGAAGCTCTTTCCAAAATAAGAGAAGGTGTTAAAACAAAGGAGATTGATGAAGCTGCAAGGGGGGTAATTAGTAGAGCTGGTTATGGAAATAATTTCGGTCATAGCACAGGTCATGGAGTGGGGCTTGAGGTTCATGAAATACCAGCAATTTCACCTAATTCTGATTTAATTCTCAGAGAAAATATGGTAATAACTATAGAGCCAGGAATTTACCTTGATGGTGAGTTCGGGGTGAGGATAGAAGATTTAATTGTTGTTCAAAAAAATGGCTTTAGAAACTTAACCAACTTAGAAAAAGAAAGATTGATAGAGCTATGACTCGACAATGTCTTTAGGATTCTTCTTTAGCAAAAATTTAATCCAAGAAAAAGAAGCTTAATTGTATTCTTTATAGTACTGGACATTAGAAGTTTGTAAAATCAATCCCATTAAGCATATTTAAGATTGGTAAATAAAGGTTATAAACTACTGCTAAGATTATAGCTCCAATTACTACGAGCATAATTGGTTCAACACTTTTTAAAATTCTTTCCCTTCTTTCTTCAATTTCTCTCTCCAATACGTCCACTGTAAAATTAAGATTTTCAGAGATCCTATTACTCTCCTCACCAATTCTTAAAAGGGCGAAAAGATAAGAATCTTCTAAAATAAAAGAGGAGAGAGATTCGCTTAAATCGTATCCTTCCATCAGTTTATGCCTTGCTAATTCTACCTCTTCTTTTAATCTTAAGTTGGAGAGTGCCTCTTCAGAGATTAATACAGCCTTTTCAATAGGTATATTATTTTTTACAAGTAGTGATAACTCACTAAAAAACTTTAAATACTCCCGCTTTCTTAATATTTCGCCTAAATAAGGTAGCGTTAACAAGAAACTATCGTAGAAGTATTTAAATTGCTTTATAAGAAATTTAAAGAGAAAGATAATTGAAGCTACGAACAAGATTATTATAGAGCCATATTCTTTTAAGAAATTTAACCCATTTATCAGTCTTAAAGTAGAAACAGGTAAAGAAGTATCAAGAATATTTGTCATTTCTACAATCGAAGGAACAATATATGAAATTAATGCAATTACAACCGCAAAAGTAAGAGTTAAAACAAATATTGGATAAAAAGAGGCGTTTTTCAACTTACTCTCAAATCTATTTTGCTTCTCTAAGAACCTGTAAATATTTTCTAAAGATTTTCCTAAATTTCCTGATTCTTCACCACTTTTTATTGAAGCTATATAGTAGTTTCCAAAACTTAAACTTTCCTTCTCTAAGGCATCAGACAAACCCAAACCATTTTTTAAATCTCTAAGAATATTATCAATTAATTTTAACAAATTCCTTGAAAGTGCTGACATAGTCATTATTGATAGAGCATCCTGAACAAGAAAACTCTGATTTATTAGAATCGAGAGTTCAAATGTGAAGTTTAAAATTTCTTTTCTTTTAAGCTTTATCATTCTATTATCTTAGTAACCTCAGAAATACTTGTTATTCCATTTTTTATTAAATCAACCGCATTTTCAATTAAAGTTTTCTTGCAATCTTTTCTTATTGATTTAATTATTTCCTCCCCAGAATTAAATCTTGCAATAAGATTTTTTGTTTCATCACTTAACTGTATTACTTCAAAAACCCCGATTCTGCCTGAATAACCCGTGTAATGGCAAGTCGGGCAACCATTTTCAAAGTAAGCTTCTTCAAGACCAAAAATTCCTCCCACTACAGGCTTTAATACTTTACAATTGTTGCATAATCGCCTTAGAAGTCTCTGTGAAATAAGGACGTTAAGTGAAGAAGCTATTAAATACGGTTCAATTTTCATTTCAAATAGTCTCAAAACTATACTTTCGCAATTTTTTGTGTGAATTGTCGTAAACACTAAATGCCCCGTCAAAGAAGCTTCACAAGCAAGTCTTGCAGTTTCACCATCTCTTATCTCTCCAAGGAGTATTACATCAGGATCCTGTCTTAGAATCTTTTTAAGAATTGTAGAATATGTTAAACCTATCTCTTCATTTACCTGAGTCTGATTTAAGTTCTCATCAACAATTTCTATCGGATCCTCTATAGTTACTATATTTTTATCTCTCTTGTTTACATAGTTAGCAAGAACATGAAGAGTTGAAGACTTTCCAGAACCTGTTGGTCCTGAAACAATTATAGAACCACTCCTTTTTTTGAGTGCGTCATTCATTATTGAAATACTTTGACTGTCCATTCCGAGATCTTCCAGAGTTTTTAATACCTGCTCTAAAGGAAGAATCCTTAAGGCTACCTTTTCTCCGAAAAGGGTAGGAATCACAGAGACTCTTATGTCAAAACTGTTCCCTTTAAATTTAAATGGAAAACTTCCCTCCTGTGGGAGTCTTTTTTCTGCTATGTTTAGTTTAGCTCTTATCTTAAGGTGTGTTAAGATATTTTTATATAGCTCATTACTTATTTCCCCCGAGTTGTATAAAATTCCATCCAACCGCAATCTTATTAAGGCATTCCTTTCCTTTGGTTCTATATGAAGATCAGTTGCTTTCTTTAAAATTGACTCAATTAGAATATTTTCGAAGGCTCTATTGGGGATTTCTTCTCTATTTTCGCCTATACTCTTAATTTCTATATCATCTCCGAAAATATTAATTAGTGCTTTCTTTAATTGGTTATTAATCTTTCTTTTTGTTATTATTAGTGGGGTATTATCTTTAATTTCAGCCGATACTATTCCATACTCCTCTATTAAATCCTTTGAAATTAATCTTATTAGATCTTTATTTTCCATCTCTTTAAGAGTCTTCTTTCAAAGATTCTTACAAACTTTGTCCATGAAGAGTCTTCTTTTTCATTTATTGGTTTTACATATATAGCCCTCATACCAGAAAGTTTCCCGCCCAATATATCGGTGAAAATCTGATCTCCAATTGCACAAACTTTTTCCGCAGAAAGTCCAAGCCTCAATAAAGCTATTTCATAATAAATGTTTAAAGGTTTAAGTGTCCATGGGATATATGAAAGATTGAGTTGTCGAGCAGCACGAAGAATCTTCCTTTCAGAGTTATTTGAAAGAATTATGATTTTAAATTTTTTACTTGCCTCGCTAACCCATAACTTGATATCATTACTTAATTTTTTCGACTTTGTCGGAAGAAGCGTATTATCAACATCAAGGATTAATCCTTCTATTTTCCACTCTAAAAGCTTGCTTATTTTTATATCAGAAACTCTATTCACGAATAAGTCAGGTTTTAAAGATTTAATTAGCTTCATTTATTAAATAGGACCCTCTAAATCGAGTTCTGGGATCTCCTCTTTTAAGGCATTAAAAACTTCAAGAAATAAAAAGTTAAAATCGCTATTTGTTATGATTTCCATAGTTCCGTAAAGAGCTTCCATCTTTGCCTCTGTTAAAAGAGCTAAACCATCAAAGTTTTCTAAGGTATTTTGGACAAACCATATATCTTTTGATGGAATTCTTAGTTTGTAAACTATGTCTTCTGCCATTTATTTAAGATATTTTCTTATATTTTCTTCATGCTCTGCAAAAGTTTTACTAAATGAATGACTACCATCACCTTTTGAGACAAAGTAGAAATATTGGGTATCTGCTGGATAAAGTACAGCCAAAATCGATTTCTTCCCTGGATTACAAATTGGTGTAGGCGGAAGACCTGAATATTTATATGTGTTGTAAGGTGAATCTATCTCAAGATCTTTCAAAGATAAAACTTCGGCATTTTTCTTAACGACATATTCTACTGTCGAACAAGCTTCAAGTTTCCATCCAGCCCTAAGTCTATTTAAAAAAACAGATGCAATTATAGGACGTTCTGAGTCAAGTTTTGCCTCTCGCTCTACAATCGAAGCCAAGATTACAACCTCTTTTACAGACATATTTTGTGCTATTGCCCTATTCCGCATATCGTCATTAAACGCCATTTCAAAGCCGCCAAGCATCTGCAGTATAACCTTTCTTGCATCAGGTTCTGAGATTAAATAAGTATCGGGAAAGAGGAAACCTTCAAGATTTCCGTCTTTTACCTCTTCTAAAAATTTAAAATTAAATTCGTTTCCATAATTCTTCGAGAGATTTATAAATTCATTCTTATCAACTATTTTCATATCCGATAATTTTTCTGCAATCTGTTCAATAGTATAACCCTCTGGAATAGTGTATTTTATAAGATTTTCTTGTCCCTTCTCAAGAATTGAAATCAGTTCATCTATATTTTTTATATTCTCAATTCTGTATTTTCCTGCATTAATCTTTGTATCCTTATCATTAAGCTTTAAATACAACTTAAACATATTTATGTCTTTTATTATATTGAGATCCTTTAGCTTTTTCCCTATATTCTCAATATTTTCATTCTTGTAAATTTCAAATTCGAAGACTTTATCCTTTTCGGGTGTAAGTGAGTATATCAAATATGAATAAAATAGAGTGCCTAAAAAAACAATTGAAACAATGAATATAAAAATCTTACTGAATAGCTTCATCCTTTCTTCCTTCTTAAATAATCTTCCAGAATTATGCTTGCTTCGTACATATCTTTAGAACTTTTAAAATTTTTTATCTTTTCGCCTAAAGTCTTAAGCTCTTTCTCAAATATCTTTGATGTTAACTTTTCATCAAATAAACTAACCTTTTTATCGGAGTAAATTTCTCTTATCTTTTCAAAAAAGGAGATGGCTTTTTCGGTCTGAATAGTATTTTCACCCTTTAAGTTTTTCGGTAATCCAATAACTATTTCTCTTACTTTTTCAAAGTCTTTAATTTTTTCTTCTAAAATCCTTGGTTTCTTCTCAAATAAAACTTCGTCTATCACACACTTTGGAAATGAGAAAGTTTCACTTTCATCAGAGACTGCTATCCCTATATTCTTTTCGCCGTAGTCTAAAGCAATAATCATCTAAAGTATCCTCAGCGCAAAATTCTCACAATTCGAAATACAATAACCACAAAGACTGCATTTTGAATAATCAATATTTATCTCCTTGCTATTACTGATTGATAAAGCACCAAAGGGACAGCAATTAATACAATTATAGCAAAAGCTACATAAGTCCTTTCTATAGAATAATTTTTTTTCTTTAAGATCAAGCCTTTTTAAGAGAGATTCTTCATATTCATCATTAAATATAGCAACATCAACAAAAAGTTCATTTCTATTCTTTATTCCCACGGCAACAGAATGTTTAAATGGAAAATTTCTCGCATAATTAATAGCAGAAAGAAAGTCATTATAGAGCTTTCCGCCACCTAATGGCTTCATAATATATACACCAAAACCAGCTTCGTATAAAGCTTTTATTGCTGTCTCCTGCTCCCCAATTGTCCCATCTTTATACCCTATACCCTCCTTATTAAAAATCGGTTGCACCACTTCAAATTCAGGATGAAGAATTAAGCTTTTTACGAGAGCTACAGAATGAGTCGAAATTCCCACACTTCTGACCTTTCCTTGTTCTTTAGCTTTTATTATTGCCTCTAAAGCTTTCCTGTGTCCTTTCAGTGTGAGAGTAGAGTCTTGCTCGTGAAGCATAAATATATCGAAATAATCTCTTTTTATACTTCTTAGACCAAATTCAATATCTGTAATCATTGAATCAAACTCAAATGAATATGACTTAGAAGCAATAATAATATTGTTCTTCTTATGCGGAGAAAGTTCAGAAAAATAATCGTATGTTCTATAAAGTTGGGCTGTATCAAAAAAGTTTATCTCGAAATCTATTGCCTCTTCTATTAATCTCCTTCCCTCTTTCAAAGATAAATTAGCCTGTAGAGGGCTCATAACAAGAGTGCCAAAACACATTTCTGAAACAATTAAATTACTTCTGCCAAGTTTTTTTCTATGCATTTTAAAAAATCAGATTTCGTTTAAGAAAATCAATTATTTCTCCAATTCTTTCAGAGGCAACTCCTCCTATCTGAATAAGATTACCCTTTCCTCCACCTCTTAATGAATATTTTTCCTTAAGAAGAGAAAATATTTTTTGCAATTCTATATCAGATGAACTTGCAAGGACTAAATTTGATATATTTTCTCTGGTTGAAGCTAACAAAACAACAATTGGCTCATTGGCTTTCTCTCTTATTATATCAGTTAACTCTCTCAAATAATCATCACTTACATTCTTAAAAGATTTAAAGGCAAACTTTACCGAGCTAATTTTTTGAGATTCAGCTAATATATCTTTTGCTATATAATTAATCAGTTTCTTTTCTAAAGCTTTTAATTCTGATTCCATTCTCTTTTCTTCTTCGATAAGCAAAGAAACCTGCGAGACAACGTCTAAATTTGGCTTATTTAACAGACCTCTTATTTTATCTAATTTCTTAGAGTCTTCCTTAAAGCTAAGGTAAGCCTTTTTCCCACAAACGGCTTCAATTCTTCTTAAATTAGAGCCAATGCTTCCCTCCTTTATAATTTTAAAAAGCAGTATCTGTTGAGTATTCTTAACATGAATTCCAGCGCAAAGTTCCTTTGATATATCATTTATTGAAACAACTCTTACGACCTCTCCATACTTTTCTTTAAACAAGGCAATAGCACCTTCTGAGATAGCTTGCGAAAATGACATCTCCTGCACACTCACAGGAAGACCCTTTTCTATAGTATTATTTACATATTCTTCTATTTTGAGTAATTCATCATAACTTAACTGATTTAGCGCATTAAAATCAAAGCGCAAGTAATCACAATCGACCAAAGAGCCAGCCTGATTCACGTAATCTCCAATTATTCTCTTCAGTGCTGTATGAAGTAAATGAGTGGAAGTATGAGCTCTTCTCACACCATTTCTAAATTCTAAATTAACTTCTGCTTTAGCCAACTCACCAATTTTTATCTCACCATTTAAAAGAATTCCCTTATGTATTATCAATCCCTCAACTGGTGAAAGTGTATTTTCTACCTTAAACTTAAATCTGCCTCCAGATATGAAGCCTTTATCGCCTATAGGTCCACCTTTTTCTGGGAAAAAGGGAGTTTTATCAAGGATTAGTATAAGTTCAGGACTATCTTTAGCAACAAAGCTATTCAAAGATATATCATCTTTTATTATGCATTTTATCGTTGCTTCCAGAGAATCAAAGTTATATCCTAAAAATTCTGTCTTTCCAAAACTATCTCGAATCTGGAGCCAAAAGTCAGTCTTTTCTGTGAACTTGTCAGAGAATTTAGTCTCAAGTTTTGCTCTCTTTTTTTGCTCTTCATACAAAGATTTAAATTTTACTTCATCAAGTTTCAATTTAGTTCCACTAAGCATCTCGTTTGTGAGTTCAACGGGAAAGCCATAAGTATCATGTAGTTTAAAGGCAACTTCACCACTAAATACAGTGTTTGATCTTCTTAATTCCTCATTAAAAATTTTTAACCCATCCTTCAAAGTCCTACTAAATTGCTCTTCCTCTCTTTCAATTACTAATTTGATTTTATCGCGATTCTCATAGAGATAAGAATAATAATTACCCATTATTCTTACTACTACTTCACACAATGGATAAAGAAAAGGTTTATCAATACCAAGAATATAACCAGCCAATTTTGCTCTTCTAATGAGTCTTCTAAGAACGTAACCATGTCTCTGATTTTCTGGAAAAATTCCATCAGCAATCATAAAAGTTATAGCTCGCGTATGATCTGCAATTAGATTAAATCTTTCTATATTTTCCATTCTTTTTTTATTCGAAAGTTCTTCGATCTTTTCTTCAATTGGAACAAAGAGATCTGTTTCAAAGTTTGATTTTACTCCACTTATAACCGCAGCTAATCTCTCTAAACCCATTCCAGTATCAATATTTTTTTTGGGTAAAGGTTTTAAGTTCCCATCCTTTTCTAAATTGAATTCAGTAAATACAAGATTCCATATTTCAGCAAATCTTCCACATTCACATGTAGGATTACAATCCGCTTTTCCGCAACCAAAATCTTTGCCTAAATCAAAATAAATTTCTGAATCATATCCAGAAGGTCCAGTGTCAGCCATCTTCCAAAAGTTTTCATTTAACTCCACAATTCTTTCCTCTGGAATAAATTTTTTCCATATCGATTTTGCCTCAGTGTCAGCCGGGTAAACTGAAACCCAAAGTCTATCTAACTGAATTGAAAGACTCTTAGTCAAAAATTCTATAGCCATAGATATTGCTTCTTCTTTAAAATAGTCACCTATAGAGAAATTGCCAAGCATTTCGAAAAATGTATGGTGAACTGGTGTCTTACCAACTTTTTCTATGTCATTTGTCCTTAAACATCTTTGAACAGAGGTAAGTCGAGTATGGGGTGGTATCTCTTCTCCTAAAAAATATTTCTTTAATGGAACCATTCCTGCAATTGTAAATAAGAGTGCGGGATCATCTATTGGCAGAGGAACTGCTAAAATTTCTTTGTGATCTTTGCTTTTAAAATAATTTAAAAATGAATTCCTTAAGTCATCTGTCTTCATAGGATAATTCTACTCTCGCTCATTTCAACAGGTTTTTCTATGCCAAGTATCTTTAGCACAAGATCTGCAACATCCCTTAAGAAACATTCATCTCTAAGTTTTATTTCCTTAAGGGTTAGCGGTAGATAGAGAAATGGAACTTTATTAGTTGTGTGAGCTGTAATAATATTTCCATTGGAATCAATCATTTCTTCAGCATTGCCATGATCCGCAGTAATTATGATATCATATTTTTCTTTATAAACTGAATAAATCCTTCCAATGCAATCATCAACTGCAGAAACTGCCTTTATAGTTGCAGAAAGATTACCAGTGTGACCAACCATATCGAGATTAGCAAAGTTTAGTAATATAAAATCATAATTTTTATTA
>Ga0067045_1000187_pt1 | contig 10079 bp, 9 predicted proteins | sample TerdegcTABiofilm_FD_59184 | JGI IMG/M metagenome (GOLD analysis project Ga0067045, IMG submission 59184) | Combined Assembly of (Gp0054472, Gp0054536) Wastewater bioreactor microbial communities from Singapore -Terephthalate degrading... | reverse complement strand
GTTAGCCAGTTGACTGAATTGTACTGCACGGTAGACGGCAATTTCCCCCATCATCATCCCGACCCGACCGTTAAGAAGAATTTGACCGATTTGATCGCCACGGTCAAGCAGGGCGGTTATGATTTCGGAGTGGCTTTTGATGGCGATGCCGACCGCATCGGTGTGCTCGATGACCAGGGAGAAATCATCTGGGCGGATTACCTGATGATCCTTTTCCTGGATGAAATCATCAAGCCGGGATTACCGGTCATTTTCGATGTTAAATGCAGTCAAGCCCTGGAGGAAGTCATCCTGGCCAAAGGGGGCAAACCCCTGATCTGGAAGACCGGACACTCTCTGATCAAGCAGAAAATGAAAGAAGAACACCTGCCATTTGCCGGTGAAATGAGCGGTCATATTTTCTTCGGAGATGATTATTTTGGCTATGACGATGCCCTGTACGTAGCCCTGCGATTGGCACAACTGGTAGCTCGCAATTCTGAACCGCTTTCGGCGGTAATGGCAAAACTACCCCACTACTACTCTACACCGGAAATGCGCCTCGATTGCCCGGATGATGCCACCAAGTTCAAAATCACTGCCCAAGCCACAGCTTATTTCAAAGCGCATTACGATTGCCTGACGGTAGATGGCGTGCGCATCCGGTTTGGGGACGGCTGGGGCCTGGTGCGCTCTTCTAATACCCAACCCGTCATCGTCACGCGCTTCGAAGCTAAAAGCCCGGAACGCCTGCAGCAAATCCGGGATTTGGTGTTGAATACCCTGCGGCAATTCGGCGAAATTCACATTCCGGATGAATTCAGGGGCTGAGATTTTGACAACCACTGTTCAGGATGCTGAAATTTCTCGAGAAATCGAGCAGCTGCGCGCTCAATTTTTAACTTATCTCCGTGATATTAATTTGCCGCCTACACCGGTCGCCCTCTATGAACCACTGCGCTATGCCATCGCGAACCCAGGAAAGTGTCTCCGACCGATGCTGACCATCTGTGTTGGGATGGCATTCGGAGCACCACTATCCGACCTACGCGATCCAGCCTTAGCCATCGAGCTTTTACATACCTTTAGTCTCGTGCATGATGATATCATGGATCAGGCTTCCCAACGCCGCGGCCGGGAAACAATTCACCTCAAATGGAACCCCAATACGGCGATCCTGACTGGTGACGCCCTGCTGGCGGTTGCTTTTGAAATCCTCCTGCGCCAGCCTTCCCGACGACAAGCCCAACTGGGTTACCTGATGGCGCAGGCCATGCGGCAAATCTGTGCAGGCCAGGCCTTGGATATTGAATTCGAGCGTCGCGAGACAGTCTCGCCCAACGAATACCTGGAGATGATCCGCCTGAAAACCGGCGAGCTACTCGGATTGGCCTGCCAGTTTGGAGCCCTTATTGCCGGCGCACCCGCGGACAGTATTACGCAGATGCAGCATTTAGGGATCAAATTAGGGCAGGCTTTCCAAGTGCAGGACGATTTACTCGAAATCACCGCCGAGGTTGAGCAGATGGGCAAGAGTCTAATCAGTGATATTCAAACCGGGAAAAAGACCTATCCGGTGATTTTAGTATTAGAACAGTTGTCGCCGGCAGAACGCCGGCAGTGGTTAAAGGAGTTACAGCAACTCGGTGGTGATCGTCAGGCGGTGCGACAAGCTTTTGAACAGTTCGCGGTGCTAGAGCCTACGGCGGAATTGGCTGAAAGTTTATTTGCAGAGGCTCGGACACACCTTACTGCTATTCCGCAGGAAAGGCGTCCTTTGGTTGCCCAGCTAGTGGAGATGATAGCTAAGCGTCAATCTTAAGCATGCAGAGGCAAACCGTCGTCATTCGCAATCGCTACGGCTTACACACCCGACCGGCTACGGTGCTGGTCAAGACCGCCAGTGAATTCAAGTCCGACGTCTTTCTAATCTACCGCGGTGTCAAGGTCAATGCCAAGAGCATCCTGGGNGTTCTGGTCCTGGCAGTCGAACCGAATGCCGAGGTAGTGCTCGAGACCCAGGGTAGCGATGAGGTTGAAGCCATGCGGAAATTGGTAGAACTCGTCGAAAACTTATTTGGGACGGAAGAGCAGGTTGCAGGTACTTAAAGGCGTTTGTCTATCNAAGGGCGTGGCGGTTGGACCGGTTTACCGGTTTAATCGCGATTTACTAATCATTCCCGAACATACGATCGAGCCAAACCAGATTGATGCCGAGCTAGAATCCCTGAAAACTGCCCTTCAAAAAGCCACTACTGAACTGGAGGAAATCCGTACCCTGCTAGAACATCATCTCGATCAAGAGCACGCCCGCATGATCGAAGCTCAAATCATGGCTCTCACCGACATCGAACTGCTGAAAATTATCGAAAATGATGTCCGTATGAATCATCGCAACGTTGTCCAGGCCTACTGGGAAGCAATGAATTTGTACGAAAACCTCTTAAAAGAAAGCACCTATGTTTACCAGCAACAACGTTTGTGCGACCTNCAGGATGTCAAACGCCGGGTAATCCACCACCTGCAGATTGAAGAAGCCTACGCNNCTCCTCAACTGGGTGCGCCGGCCATTTTTGTCAGCGAACGGATCTCGCCATCGGACATTATCAACCTCTACCATCAAAGCGCCTTGGGNATCATAACCCGTCAGGGTGGGCGTGATAGCCACGCTGCCATTCTTGCTCGAGCCCTGAGTCTCCCNTATCTCTCGGGAGTCGTCGATNTAGATCNGATNATTCATTCCCAAGAAATCATCCTCTCAGCGGACGAAGAGCTCATCATTCTGGANGCCCCCTTGGAAACTCGTCAGCATTATCTGCTGCAGGTACAAAAATTCAATCGCGAACGCCAAATGACGGCTATTCGCTCCCAGAAAGCTATGACCCGTGACAAGGTTCTGATCAACCTCTGGGCAAACGCTGGTTTCCTTCCCGAAGTAGAAAACCTGACCAACACCATGATTCATGGGATCGGGCTTTTTCGTACTGAGTATCTCTGCCTTACCAATAATGCCATTCCCGACGAAGAGGAACAATTTCGGGTCTATTCCAAAGTGGCCGTGGCGATGAAAGATAAACCCGTAGTCTTCCGCACCTTCGATTTCGGACGTGATAAACTACTCTCCATCCTCGATCTCTCCTCGCTGGTCGTCAACCATTCTGCTGTCGGTGAAGGCGGCCTGCGCTTTTGCCTGGAAAATCCCTGGTTGCTGCGCACCCAACTACGAGCTTTACTGCGAGCTAGCGCTTACGGTAAACTGCAGATCATGTTTCCAATGGTCTTTAGCTGCGCCGATGTCGTCCAGGGAAAGCAGATTTTAAGTGATGTGCAGGCAGAATTGCGCCAACAGGCCATCGCTTTTGATCCCCAAATCCCTATCGGAGCCATGGTCGAAACCACCCAGATCTTAGGCGAACTACCCGCCCTGGCTCGACAAGTCGACTTTTTCAGCATCGGTACTAACGACCTGACCTTCTATCTTTTGAAGATTACCCGTCAGCGCGACACTACCAAATACTACTACCATCCGCTGCTCTTCCAAACCCTGGCTCAAATTCTAGCCACCGCCGAAGAATTCAATCTGCCCGTGACAGTCTGCGGCGAAATGGCCGCAGATCCGCTCGCGGCGCTGGGACTGCTGGCGCTCGGTTTCCGCTCCCTGAGCGTCAACCCACCCGCCCTTTTCTCTATCACCCAACTGATCCGGAAAGTCAACCTCAAAAAGTTGACCCCACTCCGCACGGCGATTCTCCAGGCTCAAAACGAAACTTTTCTCCAACAAACCTTAGAAACTGGCGCTGATTGATAGGACAACTTGAAATTTGTCCTTGATTTAAGCCGATTAATTGAATATATTCAACAAAGAAAATGCTGAAGGTGGTCATCAGTAAAATTGTTTATTATCCCCCTAGCAAGGGTTATGCGGTNCTATTAAAAGATACCCAAAGTGAGCGCTTCCTGCCTATCATTATCGGGACACCTGAAGCTCAGGCCATCGCCTTGGCTTTAGAAAAAGCCAAACCTCCCCGCCCGATGACGCANGACTTATGCGCCAATCTGTTACAAGCCTTCAACATCAAACTGGAAAAAATCGTGGTCAGCGATCTAATCGAAGGAACCTTCTATGCTAAATTATACCTCAAACTACCGGACGGAGGCTCCCTCGAAATGGACGCTCGTCCCAGCGACGCCATTGCCATCGCCCTGCGCTTAAAAGCCGATTTATTCGTCGAAAATGAGGTCATGATCGAAGCTGGTCAGTACCTGTCGGCGGAAAAACCCCCCGCGACTACACCGGAAGAAAATATCCCCGAGATTCAGCGCCTGGAACGCCTTTTCGAACTCCAAAACCAGCTGCAGGAGGCAATCAAAGAAGAGAATTACGAGTTAGCAGCCCAGCTCCGTGACGAGATCGAAGCCATTCAAAAAGATTTAACGATTAACTGAGTGTACGGCACTACAACTAATAATCGAACCCTTACCTAGGAGTACCTATGGCGAACTCTCAGAGAGATCGAATCCGGATCTTTTTCTACGGTGTACGCGGTTCTATTCCGTCTTCTCCTTCCCCCCAAGAAATCGAAGATAAATTGACCTGGCTGCTCCAGGATGCTGCCCGCCATCAGCTTAAAGATGACAAGTCTATCAATGCCTATTTAGCTCAACTTCCAGACTATCGTAAAAATTTCATCGGTGGCAACACCTCTTGCGTCTATGTCCAAGTAAACGGCCGCCACATCGTCTTCGACGCTGGTTCAGGACTGCGCAACCTAGGGGAAACGCTGATGAAACAGGAGTTCGGGAAAGGCAAAGGTGAGTTGCATCTCTTCTTGAGTCATACCCACTGGGACCATATNTTGGGATTCCCGGTTTTTCTGCCTGCCTACCGCTCNGGCAACCACATTTTGATCTATGGCGTGCATACTGGCTTAGAGTATCGCTTCAATACTCAACAAGAAGACGAATTCTTCCCGGTCTCCCTTTCCGCCATGGGCGCTACCATCGAATTCATTCAGCTCAAAAAAGAACAGGAATGCCAGATCAACGGCATCAAAATCACCAATTGCATGCTTAATCACCCGGGCGGCTCCTTTGGCTATCGTCTGGATTACAATGGACGCTCGCTGGTCTACGCTACTGATTCTGAATACAAGAACCTCCCCACAGAAACAATCCAGCGCTATATTGAATTCTTTCGCGACACCGATGTCCTCATCTTTGACTCACAGTTTACCATTGAGGAGAGTATCGAAAAAGAAAATTGGGGGCATAGCACCTCAATTCAGGGGGTAGATTTTGCCAAAGAAGCCAATGTCAAAAACCTCTTTCTCTTTCATCACGATCCTTCCTATTCGGATAGTAAACTGCAGGGCATCCTGGACGAAGCCATCCGTTATCTCAACCAAGATCACCAGGCCCCGCCTATCAATATCATGTTAGCCCGCGACGGTCTGGAGTTCGTGATATAGGTCGTGGTAACGCTTGAATCTCTCCCCAATTTTGCATAATTTTTAACGCGTTTATGCTTTACGAGAGTTCAATACGAGCCCAGCGGAAAAATTGCCCTAGCGAATACCCCGCGCTCATCATCCTCTGGACCTATCATTTTGGCTTCAAATAAAGTTTCCTTTCTATAACTACACTTAGAACCAAAATCNAAACCAAGNCANCAGAAAGGATTTTCTTATGCGCANAAAAGTCATTATTATTGGAGCCGCTGGCCGTGATTTCCACAATTTTAATACCTTTTTCCGCCATAACTCAAATTACGAGGTAGTCGCTTTCACTGCTGCTCAGATTCCCGACATCGATGACCGCCGTTATCCGCCTGAATTAGCCGGAGAGCTTTATCCCAACGGCATTCCTATCTACGCCGAAGAAGACTTACCAGACCTGATCACCAAATTCCAGGTCGACCAATGCGTTTTCGCTTACAGTGATGTTTCCTATAAAAAGGTGATGACCCTCAGTGCCATTGTCAATGCCGCCGGTGCCAGTTTTACTCTGCTAGGACCAAACGCCACCATGCTCAAGAGTCATAAACCACTAATCGCCGTTTGTGCGACCCGTACGGGCTGTGGCAAGAGTCAAACTTCCCGCAAAGTCATCGAAATCCTGATGGCCCAAGGCTTAAAAGTGGTGGCTATCAGGCATCCGATGCCCTACGGGGACCTGGTACGCCAAAAAGTCCAGCGCTTCGCCGATCTTAGCGACCTAGAAAAGCATCAGTGCACCATCGAAGAAATGGAAGAATACGAACCGCATATTGCCCGCGGCAATGTCATCTATGCCGGCGTGGACTACGCCGCCATTTTGGAAGCCGCGGAGAATGATCCCCGCGGTTGTGACCTTATCCTGTGGGACGGCGGCAATAACGATTTCCCGTTTTACCAACCAGACTTGATGATTACTGTTGCCGATCCGCATCGCGCTGGCGACGAAATTAATTACTATCCGGGTGAAGTCAATCTGCGACGCGCCGACGTGGTGGTGATAAACAAAATCGATACCGCCGATCCAGTCGGTGTGCAAACTGTTCGGGAAAATATCGCCCACGTCAATCCTAAAGCGCTCGTCATTGACGCCGCTTCCCCAATCCGAGTCGAAAACCCATCCCTGATTCGTGGCAAACGCGTCCTGGTGATTGAAGACGGCCCAACCCTAACTCATGGCGAGATGCGAATTGGCGCCGGCACGGTCGCCGCCCAAAAATACGGCGCCCAGGAAATCATCGACCCCCGCCCGTACCTTGTCGGCAAACTACTCGAAACTTTCCAGATTTACCCCGGCATTGGCAAATTGCTGCCCGCCATGGGCTACGGCGCTCAGCAGATCGCTGACTTAAAAGCCACCATCGAACGCACCGACTGCGACACTGTTGTCATCGGCACGCCTATTGACCTGAACCGTGTTCTTAAAATCAACCGACCAACGACCAGAGTCTTCTACGATCTGCAAGAAATTGGGACGCCTACTTTGCAAGAAGTTCTGAACGATTTCATCACCAGACACCAATTAAAAGCCAAATAGGGAGAGTCGTATGCCCCGCACAGCTGTAGTCGCCCTGGGCGGCAACGCCATTTCTCCTCAAAACGAGAAAGATACCATACCTAACCAGTTTGCCAATACCCGCAAGAGTCTCCAGGCCGTCATCAACCTGGTCAAACAAGGCTATCATCTGGCTATCACCCATGGTAACGGACCGCAAGTAGGCAATGCCCTCCTCCGGGTCGAACTGACTATTGATCGGGCACCAGTCTTGCCGCTGGGCATCTGCGTGGCCGATACTGAAGGTGGCATGGGATACATGATTGAGCAATCTTTACAGAATGCCTTGAAGCTGGCTAATATTCAACGCGAGGTGGTTTCCATCGTCACTCAGGTCATTGTCGACGCTAACGATCCTTCGATACATAATCCGACGAAATTCGTGGGCAGCTGGTATACCAAAGAAGAGATCGTTGAACTAGCTCAACGCTTCAACTGGCAAATCCGGGAAGATAACGGTCGCGGTTGGCGCCGGGTCGTGCCTTCCCCTACTCCCCTCCAGATCATCAACCGCGCCGCCATAAAACACCTAGTCGATGCGGGGACAATTGTGATCGCGGCGGGTGGCGGCGGCATTCCGGTCTATGTCCTTGAGAACGGCTTGTACGAAGGTTTCGATGCCGTGATTGATAAAGACCTGGCTTCCGCCGTACTAGCACGCGATATCGGGGCCCAGGAACTCTATATTCTTACCGACGTCGATCAGGTCAAGATTAATTATGGTAAACCTAACGAATATGCCCTCGGTGTCATTCATTCCAGCGAATTACAAAAGCATTATAATGCCGGCCAATTCCCACCCGGCTCAATGGGCCCGAAAATTAAAGCCGCGTTGAATTTCATCGCCGCCGGGGGCGAAAAGGTCGTCATTACCTCCCTAAAAAAAGCCGTTGAGGGACTAGACGGCACTTCCGGTACTATCATTTTACCATAGAAATGAGGATTTCACATGAGTCTGACCCTGGCCATCTTAAAACCCGATTGTGTACAGCGTAACCTAATCGGCGCCGCCATTAGTCACATCGAAAATTCTGGCTTTAAAATCCGCGCCCTGCGCCTGGTCCACTTAACGCGGGAAGAGGCAGCCGCCTTTTACGCCGTGCACACCGGGAAACCGTTCTTCGAGGAATTATTGAATTTCATGACTTCCGGTCCCTGCATCCCAATGGTCCTTGAGCATCCCAATGCGGTGGAATATTTTAGACAAATTATCGGNGCTACCGATCCGGCAAAAGCCGCACCTGGCACTCTGCGGCATAAATACGCCGAAAATGTGCAGCGAAATATCATCCATGGCTCAGATTCCGAGGAAAATGCCAAGAAAGAAATTGCATTTTTCTTTGCTATAATGGAAATTATAGCGTGAAAAATTCCTCGGAGGGTGAACATGTTAAAATTTAGGCTTTATGCCCTAATCGTATTATTAGTCTTTGCTACGAGTTGTGCTAAGAAAGTCGTTATCAACGGCTTTGTAGGCAAACCCGTTACAATAACACCCCAGCTGAAAGCGCCAGAAGATTCGGTCGACTGTCTATTTAAATGGAGTTTTGTGACCAAACCCGCGGAAAGCAACATGGATGTGCTTTCCTTCCAGCCGGATAGCCGTTCATTTGAGGTGACTTTTGTACCAGATGTCGTCGGAGAATACCTGGTGGAATTCACCATGACCACAACCGAAGGCAAAGAGCAATTGAAACAAAGTTACACTTGCCAGATCAGCGAAGATACTAGTCAGACCGCCGTCGCCCCGCCCCCTCCAATCATAATACCGACTACCCCTAAGCAAGAAGTTCCCGGTCCGTCGATCTCATCGACTACCACTTATCAACCTTCCAAAGACGTTAAACCCAAACCCAAGCCTCGGACCATCAAGAGTGCCCAGAAAATTCCTAAAATGGAAGGGAAATACACTATCCAGGTGTCCGCCTGGAAAAACATTGCCCAAGCCGAAGCCGCCAAAAACCGACTCGAAGCCGTCAGTATCGATGCCTATATCCAAAAAGCCTATTTCCCCGAGACCAAAATGACCTGGTACCGCGTAAGNACTGGTANNTTCGACTCCTATGCCGAAGCCCAGGCCGCTCTGAAAGATTTAAAAACCAAATTNCCNAAAGAAAATTTCTGGATCGATTTTGCACGCCAAGATTAAATAAAATCATAGGAGGCCTAGATGAAAAAATTACATTTTGATGTACGGGATATTTTTGCCACTCCCCGTNTTGCCCTGAGNGGCAAGAAAATTTGGGTGCAATTCCTGGGTTTAGCCATTGGCTGGGCCGTTTATACAGTCCTCACTTACCTNGGTTTGATTCTCAATGGCCAATCCCTNGTCGAAATCTGGCGCACTCATCACCTCTTCCCCTGTCTGTGGAATGTAGCTCTACCAATTGCCTGGTACGCCTGGCTCTTGAGCATTCTGGGTTTGGTGATCTGGGTCATTCTATTCCTGCTGGCTTCCACCGCAGTCGCCCGGATCACTTACAAGCAGCTCAAGGGCGATGAGTTTTTCTCTTCGGGAGATAGCTTCAAATACCTCAAAAAACACGGTGTGGCGGTCATCATGGGGCCGGTGTCAATCGTGCTCATCATGTTGTTCTTTATCGTGTGCGCCATCATTGCCGCCTGGATTGCCAAATGGCCTGTGCTTGATATCATTTTCCTGGGCTTACCCTATTTGCTCTATTTTGTTGTCTCGACATTCGTGGTCTATACTGCGGTCGTATTCGTGGTTTGCCTGCTCATCGCCCCGGCGATTGTAGGTACAGCCGAAGAGGACACCATGGAGACTGTATTCCAGAGCTATTCGACTCTTTGGGCTCAACCCTGGCGATTGGTTATTTATGAAGCTCTAGTCGGTGTTTTATCACTGGTGGCTACTTTCGTATATGGCTGGGCGTTGATCCTGGGCTATAAATTCTTCAACTTGGTCTTTGGTCAGAGCTGGCTGATGGGCGACAAGATGACCAAAATCGCCGAAAAAGCCATCAGCTATATTTACGGGGTCAATTCCCCCATCACTCCGTTTATCGACCGCTTCTTCCAGACCTGCAAGC
>Ga0067045_1005533_pt1 | contig 10080 bp, 8 predicted proteins | sample TerdegcTABiofilm_FD_59184 | JGI IMG/M metagenome (GOLD analysis project Ga0067045, IMG submission 59184) | Combined Assembly of (Gp0054472, Gp0054536) Wastewater bioreactor microbial communities from Singapore -Terephthalate degrading... | reverse complement strand
TATCCATCCGGGGGCATCGCCTCCGGTTTGCTTCGCTGCACCTCCTCTCGATGCATGCGGCTTCGCCGCACGGCGCTACGCGCCTCCCCCTGGATGAATACCTTCGCTCAGCCTGCCGATGGGGCCTAACGGCCGGCCTGCTTTCCCTGACTGGAATATTTCTGTGGGATGTCTTTGTGGGAGCTGGCCCGCCAGCGATGGTCTTCCAGGCACCGCATATTTCCAGGCAATACGCGTCATTGTTGACGCCCATCGCGAGCAAGCCGCAAGCGGGCGCCGCAAGCGGGCGCCCGCTCCCACATTAATCCAGGTTGTTCGCAGATTGTCCGTACACCCGCCAAACCTGTGGAGCCGTCAGGCGACGTTGGCTTGCAGCGGCGCGTTGTCGGCCAGGATGCGTTCGATGGCGCCGACCAGCAAGCTGTGCAGCAGGCGGTCGCGTTCCCGCGGGGGCAGGGGGTGTTGGCTCAGCCAGCCGGGGGCGCTGTTGAGCAGGGAGGCGATGGTGTGTCCGGCGGCCAGCAGGGCTTGGTCACCGAGTCGGATGGCCGGGCAGAGCATGCGCATCAGCTGTTGCTCGTAGCGTTGCTGTAGCTGACGGACGCGCACTTGCTGGTCGTCGTTCAGGCAACTGCTGTCGCGTTCCACCAGGCGAAAGTGCCAGGGCATGTCCTGATGCAGTTTCAGGTGCGCCTGGATCAGCGGCAACAGGCTGCCCTGGGAGGTGCGCGAGCGTCGTTCGATGCGGGTGAGGGTGGCCAGCAGTTCTTCGTAGAATTCTTCGATCAAATCCAGCAGCAGGTGCTGTTTGCTCGGGTAGTGGTGATACAGCGAACCTGGGGTAAGCCCCAGGTACGCCGCCAGTTCACGCATCCCGACCTGGCCAAAGCCCTTGCTGGCGAACAGCTCCAGGGCCTTGTCCCGGCTTTGGGCAAAGCGCGAGCAGCGCTCAGTCGTAGACATGAAAGCCGCGTCCGGTCTTGCGACCCAGGTAGCCGGCCGCGACCATTTCCTTGAGCAGCGGGGCCGGGCGGTACTTGCTGTCGTTGAAACCGTCGTAGAAGGCTTGCATGATCGCCAGCAAGGTATCCAGGCCAATCAGGTCGGCCAGGGCCAGCGGGCCGATTGGCTGGTTGCAGCCCAGGCGCATGCCGGCGTCGATGTCTTCGGCACTGGCCAGGCCTTCCTGCAGTACCAGCACCGCTTCGTTGATCATCGGCACCAGGATCCGGTTGACCACAAACCCCGGGCGGTTGCCCGCGGTGATCGCGGTCTTGCCCAGGCGCTGGGCCATGTCCAGGGCCAGGGCGTGGGTCGCGTCGCTGGTCTGCAGGCCACGAATCACTTCGATCAACGCCATCACCGGCACCGGGTTGAAGAAATGCAGGCCGATGAACCGTTCTGGGTGACTGACGCTCGCCGCCAACTGGGTGATCGACAACGACGAGGTGTTGGAGGCAATCACGCACTCGGCACTCACCTGGGCTGCGGCTTGTTGCAGCAGGCGCAGTTTCAGCTCGAGGTTCTCGGTCGCGGCCTCGATCACCAGTTGCACGCCGTGCAGGCTGGCGTAGTCGGTGCTGGTGTTGATCTTGTCCAGGGCCGCGAGTTTCTGCTCCTGGCTCAGGCTGCCCTTGGCCACCTGGCGATCAAGGTTCTTGCCGACGGTGGCCAGGGCCTTTTGCAAGGCGCTCTGGGCGATGTCGATCAGGGTCACCTGGAAGCCGGCCACCGCGCAGACCTGCGCGATGCCGTTGCCCATGGTGCCGGCGCCAATCACGCCGATGTGTTGCAGAGTCATGTGGGTATCCTTGCTCATACGCGTTCGAACAGCACGGCGATGCCTTGGCCGCCACCGATGCACATGGTTGCCAGGGCGTAACGGCCCTGCACGCGATGCAGTTCGTGAATGGCCTTGGTGGCGATGATCGCGCCGGTAGCGCCCACCGGGTGACCGAGGGAAATCCCGGAACCGTTAGGGTTGACCTTGGCGGGATCGAAGCCCAGCTCCTGGGCCACGGCGCAGGCCTGGGCGGCGAACGCTTCGTTGGACTCGATCACATCCAGGTCAGCCACGGTCAGGCCGGCGCGCTCAAGCACCAGGCGGGTGGCGGGAATCGGACCCAGGCCCATCATCGACGGCTCGACACCGGCGTGGGCGTAACCCACCAGGCGTGCCATCGGCTTGAGACCTTGCTCCTGCACCACTTTGCCGGTGGCCATGATCAGTGCACCGGCACCGTCGTTGAGGCCCGAGGCGTTGCCGGCGGTGACGCTGCCGTCTTTCTTGAATGCCGGCTTCATGCGTTCCAGCTGTTCGCTGCTGACGTCGCCGCGCACGTGTTCATCGGTGGCAAAGGTCACGGTGCCTTTGCGGGTGGCGATTTCGATCGGCACGATCTGCCCCTCGAAACGCCCTTCGGCGATGGCCCGGGCAGCGCGCTGCTGGCTGAGCAGGGCCAGTTGGTCCTGGGCCTGGCGGCTGATACCGAAATGCTCAGCGATGTTCTCCGCGGTGATGCCCATGTGGATCCCGGCGAACGGGTCGTGCAGGGCGCCGAGCATGTAGTCGATGCCCTGGATGTCGCCCATGCGCGCGCCCCAGCGTGCCTGCGGCAACAGGTAGGCGCCACGGCTCATGGATTCCACGCCACCGGCCATTGCCGCGCCGGCGTCACCGAGCATCAGGCTCTGGGCGGCGCTGACGATCGCCTGCAGGCCGGAACCGCACAGGCGGTTGACGTTGAAGGCCGGGGTTTCCTTGGGCAGGCCGGCGTTCATCGAGATCACCCGGGAGATATAGGCATCGCGGGCTTCAGTCGGGATCACATGGCCCATCACGGTGTGGCCGATGTGCTCGGGGGCCAGGCCCGAACGCTCGATGGCGGCGCGGCACACGGCGGTGCCCAGGTCGATCGGCGAGACGTCCTTGAGGGAACCACCAAAACCACCAATGGCGGAGCGAACGGCGCTGAGGACAAAAATATCGGAAGGCTTCATGAATATTCCCTGGGTATCGTGGGCAGCGCGCGGCTCACGTAGTATGGGCGCGCTGGGGGAGGCTGGTTTATGGCGCTGAGTCTAGAGTCAGCCGCGCCACGGCGCCTATGCCAAAACTGCGCAAGGGTGGTGGCGTTTTTTGCCATGTTCAGATGATCGGGAGCCAGGGAAATACATGCGGGAGACGGATTCGGTAGCGGTGTACTTCGTGTACCCGATGATCCAGGCCTTGCGCGCGGACCCACAGCGTTTGCACGCGGTGTTGCGGCAAGTGGGGATCGATCCGCAACTGCTGGAGCAACCGGCGGCACGGGTTCCGGCCTCGGCGTTTGCCGCGTTGTGGCTGGCGCAGATCGGTGAGTTGCAGGACGAATTCTTTGGCCTCGATTCCCACGGCATGCCACCTGGCAGCTTCGCCCTGATCTGCCGGGCGCTGATCCAGGAGCCGACCCTGGAAAAAGCCATGCGCCAGTGCCTGGCCAACTTTGCCCTGTTTCTGCGGGACTTTCGCGGCACCCTGACCGTGCGCGGCAAACGCGCGGTGATCAGCCTGCAGACCCAGGCGCAAAGCGTTGAGCTGGCGCGTTTTGGGGAAGAGACCTTTCTGGTGCTGATGATCAGCCTGCTGTGCTGGCTGGGCGGACGACGGATTGCCATCGACCGCGCCGACTTCCAGCACCCGCGTCTGTCCCTGGACGACGATGCCTTGCTCTGGGGCGCTAACCTGACCTTTGGCGCGGCACGCACGCAAATCGAGTTCGACAGCCGCTTCCTGCAACTGCCGGTGACCCAGGACCTGGCGTCGCTCAAGGCCTTTTTGCGCAGTGCCCCGCAATGGCTGGTGATCCGCTTTCGCAATCAGCACGGCTTGGCGGCGCAGGTTCACCAGCGGCTGCGCAACAGTGATTACAGCCAGTGGCCGACCCTGGAAGCCTTTGCTCGCGAGCAGCACCTGAGCCCCAGCACTGTGCGGCGCAAGCTCGAGCGCGAAGGCTGTGCGTTCCAGGAGATCAAGGACGAAGTGCGCCGCGCGGTGGCGATTGAGCAATTGCGCCGCACCCAGGCCAGCGTCACCACGATTGCCGAGCAGATCGGCTTCCAGGAGCCCAGCGCCTTTCACCGCGCGTTCAAGAAGTGGACGGGGGAAAGCCCGGGGCGTTATCGGGCACGGTTCCAGGGCGCGCAGGCGTTGCCGACGGTGGATGGGCACGACCGGTGATCGTCTGGGCTGAGTAATCCAGCATGCCCGGGGTGTTGTTCAACTATCGTTGAAAGTCGCCGAGACCTGGGAGTGCCAGTGATGAATGTCGAACTGTCCGACGGGGTGGTCACCCTGCTAGTGCGCCACACCATCAAGAAGGGCCAGGACCAGGCCTACGAGCACTGGTTGCGCCGCACCATCGCCATGGCGCGCAGTTACCCCGGGCACCTGGGGATCGACGTGATGCGCGGCCACCGCCAGGGCCTGGCGCAGTTCACCAGCGTCCTGCGCTTTGCCAGCACCGAGCAACTGCAGCACTGGCTCGACTCCACGGACCGTCGCAGCCTGGTCGCAGAAGCACAGCCGATGCTTGCCGATGGCGACCAGACCGAAATCAACGCCGATCGCGAGTTCTGGTTCACTCCGGTCGAGGCCGGCGCGCCGGCACCGCCACCGCGCTGGAAGCAGGCGTGCGTGACCTTTCTGGTGATCCTGCCGCTGAGTTTCCTGGTGCCGATGCTGTTCAAGCCGCTGTTCAATCGTGTGCCGTGGTTGGGCGGTCATGTGCAGGCCAACGTGCTGATCACCGCAAGCATCGTGTTGCTGGTGGTCTACGTCTTCATGCCGCGGGTGACGCGGCTGTTCAGCAAATGGCTGCAAGCCCCCAGCGCCTGACACGCGGCGGTTGTTTGCCTATTCCATCGACCCAGGACGCCTGTGATGAATAACGTGATTGCCGATCTGATTCTGCACAACGGTCGCCTGCACACAGTGGATCGGGCAAAGCCCCGGGCCAGCGCGGTGGCGATCAAGGACGGGCGCTTTGTGGTGGTGGGTAACGACGCCCAGGCCATGGCCCTGCGCGGCGCGGGCACCCAGGTGATCGACCTGCTGGGACGCACGGTGATCCCCGGGCTCAACGACTCGCACTTGCACTTGATCCGCGGCGGCCTGAACTACAACCTGGAATTACGGTGGGAAGGGGTGCCGTCGCTGGTGGATGCCTTGCGCCTGCTCAAGGACCAGGCCGAACGCACACCGGCCCCGCAGTGGGTGCGGGTGGTGGGCGGCTGGAACGAATTCCAGTTCGCCGAAAAACGCCTGCCGACCCTCGACGAACTGAACAAGGCCGCCCCCGATACGCCGGTGTTTGTCCTGCACCTCTATGACCGCGCCTTGCTCAACCGCGCGGCCCTGCGGGTGGTGGGCTACGACCGTCATACGCCGAACCCGCCCGGTGGCGAGATCGTGCGTGACGCCAATGGCGAGCCGACGGGGATGCTGGTGGCACGGCCCAATGCGATGATCCTCTATTCGACCCTGGCCAAGGGACCGAAGCTGCCGCTGGAGTACCAGCTCAACTCGACCCGCCAATTCATGCGTGAACTCAATCGCCTCGGGGTCACCAGCGCGATCGATGCCGGCGGTGGTTTCCAGAACTACCCGGACGACTACGCGGTGATCAACGCGTTGGCGGCCAAGGACCAACTGACGATCCGCATCGCCTACAACCTGTTCACCCAGAAACCCAAGGAAGAACTCAACGACTTCAAGCACTGGACCGGCAGCGTTGCCCTGCACCAGGGTGATGATTACCTGCGCCACAACGGCGCCGGGGAAATGCTGGTGTTCTCAGCGGCGGATTTCGAAGAATTCCTCGAACCGCGCCCGGACCTGCCCTTGACCATGGAACAGGAACTGGAGCCAGTGGTGCGACACCTGGTGGAGCAGCGCTGGCCGTTTCGCCTGCACGCCACTTATGACGAATCGATATCGCGCATGCTCGACGTGTTCGAGAAGGTCGACCGGGATATCCCGTTCAATGGCTTGCCGTGGTTCTTCGATCACGCCGAAACCATCAGCCCGAACAACATCGAGCGGGTGAGGGCGCTTGGCGGAGGTATCGCGATCCAGGATCGAATGGCGTTCCAGGGCGAGTACTTCGTCGAACGCTACGGCGCCAAGGCGGCCGAGCTGACCCCACCGATCCAGCGCATGCTCGCCGAGGGCGTGCCGGTGGGGGCTGGCACCGATGCCACGCGGGTGTCGAGCTACAACCCNTGGACCTCGCTGTACTGGATGGTCAGTGGNCGCACCGTGGGCGGGCTGGCGCTGTATCCGCANGGGCTGCCCCGGGACACCGCGNTGCAGCTGTTCACCCACGGCAGCGCCTGGTTCTCCTCGGAGCAGGGCAAGAAAGGGCAGATCAAGGTCGGGCAACTGGCGGACCTGGTGGCGCTGTCGGCGGACTATTTCAGTGTCGAGGATGAGGCGATCAAGTGGATCGAGTCGCTGCTGACGGTGGTTGGCGGCAAGGTGGTACACGCGGCGGGGGATTTTCAGCGGCTGGCGCCGCCGACTTTGCCGGTGGCCCCGGACTGGTCGCCGGTGGTCAAGGTTCCGGGGCATTGGCGTCCCGCTGCGCCGTTGCAGACCCAGGTGCACCAGTGCAGCGGGCCCTGTGGCGTGCATGGCCACGGTCACCAGCGCGCGCGTCTGTCGAACGTCCCGGTGAGCGACTTCCAGGGATTCTGGGGGGCCTTCGGTTGTTCGTGCTTTGCNTTTTGAGGTGNGGGCAGCGATTGCGTNGATGAAAATTATGCTGTAGTTTTTCATGAAATTATAAAANCATAATTTCATGGTGTTCGAATGTTTCAGCAATCCAAGCANCACGTCGACAGCTACTACGCCCACAGTTGCGCCGATCGATTGCTGGANCGTCCGGTGTTTTCGGGCGAGCAGGACACCGAGGTGGTGATCATCGGTGCCGGTTTCAGCGGCCTGCACACCGCGTTGCGCCTGGCTCTGGCCGGCAAGCGCGTAACGGTGCTGGAAGCCAGTCGGGTGGCCTGGGCTGCGTCCGGACGCAACGGCGGCCAGGCGATTCTCGGCTGGTCCTGTGACATGCCACCCCTGGAGGCGGCGCTCGGCCATGAGCGCGCACGCCGCCTGTGGGACAGCATGCGCTGGGCCGCCCGGGAGTTGCGTGAACTGCCGGCGCGCCACGGCTTTGATTGCGATTATCGCCCCGGGCATTTGTGGACTTCCGTCATGCCGCGGCGGGTCAGTCTGTTGACCGAGTGGCAGCATGAGGCCAGCCACAAATGGGGCCACGATGGCCTGCAATTCATCCCCCGCGAACAGTTGCCGGAATGGGTCGCCAGCGAGCGTTACCAGGCCGGGCTGTTCGATCCCGAAGGCGGGCACCTCAACCCATTGAAACTGGCCCTGGGCCTGGCCGCCGCCATCGAAAGCGCAGGCGGGCGTATCTACGAGCAATCCAAGGCCCTGAGCTACCACCCAGTGGGTGACCGGTACGTGGTCGAGACCGAGCAGGGCCGCCTGCGCGCGGATGTGCTGGTGCTGGCCTGCAATGCCTACCTCGATCAACTCGACCCGCAGTTGGCCAGTTGTGTGTTACCGGTGGGCACCTACCAGGTCGCCACCGCGCCGCTGGCGCCCGTCCTGGCCAGAGCATTGCTGCCCAGCAATGTGTGTGTCACCGACAACCAATTCGTACTCGATTACTTCCGCCGTACCCCGGACCACCGCCTGCTGTTCGGTGGCGGCTGCACCTACCTGGGCGGCATGCCCCGGGACATTGGCGCGGCAACCCGGCCGTTCCTCGAGCGGGTGTTCCCGCAACTGCAAGGCGTCGAGTTGGAGTACGCCTGGGGCGGCCACATCGACCTGACGCTCAAGCGCACCCCGGACATCGGCCGCCGCGGCGATCTCTACTGGCTGCAGGGCTACTCGGGACACGGTGTGTTGCCGACCCTGGCCGCCGCGCGCGCGGTATCGGCGGCCATCCTCGGCCAGACCGACGAGTTGGCCCTGTACCAGGGCCTGCAAAACGAGCGCTTTCCCGGCGGCAAATACCTGGCCGCGCCGCTGGAAGCCATCGGCAAGGCCTGGTACCGACTGCGCGACAGCATTTGATCAATCCTCTTCCGGAATGTCAGGCATGAACAAGCAAGAAGAAATTGCCGCGCTGGCGATCCTGATCCACGACCTGCGCAAGCACAAGAAATTCACCCTCAAGGAACTGGCAGACAAGATCGAGCGCTCCGTGGGCTTCCTTTCACAAGTCGAGCGCGGCCTGTCCCGCCCGACCGTGGCCGACCTGACGGCGATCAGCGAGACCCTGGGGGTGCCGACCACCTATTTCTACAGCCTGCCCAAACCCAAGGTCCTGCCGTGGGTCACCCGGCCGGATGAGCGCCGCACCCTGTACTACGCCAACGGCATCACCGACATCCTGGTCTCGCCGAAAATGCGCGCCAGCTTCTCGATGCTTGAAAGCCGCCTGGAGGCCGGGGCCAACAGCGGTGAGCGGCATTTGAGCGACAGCTCGGAGCAGGGCGGCTACGTGCTCGAAGGCGAGCTGACCCTGTGGCTGGACGAGGACGACGAGCCCGTCACCCTGCTGGCCGGCGACAGTTTCCAGCTCGACAGCCACACCCGCTGCCGCTACGGCAACCTCACTGACCAACTCACGCGTGTGCTGTGGGTTTACACCTGATCACTACAACGGGAACTTTGAAGATGGACGCTGCCTGCTCTGATCTGTTGGCCGAAGTACGGGCTTTTCGCCAACGCTACCCTGAGGTGCGGTATGTCGACCTCATCTCCCTGGACATTCCGGGGCACTTCTACGGGAAGCGCTATCCGATCGACATGCTGGAAAAAGTCGCCGCCGGCACGGCCTTAAAGTTGCCGCAGAACTGCGTGCTGCTGGGTGTGCAGGGTGGCTTGTTCAAGATCGGCGACTACTGCTTCCACGACGGCGACCCGGATGCTGTGCGGCGCCTGGTGCCGGGCACACTCAAGCCGGTGACCTGGGAGTCCCAGCCCCTGGGGCAGATGCTGATTACCTCCGACGGCACCGCCAAGCCCATCGAATTCGAACCCCGGGAAGTCCTGGCCCAAGTGCTGCAGCGCCTGCGCGGCAAAGGCATTCACCCGGTGGTGGCCTTCGAGCTGGAGTTCTACCTGTTCGACAAGCAACTGCGTGACGGTCTGCCGCAGTTCCCCCGCGATGGCCTGACCGACGACACCGACGATCAACCGAACATGCACATCGAGCGCCTGTCGCGGTTTTCCCCGGTGCTCGACGAAATGGTCGAAGCGGCTCGCATCCAGGGCATCGACACCACCGTGATCACCGCCGAACTGGGCCCGGGCCAGTTCGAAATCAACTTCGGCCACCTCAACGACGGCCTGCAAGCCGCCGACTGGGCCGCTCTGTTCTGTCGCAGCACCCGGGGCGTGGCCCTCAAGCACGGCTATCGCGCCAGCTTCATGGCCAAGCCGTACCTGCAGCACCCCGGCAGCGGCATGCATGTGCACGTCAGCCTGTACGACGGCGCCGGCCAGAACCTGCTGGCGGCCAACCAGCAACAGGCCCTGCGCCACGCCGTCGCCGGCTGCCTGGAACTGCTGCCGCACTGCATGCCGATCTTCGCCCCCAACCAGAACGCCTACCGCCGCCTGGGCGGCACCGTCAACGCCGCCACCCGCGCCAGCTGGGGTTTCGAAGATCGCGACGCCTGTGTACGGATCCCCGAATCCGACGCAAAAAACCTGCGCATCGAACACCGCCTGGCTGGCGCCGACGCCAACCCGTACCTGGTCCTGGCCGCGATCCTGGTCGGCCTGGAGCAGGGCCTGGATGCCGGCCGCGAACCCATCCCGCCCCTCAACGAAGACCGCAACAGCGGCACCGACTTCCCCCTGGACATGCTCGAGGCAGTACGCCAGATGCAACACCAGCCACAACTGCGCGTAGGGCTGGGCGCCGAGTTCGTCGACGTCTACTGCGAAAACAAACGCCAGGACCACTTGGCCTTCCAACAGGAAATAAGCGCACGGGAATACCG
>Ga0067045_1032505_pt1 | contig 10082 bp, 7 predicted proteins | sample TerdegcTABiofilm_FD_59184 | JGI IMG/M metagenome (GOLD analysis project Ga0067045, IMG submission 59184) | Combined Assembly of (Gp0054472, Gp0054536) Wastewater bioreactor microbial communities from Singapore -Terephthalate degrading... | reverse complement strand
GTCATTCCGAACCCGTGAAACAAGTTCAGGGCAGGCTTGTTTCGGAATCTGAGGCACAAGATATTGTATAGATCCTGAAACAAGTTCAGGATGACGGGTTCATGCCGGTTTTCTCGAATTTGAGCGTAACTCCTGCTGATGTATATAGGGGTATTCAGGGGGGATAAAAACCAAAAGCCCCTGCTGAGAGGGGCTCTTGTATATATGAGATGGTATTCTTACTTTTGGTTTTACTCTTCTCTGGTTTTTCTGGGGGTTCCGTCGGGCCATACGTTGGGAGATCTCTGCCCTTCATCAAATTTGACGCCCAGACTTTCCAGGGCTTTTTCCCATTTGCTGTCCTTGGTGAACTGGAGTTCCTTATAGTTGGGCCCAAGACTCTTGCTGGGGGCAAAGATGTGGAGTCCTTTGGATTCGGGGTGTTCCTGGGGATTGGTTTCATTAAACATTACCGCTTCGCCCAGGGCTTTCCGGACATCCTCGCAGGCTTTCTTCAGGTTCTCGTCGGAAGAGGTGGCGATGACGTTGCGGGCAACGTGATCCAGGTCTCTCATATCCTTGTAGGGATCCCATCCGCCGCCATAGTTTTCCGCATTGAGGATAGCCTGTTTGACAGAAGCCTTGTCGTCGGTTTTGATGATGGCATCAGCCAGTCCGTCCACTTTTTCCTTCAGGTTGGGCATTTCGTGGAGGTCGATGGCGGAGAAGGTGGGGATGTCGTTATTGTGTTTGGCGTTGACGTCCACCACGGTTTTGGCGAACTCTTCGGGAGGAACGTTGATGCCCCGGTTATTGTTGAGTTTCTCCTGGGTTTTCTGGATGGCTTCGTTGATGCTGGTCTCGAAGTTCTTCTTGTCCTGGAGCATTTCGGTATAGTTCCAGCCCGCTCCGCCTTCGGTTTCCTGGGAGGCCAGAAGGATGTCGGCTCTGTCTTTCAGTTCGTAGGCCACTTCGGTTCCCGCCATGAGGCAGGCGTCGAAGCCGATGATCTTGGGTTTTACGCCGGTATTCTGTTCGGCTTTTTCGAAGGCCTGACGAATCTGGGGCATGGACATGAATCCGCCGTCGGTGTCGTCGGACATGGCGCCGGTGAATCCGCCGCCGTGATCGTTGAGGATGACCACCACGTTATCGGCGGGGAATTTCTTTATGGCATCCGTCAGAGCGTTCGCGAGGGTATCGGGGTGGGACATATCCACGTGATCACCGTGTTCGGCGATAACTTCCGAGTTGATCTTGCCGCTCTGGTCATCTTTGGTGATATAATAGGTTCTGGCGCCGCTCCACTGTCCCGGAGTTACTTTTCCTTCTTGGTCGGGGCCTGCCATGGGGCTGGGCTTGGGTCCCACATCCACGAAGGCTACCATATGGGTGTTGGCATCGGAACCCTGCACTTCCTGCTGATCGATATTGGCCATCTGGAACTCGGTCAGGTTGCAGTCTCCGGCGATATAGTTGAAGAACAGATAATTCTTATGGGGTTTTATTGCCCCGTCCTCTTTATTTTGTCCCAGAGTTACCTGATCTTTGGTGGTTTCGGGTTCTCTTGCCTCGGCTTTTTTCGTAGTGGAAGAAGCTCCCCCGGCATAGTTTAACTGTTGATTAAATTTTACTCCACCGATGCGATCCATTCAAAAATTCCTCCTTGTTTTAAATCTTTTCCATTTCCCGGTTAAAAACTTTGATATGCTCTCAGGACGGCCAGATGTGATGTTTTGTAGGAGGCTTCTCCGGAAGCCGATTAACATACTTCCACTCTCCATAATCGGGGGCTGGAGACCCCTCCTACGCGTTCCGCCCGATTTCCTGATTTTCGCTTTCTTATCTGTTGTCCGCCTTTTTCCGTGCTTCCCGTCCGGCGGGTGCAGAATGTTAAACTTAGTATATACCATATCATCCCGAATTTCTATGAACAATTTGTTAACATTTTGACTGCTCCGGAAGTAGGTATTTGTCTGTTTTTCTCGAACTCCTTCATTTCAGAGGAAAAAAATGAAAAAAAGGAGACTGTTATGCTGGATCGCAAGATGTATTTCGTCCGGGAACGGGTGGGAATGTTCAAACTGGTGGACACCTACGATATTCTGGACCCCAATACCCAGGAACCTATCGGTATAGCCAAGGAAGAACCGGGAGATCTGATTAAATACGCCCGTCTTCTGGTTAACAAACAGCTGTTGCCCACCACCGTCAATATTTATCAGAATGAAAACGAACCGCCCATCTTCTCCATACAGAAGCCTTTCACCCTCTTTTCCGCCCAGGTCAACGTGGTGGATCGACAGGGACAGCTGATGGGGTTTTTCAAAAGCAAATTCCTCTCCATCGGCGGAGGTTTCTGGGTTCACAACCCCCAGGGGGAACAGGTGGCGGAGGTCAAGGGAGACTGGAAGGGATGGAACTTTACCTTCTTGGATAAAAACGGCACCGAAATGGGAAAAGTTACCAAGAAGTGGGCGGGTCTGGCAAAAGAGCTGTTCACCTCGGCGGATAATTATATCGTGGCTCTTAACGACAATGTGGAAATCAAACCCGAACTCAACGCCCTCCTCCTGGCGGCGGCTCTGGCGGTGGATGTGGTCTATAAGGAAGCCGGCTAACCTCATCAATAAAGCGGAGTATCCCATGTCCATATTCAATAAACAGATTCATCAGATCGACTATCAGGATCTCTTGCAACTGCTGCAGGAAGGCGCCGAGGAGAATATCCGGCTGGAATTCAAGAGGGATTATCCCGGCAAACATAATCTCTTAAAGAAGATCTCCTCCTTCGCCAACACCTACGGGGGGTTTCTTATACTGGGCATCGAGGAGGACAAACGGGGACGAGCCAAATCCCTGACGGGGATAGATCCCATCCGGCGTCTGGATCAGACCCTGGTGGAGTGGTGTTTCGAGGAGATCTATCCTCCCATCGTCCCCTTTGTCTCTCCTCCCATACCCCATCCGGAAAAGCCGGGCAAGGTCTTTTATGTGGTCTATATCGAGGAGAGTTACGAAACCCCCCACCTTCTCAACAAGAGCAGAAACGGCCTCTATGTCCGCACCGACGAATACAGCCAGAGATTTTTATCACGACTGGCCAACTTTGACGAACTGGAATACCTCATCGAGAAGAGAAAGAGAAACGAGGAGTTCAGAAAGAATCTTATACACAGAGCAAATAAAAGACTGAAAACCCATCAGGAGATGAGATTCTCGGAACATCACGGCACCGACTCCCTCCTCAACCTGTGTCTTCTTCCCCTGTTTCCCGGCAGCCGCATCTTTCCCGCCCACTGCCTCATCCCTTTTGCCCAGAAATCCTCCATCCCTGCCCGGGGGACTCTCCTGCCGGACTTCTCCGACGACCATATCCACAGCCAGCGGGAAAGCATCATAGCCGAAAACCCCGGCATCAGCTACTATTCCTACTTCGAGATCAACATATACAATATGCTTTTCTACGTCTCCGACGTAACCAGAGAGTACCCCCTGGAAAATTCCCTCCCCAACCCCTTCTGTCACGTTATTCCCATCAAGGTGCTCCTGGCGGAGATTATCCTGTTTCTGGAGTTCGCCCGTAATTTCTACCGTCTCAGCGGTTTTGACGGTATCCTTCAATTCCTGGTGACTATGGAAAATATCCGGGGAAGGAGCCTTCGCTTCGAGGGACAGGAAGACAACCTCAAGATCATCTCCTACCTGGATAACGAAATGAAAAGAGAAAAAAAATTATCCGTATCGGATCTTAAAGATCACAAGGAGATCGCTCTGGAAACCTTCAAGGAAATCTGTTTCTCCCTGGGATTTAAAAACATATATTCTCTTGAAGATAATAAGATTCAGGAATTCTATCGGGAAGGACTTAAATACCTCAACAGGGAAGTATAAAAAAATACCCTTTTCACTCCGTCAAAAACAATAATATAAGAAAGGATCCGAATATGAAGAAATCCGACGCAGCCGGAAAAACCGTAATAAAATTCTTTATCTTGTTGTTTGTGGTTTTCATGGTGGCATTATCCTGTGAAATCATATCCATAAAAGCCCAGACCGAATCCTTGCCGGAATCGGGAAATACCGGAGAAATAACCCTGAATGTGGAACTGCCCCAGAATGTCATGTCCGGTGTCCCTTTCAAGATAACCCTTTCCGCAGTGGATTCCGAAGGGGAACCCGCCAAGGACTTTAAACAGAATCTTCAAATCGGCATCGGCAAGGGGACTCTCTACCACTATGTGGACAAAAACGAGGAACCCCTGACGGAAATTTCCGGAGACAAGTTCAAAAAAGGAACCTTAACCCTGTCCGACGTGGTAGTAAAAGACTCCGGAAACAACAGTCTGACCATCACCGGCGAAGGTATAAAAACCGAAACTCCTTTTCGTGTCATTCCCAGTATTTTAAGTATCCTCCCCCCTCTTTTAGCCATCATTCTCGCCCTCACCATGAAACAGGTGATCATATCCATCTTCTGCGGAATCTGGCTGGGGGCAACCTTTATATATAATTATAATCCCTTCGTGTCGTTTTTAAGGGTTCTGGATAGATATATAGTCGGAGCTCTTGCTGATTCGGGACACGCCTCCATCATCGCCTTCTCTCTCTTTCTGGGGGGTATGGTGGCGGTTTTGTCCGCCAGCGGTGGAACTCAGGGGATGGTGGACGTTATCTCCAAAAAAGCCAACACCCCCAAAACGGGACAGTTCTATGCCTGGCTCATGGGAGTAATCATCTTCTTTGACGATTACGCCAACACCCTTTTAGTAGGAAACTCCATGCGTCCCCTAACCGACAAACTGAGAGTATCCCGTGAAAAGCTTTCCTTTATAGTGGATGCCACCGCCGCTCCCGTCACCAATGTGGCCATCATCTCCACCTGGATCGGCTTCGAACTGGGAGTTATAGGAGAAGGACTGAAGCAGATCGGCATGGAGAAAAGTCCCTACATGGTCTTTGTGGAGAGTATACCCAACCGGTTTTATCCCGTCCTGCTCATCGTCTTCGTCCTTATGGTCGCCCTTATGGAAAGGGATTTCAGCACCATGTTGACTGCGGAGATCCGGGCAAGAAAAACGGGGAAAGTCCTTGCCGACGGGGCAAATCCTCTCGCCTCGGTGGACGATGTGCGGCTACAGTTGGATCCCAACATCCCCTGCAGATGGTATAATGCTCTTATCCCCATCATCTCCATGATCGTGTTTACTTTAGTGGGATTGTGGGTGGACGGGTGTCAGTCCATGGCTGCTAAAAACAATGGCTCCCTACAGGGAATCCCCGCCTACGACATTCTGGGCGCAGCGGATTCCCTGAAGGTTCTTCTCTGGTCCTCCATCGGAGGTTCTCTGGTTGCCATCGTCATGGTTTTGTGGCAGAAGATCATGAATATTGAAAAGGTTATCAATGTCTGGGTGGAAGGGGTAAAATCCATCGTCCCCGCCATCATCATCCTGACTCTTGCCTGGGGAATCGGAGCTATCTGCAAGGATCTGGACACCGCCGGATACGTGGCTCTGGTGGCTAAAGGAACCATATCTCCCAATCTCCTGCCCATTCTCATCTTTGTTATCTCGGCGATCATCTCCTTCGCTACAGGAACTTCCTGGGGAACCATGTCCATCGTCATGCCTATCGCCGTTCATATAGGATGGAACCTTCCCCCGGAATCCATGGGCGAAAGTATGAAATACTCCATCTTCATCGGCACTATCTCCGGTGTTCTGTCGGGGGCGACTTTCGGAGATCACTGCTCCCCCATCTCCGATACCACCATCATGTCCTCCATGACCTCCGGCGCCGACCATATCGACCACGTTAAAACCCAGATGCCCTACGCGGTAACCGTGGGAGCGGTAGGTGCTCTGTTGGGCTACATTCCCGCCGGTTGGGGTATCAATCCCGTCATTTCCATTATTCTCAGTATCGCCGTCCTCTACGCCATCCTGAGATTCATCGGCAAAAACCCCGAAGAAGAGGCGAAAAAGGACAAGGAGGGATATATCCCCGTAGAACAGGGAAAAGAGGCACAAATACCCACACAAGAAGGGAAAGAACCTCTGCCTCACCTCCATGCGGAGGAAAAACCCCATGTAAAACTCCTCCAGTGTGAAGAATGCGGTAATATTCAACGCAGTGAACTGGATCTGCTAATAGCCAAGGCTCAGCAGATCAAGACCCATCTTATCGAGGATCCCCGGTGTCTCAAGTGCGAATCGGATAAATTGAAAGAATTTCACGACCATATACAAGAAGAACTTCCTCCTATCATAAAAAATTCATCTGAGCAGATATTTAAACTTATGAAAGAACATTTCTCCAAAGGAACCATTTCTCTACCCAAAGAAACCGAGGAACAACTGAAACAGATCGGAAAGACTCTCCACCAGCAGGGAGGACACCCCTACATGGAACAGACCTTCTCCGACGTCCTCAATATGGCTCAGCAACGGTTCGGCTATCTGGGGCAAAACCGCCTCCTGGATCTCATCTGGGACGGCATCGGTGAATGGAAAGCAAAAGGAAATTAAATCAAAGTAAGGACAACCTTAAATTAAAATCATATATGGTAACGAAGGGCTTCAGCCCTTCTTTTATTTTGTCCATACAAATTGCATACTATTTTTGATACTATTTTTTATTGCTATTCTGTAGTTATAGTGATACACTATAAAAGGAGGTGTTATTATGGGTAATGTTATTAACATCAGGATCACCGAGGAAGTCAGGAATATTTTGAGAATTCTCGCTGTCAACGAAAATATTTCAATGCAAAAGATTCTGGAAAAGGCGGTAAGGGAGTATCAGGAAAAAAAATTTTTTGAAGAATTCAGCCAGGGATACGAAAAACTGAAAAATGATACCGACTGGCGGGAAGAAACCGGAGTCTGGGAGGGAACTTTAAACGACGGACTGGAGGAAGAATAATGATAATAGAACCTCTGCGGGGAGAAGTCTGGATGGCTGACCTCTCTCCCACCCGGGGACACGAACAGTCGGGAATCCGCCCCGTTCTGATCATTTCCAACGACTATATGAACAGGAGCAAAGCGGATCTATTCATTGTCCTTCCCATCACGTCCCATATAAAAGGGATCAATACCCATATTACCCTGAATCCCCCCGAAGGAGGTCTGGCGAGGAAGAGTGCCGTTATCTGTGAGGCTATCCGTTGTATTGCAAAAGCAAGATTTATAAACAAACTGGGGAGCATATCAAGCAACACCCTGAAAACCGTGGACAATATATTGAAGATGCTGTTGGGGTTACAGTAAGCACTAAGAGCCTATTCGGAAAGTCTGCAGGAGGCTTCTCCAGAAGCCGATTCTATCCCCTTATCGATGGCAGGCGGTTATTTTCCGAATAGGTTCTAAACCGTCGTCAGAACCTTTACAAAAAACTTATATCGGTTTCTTTCAGATAGTTTCGTTCCAGAATTCCCGCTATCCGTTTGACGATATTCCGTCTTATTTCCAGTTCCCTGGGCAGGGTGGGATCCTGGTGAGCCTCGTTGATGCGGGTTCCCACCACAAAACGGATTATATCGCTGTCGATGAGGGCTTTCACCAGCCGTACCGCGCAGTTATTGGTTTTGAACCGTTCTCCCGATGAACCCGACTCCAGTAAGGATGCCGCTTTTCCCAGGGTTATGGTTCCCTCGGTGATGAGATGGAACCCCTCCATGACGGAGCCGGGGGGAATCTCGGCGTCGGTGCAGGAGAGATCCAGATGAACCGTTCTGCCCAGTTCTCTTGCCAGGATGCCCGCAGTGGTTCCTCCGCAGATGATCTTTTTGCCCTCGAACTCCTCCGCTATGCGAGCCAGATTCCCGTCATTTTCCTTCAGGAAGGGAGGGCCCGTCAGCACCAGGGTTTTACGGGGTTTCCGCACATAGACCACTCCGCAGGTGATGTCGTCTCGTGCCTGATTGTTGTCGTGGGTGAGAGATTTATAGACGGTCTTTCTTGCCAGCTCCCCGGCGGAGAGTTCGGGATTTCTCGAAACCGATTCTCCCATCCATTCCTCCACCGCTTCCTCTCCCCATCCCAGAGGAAAATTCTTACTCCCCATACCCGATTGGCTGACGCCGTCGGAAAAGACCGCTATCCGATCCCCCGGCATAGACTTGAAAGAAGAATAATATATAACGGTTTCCTTGTCATTCCAGGCGGGCATATTTATACGGGTCTTTTCTATGTTAACCGGTTTCCCCTGGCTCAACAGAACGTAGGAGGGATTATCATGTTCTATGATGCGGGTCTTGCCCGAATAGTCCATATCGATGATGGTAAAGGTGGAATAACCGATCTGACGCACCTTGCAAACGGGCAGGGTCTCCATGATAATCTCGGCGGATCTCTTTATATCGATATTCTCGGAAATAAACTTTGCCGCCATGGTGGTGGTCAGGGTCGCCAGCACGCACGCCTTGACTCCGCTCCCCAGACCGTCCGCCAGCACCGTTATAACCCGGTTCTGCTCCGCAAATTTTCTGGAGAGAAACACATCGCCGCAGGCGAAATTCCCCTTCTTCTGCACCTGAAAATGATCTATCTCGATGAAAAACTTCTCATTCATAATATCCTCCCCGATCCTGCAGGGTCTCCGGAGAAAAGGACTCGATTATGGAATTGAGTATAACTTCCGATTCGGCGGCGTTCTCTCCTAACAGATAGGCGATCTGCTGAACGGTGGCGATGTTTTTCTTCATGACCTCCTGGGTCTTCTGGATGATCTTCTCCCGTTTTACCTGGGGCAGGGTAATATCCTGGATTATCCCCCCCACGATACGCCCCTTCTCGATGACAAAGGCGGTGAGGCTGATAATCTTATCCCCCACTCTCAGGTTTTTCTCCAGAGCCTGCTCTCTGCCGGTTTCGATGAGTTCCCGGAAAATATCGTGGAAAGGAATCAGCCGTTCCAGATGAGCCCCTTCGAGACCGGGTGATACTTCATAAACGGTTAAAAAGTCTCCTCCGCAGATTTCCGCAAATCGCTTGTTACACTCGATAACCTTCATATTCTCATCCACGATAATCACTCCCGAAGGCATTGCCTTTATCAGAGCGTTTGCCTTGTTGAGAGCCAGTTTCTTCATATAGGAAACACACATGGACTTCTCCGCCTTACCCAGGGCAAGGGCTTCGGCAAAGGCAACGCAGGTATCATACCCGCATCCTCCGCAGTTGAGCTCGTCCTGGATACCGGTCTTGCCCACCGATTCCAACGCCTTCCGGATCAGCGTCTGAGATGCTTTGTTAATACCGGAATCCTCCCGGCTATAAGTTTCTTTTATTATATTTTCATCGGTTTCCGGTGTATTCAACCCCGACGCGGGAGTATATTCCTTAACCATGTCAATCTTCTCCAGAAGCGAATTTCTGTCCGACATGACGGGGCCCTGCACACATCCGCCCTTGCAAGCCAACAGTTCCAGAAAAACAGGGCGGGATATACGGGTTTTCGCCAGATTCAGCAAGGCTCTCCTTATCTCTTCCAGTCCCGAAACGGTTATGTATGTAATATCCGGATTAGCCTCCGCCTCTTTTATACAGTCGATCATGCCCCCCTCCAGAGGATAACCCGCCCCTTTAAGAGCGGATCGGGGTATGAATTCGTGCCCCCCCTGAAGATCATTATTGTAGGGGTATGCTATGTTGTAGGAGGCTTCTCCAGAAGCCGATTTATCTCCCTCTGTCGATTTATTATTATTCAATCGGGGTCTGGAGACCCCTCCTACAAAATTTTCTCCTACAAAATTTCCTCCTACAAAATCCGTTCCTATAAAATTATTTTCATTTTCTTTTATATTACCAATCAGTTGCCTCAGTTCGTCGAAGGTCAGGGCAAATTCCAGCAGGTCGGGGTGGGCGTCGGCTTCCTTTTTCTTGGCGATACAGGGACCCGCAAAGACCACCGCGAGATCATCTCCCAGTTCCTTTTTCAGCATCCGGCAGTGGCTCAGAACGGGAGACAGGACGGGAGTTATATATTTGACTGCATCGGGCTGGTATTTTTCGATATATTCCACCGCCGTCGGACATGCGGAGGATATATATATTTTATCCCTGCCGTCTCTTATCAAGCCCGCCACGGTGGATGAG
>Ga0067045_1032503_pt1 | contig 10084 bp, 6 predicted proteins | sample TerdegcTABiofilm_FD_59184 | JGI IMG/M metagenome (GOLD analysis project Ga0067045, IMG submission 59184) | Combined Assembly of (Gp0054472, Gp0054536) Wastewater bioreactor microbial communities from Singapore -Terephthalate degrading... | reverse complement strand
GGTTCCCGCGCCTGCTGGCGGGCGGGACCAACACCGTCATTGAGATTCACGCCGGGCGCAATCCCAGCTTCCCGGAAATGAAGCGCCCGGAGCCGATCCGCCCGAACATTGACGTGGCCCTTCGCCGCACGGTAGAATTGGGCGCCGACGTGCTGCTCATCACCGATGGTGACGCCGACCGGATGGGGATCGGCGACGAGCAGGGGCAATTCATTGACCAGCTACGGGTCTACGCGCTGCTGACCTACTACTTGTTGGAAGTGCGTGGTGAGCGCGGCCCGATCGTCAAGACGATTTCCACCACCTCCATGCTGAAGCGGCTGGGCGAGCTCTACAAGGTCCCGGTCTACGAGACCGGCGTCGGCTTCAAGTACGTCGCGCCGAAGTTCCTGGAGACGGACGCGCTCATTGGCGGCGAGGAGAGCGGCGGCTATGCCTTCCGGGGCAACGTCCCGGAGCGGGATGGCATCCTGGGCAATCTCTACTTCCTGGATTTCATGCTGCGAACAGGGAAGAAACCGGCGGCGCTGGTGGCCGAACTCTTTGCCAAACTGGGGCGAGCTTATTATTATGACCGCATAGACACAACTTTCGCGCCGGAGCGGCGAGCGGCGACGATGGCCCGGCTGGACGCGGCGCGTCCGGCCACCCTGGCAGGTGTGCCCGTCACCGGCATTGTCACGCTGGATGGCTACAAATATGAGTTGGGCGACTCTGGCTGGCTGCTGATTCGCTTCTCCGGTACCGAGCCGATTGCCCGCGTCTACTGCGAGGTGACGGACCCGGCGCTGGTCCAGCCGGCCTTGCGGGCCGGCTTGGAGCTGGCCGGGTTGGCGTAACCGGCATCAGCTTGCCTGTCGGCCGGCGCGACGCACATTTTTCGGTGCGTCGCGCTTTTGTTTGTCAGTCTCTCTTTAACCAAACCGTAACTTGCCTGAAACACCGTCCCCGGTGCTCCTGTGGTATGCTTAGGCCAGGTGATAGTGTATGGAATGGATTTTAACCTTCCCTAACGCTTTTTCCCTGGCGCAGCTGATCCGGCGGTCCAGGTGGCTCTTGCTACCCCCGTTTGAGGCCTATCGTTCCCCTGAACGGCTGACCCGGGTGGAACTGCTCGGCTCTGGCCGGACGGTAGCCTTGACCCTCGCCCCGGATCCGGCAGGACTGATCTTGAGCACGGAGACCCGTTTGATGGGGATGGAGGCTGAAGAGCTCAGTCGCAAAATCTGGCGCGCGCTGCGGCTGGGAGAAAATCTAACCCCCTTTTTGGAGCTGGCGGCGACCCATCCGGTGTTGCGCAGTGCGCTCCGGCAGGGGGCGCGTTTCCTGCGGGGGACTTCGTTGTTTGAGGATGTGGTGAAAGCGCTGCTGCTGGCTTCCTCACCTTCACCCGCTCAAAGTGGGACCCGCAAGGTGATCTGGTTGGTGGAACGGCTGGGCCACCCGCTGGCGAGCAACCCCACGCGCCATGCGTTTCCTACCCCTCATCAAGTCCTGCAGAGCAGCGCTCTGTTGTCCGAGTTGGGGCCTGATCTGGCTCCGGCGCTGGTGCGGGCGGCGGAACTGTTTCAGCATGAGCCGGAGTCGTTGGAGGGGCTGGCCGATTCCCAGCTGCCACTGAGGACGCTGGTGGACATGCTGGATCATCTTTTCGGTTTGAATGAATGTGCCTGTTCTTTGGTGATGCTCTGTCTCGGCCGGTATGATTATATCCCGACCGATGAATGTGCGCTGCGCCGGGTGAGCCTGGAATGGCCCAGCGGCCATCCGGTAGGGCCGGCGGAGGTGCGCGCGGCGTTTGAGCACTGGCAGCCATGGGGTGGGCTGGCTTACTGGCTCTGGAACTGGCCGCCGACCTATCCTTGTGAACCCTGGGAAGGAGAGTCGCAACATGGAAAGGACTTTGCAAATTAATATCGGGCAGGTGAAGGAGGCGCTGGCGGTGCTGCGCAGCACCATCCGGCAACAGCGGGAGCTATTGATGGCGGGCAAGGTGCCGGACGATCTGGAAGCCCAGCTGGCTACCTGGGAGGAAATTGTGGACCGCCTCCACGAGGAGCTGCCGTTGGAAAAAAGCACGCGCCTCAGCTTGCTCTACGAGGTCAGCCAGGCTCTGAACGCCTCATTGGACTGGCAACATACCGTCCAGGCCGTCATGGATGCTGTCATTCAGCTGACCGGTGCTGAACGTGGCATGTTGCTGTTGTTGGAGGAGGGGGAATTTCGGGTCCGGCTGACCTGCAACGCGACCGGTGAGCCTTTCCAGGAGGACGATTTCAGGTTGAGTCGCAGCATCATCCAACGGGCGATAGAGCGCGGTGCGCCCATCCTGACCACCAACGCGCAGATGGACCCGCGTTTCCAGAGCAGCGAGAGCATCATTGCTTACAAATTGCGCTCGGTGCTCTGCGCCCCCCTGTTGCTCAACACCGAACCGTTGGGGGTAGTCTATCTGGATAACCGGGCCCGTTCCGGCGTTTTTTCACCGGACGACGTGGCGATGCTCGCCGCCTTTGCCACCCAGGCGGCCGTGGCGCTTTCCAATGCCCGCCTCCACCATCGCACCGACCAGGCGCTGACCGATCGGGTGCGCGAACTGACGATCTTGCAAGAGATGGCCCGCGACCTCAACGTCAGCCTGAATTTCCCGCGGGTGATGGAACGGACGGTGGCCTGGGCGATGACCGCTTCTGGCGCTGAGGCCGGCGCTTTGGGGTTGGTGGCCGAGGAAGGGCTGCGCTGGGTGGCCTCCATCGGTGAGGTGGAGCCCGATTCGGCAGTGGCGCACCAGTGTCTGCGGAAACGCACGGCCATCTTCCGACCGGATCGGTTTGTGCTCCCCCTGCTCCGCGAAAACCGGCCGATCGGTGTGCTCTACCTGGTGGTCTCAGAACGCGGTTTTGAGGATGACCGCATGGACTTCATGGCCCGGCTGGCCGACAACGCAGCCTTCGCGGTGGAAAATGCCCGCCTCTACGAAGCGTTGCGCCAGGCCAACCAGGCCAAATCGGAGTTTGTCTCGCTGGTCTCGCACGAGTTGCGCACCCCGATGACTTCCATCCGGGGGTATACGGATATGCTGCTGAAAGGGATGGTGGGGGAACTGCCGCCCCAGCAAAAAGACTTTGTGGAGGCGATTGCCCGGAACGTGGAACGGATGCGGATCCTGGTCAGCGATCTGCTGGACATCTCGCGTATTGAAAGCGGGCGGCTGACGCTATCGCCGCGCCCTACTATCCTCGCGGAATCGCTGCAAGAGGCCCTGGCTTCGGTACAACATCTTATAGAAGAGAGGGGCTTGACTTTTCTGGACCAGATCCAGGAAGCGCTGCCCCTTGTCCATGCCGATCCCAACCGTTTGACCCAAATCCTGATCAATCTGCTCAGCAATGCAGCCAAGTACACGCCTCACGGCGGAACCGTGGCCGTGCGAGCCACGGTCAGCCTCAAAGAACCCGGTTTCATTGAGTGTGCCATCATTGATACCGGGGTGGGGATCTCTCTTGAGGACCAGCGGCGGCTCTTCACCAAGTTCTTCCGGGCCGAGGACCCGGCCGTGCGCGAGCAACCGGGGACCGGCCTGGGATTGACCATCACCAAAAATTTGGTGGAGATGCAAGGCGGTAGCCTTTGGCTGGAGAGTGAGAAGGACAAAGGCAGCACCTTTACCTTCACGTTGCCGATTGCGTTGCCGGACCGGACGGCGTATAGCCCGGCGACGGCTTAACGCTGGGCGGGAGCGAGCGGCCGGGCCTGACAATGGTCAGGGCTGAGGGCGGAAACGACACCGTCATGACGCCTTCAGGCAATGCTGGGGGTACCCCGCTTGTAAGGAACGCCTGAAGGCGCCATGACATCCCTGAAAGTCATTACACGCTTTTGGCGAGCAGGCTATCCAATACTTTGCCCGACTGGATCACTACGCCGCGTTTGAGGGCGGCATGGCGCTCAAAGGCGGCCGCCGGGCCGAGTTGAGTCACCGCCTGGACATAGGGCAGGATCGCGTTGGTGATGGAGAGCGTGGCAGTGCGCGGCACCGCGCCCGGCACGTTGGGCACGCAGTAATGGACGATATCTTCCTCAATAAAAGTCGGATCTTGTAAAGTTGTGGGCCGGCTGGTTTGGGCACATCCCCCGTGATCAATGGAGAAATCAATGAAGACCGCGCCGACCCGCATGATATGGAGCATTTCGCGGGTGAGCAGGACCGGTGGCCGTTCACCGGGCACCCGCACAGCACCAACCACTACGTCGGCAAAGCGGACGGTGTTGGCGATGTTGTAATCGTGGGAGAGCATCGTGGTGACCTGCCCGTGGAAGTAATCGTCAATGCAGCGCAGGCGTTCCAGGTTGCGGCTGAGGATAAAGACCTTGGCGCCCAGCCCGACGAAGCCGCGCGCGGCGTTCATCCCCACGACGCCACCCCCTAAAATGACCACCTCGCCGGCTGAGACGCCCGGCACGCCGTTCAGCAGGACGCCGCGACCGCCGTGATTGCTCATCAACAGCGTCCCGGCGATCATGGGCGCTAACCGGCCGGCGATCTCGCTGACCACGCGCAGCACCGGGAAATCCTCCCCGTCGGCGGTGATGGTTTCGTAGGCCACCGCTGTGATTTTGCGCCGCACCAGTTCCTGGAGGTCTTCCCGGGGGGCGGCCACTAACCCCAACAACCCCATCAGGGTCTGGCCTTCCGGCATCCAGCGGATTTCTTCTGAGGTAGGGCATAGCACTTTGAGGATGAGGTCGGCGCGGCTGTAGACCTCAGCGCCATCAAGGATGATCTTGGCTCCTTGCCGCTCGTAATCATAATCGGTGAAGCCTGAGCCTTCGCCAGCTTCATTCTCCACGTAGCAGGTGTGCCCGCTTTTGACCAGCAGGCCGACGACGGCGGGTGTTAACCCGACCCGCTGTTCACCGGGCTGTCGTTCTTTGGGAATGCCAATGTTCATCAAAATACCCCCTTTCGGTTTGGGATTTAAACGTCCCGGTGCGGGATACTTTTTATGCGCCGGGACGTTGTGGTCATGGTTGTCAATGGAGCGTGGTCAGCATGATAAAAAATAGCAGAAGCGTTCCCAGCATCAGTAAGCCTATGAGCAACAGTATCAAGGGCCTGGCCGAGGGCGTGCCGGCCGGGTACGGGCGATGATCCGGCTGTTCTGAAGAGATCTGGTCCAGCAGCCGGCCGGTGACCGAGCGCGGCGTGACGGCCTGTTCCTTTTCCCAGCAGACATCACAGACCAATCGCCCATCAGGTCGGGCCTGGGCATGTTCGGTGCAAACGAAGCGACCGCACCGGTTGGTGCAGGCAATGCTCGCCGGCCGCGGCTCCGCCGGGTCACACAGCGCACAGGCTAAGAATGGGCCGCTCATGGCCGGACTTTCACTTCGCCGACGCCGTCGGCAGCGTGGACAACGTAAACGGTCGGGGTTTGGCCGAACCGCGCCTCGTAAGTCTCAGTGAGGTGCGCCGTCAGGGCGGTGACCGCCGGTTCGGCGACCAGGGCCACGGTGCAGCCGCCAAAGCCGGCCCCGGTCAGCCGGGCCCCGTAGCAGCCAGGGACCTCCCAGGCCGCCTCTACCAGCGCATCCAGCTCGGGGGCGCTCACCTCGTAATCATCGCGCAGGCTCACATGCCCTTCGCGCATCAGCTTGCCGGCAGTGACCAGGTTGCCCTGATGTAGTGCCTGGGCCATGGCCGCGACGCGGGCATTTTCATAGACGACATGGCGGGCGCGCCGTAAGATGGTCTCCGGTAGCTGGTGGCCCCATTGTGCCAGCTCCGGCGGAGTGATGTCGCGCAACGCTTTGATCTCAGGTTTGACCGTGCGCAGGCGGGCGACGGCCTCCTCGCATTGGGCGCGACGGACGTTGTATTCCGACGAAGCCAGGCTGCGACGGACCAGGCTATCGGCGACGACGACGGCGGTGCCGGCCGGCAGGGGAAAATAGGCCCGTTTGAGCGTGCGCGTATCCAGCACCATCGCGTGGCCGGCTTTGCCGCAGGCGCTGATCATCTGATCCATGATCCCGCAATTGACGCCGACATACTGGTTCTCGGCCCGCTGGCAGAGGAGGGCTAGCTGTTCCAGGGGGTCGGTGAAGCCGCTGAGCCGGGCCCAGGTGTAGGCAAAAGCCAGCTCTACCGCCGCCGAGGAGGACATTCCCGCACCGACCGGCACATCCGAGGCAAAGACCGCCTCTAAGCCGACCGGCTGGCGGTTATCCTCCAAAAAGGCCCAGACGATGCCGCGCGGGTAGTCGGCCCAGCCACCATCGGAAGGGGCTACCTGGTCCACCGGGAAAATGGCCTCGTCGTTGCGCATATCCAGGGCGCGGAGGGTGGCTATGGGTTCCTGGCTGGTCGCCGCGGCAATCCAGGCCGCGCGGTCTACCGCCAGCGGCATGACAAAACCATCGTTGTAATCGGTATGTTCTCCAATGAGGTTAACCCGCCCAGGCGCGCGCACGACGAGCTCCGGCTCGCGCAGAAACCGCGCGCGGAAGGCTTGAACGACTTTATCATACAAAGGGTTGCCGGGCATTCATCCTCCTAAAAATCTCACTAATCTTACTTCTCACTGCTGACTTCTACCAACACGCCCTCTTGGGCCAGGAAAGCCAGTGCGCGCTCGCGGTCGGCCTCGCGGATCAGGGCCGCGTGAGTCCCCAACCGTTCCTGCGTCAGGGCGCGGAGGGTCGGGCGTTCCAGCACGGCCGGATCGCGCACGCGCAGCACCCAAACCTGGTCCAGCCGGACTTCGTCACCTTCCTGATAAGCGCGCTCCAGGGCGCGGGCCAGGCCGGCGGGTAAGGGTTGACCGGCTGCCTCTGCCAGGAAAGAGGCGATGCGTTCCAAGGGAATGGCACGCCGCCGTGTCTGGAGGAGCAGGCGGGGCGAGAGCCGGTAGCGGCCGGTAGCGCCCTCACCGATAGGGTGGGCGATGCGGCTCAGCTGGAAGCGTTCATAACGGCGGGCAGCCGGGACACGCAGGGTGCCATCCGGCTGAAATTTGAGCGGCAGTGGCGTCGGCAGGGTTGGGGGGGCGCTCAAGCCGAGCAGGGCAGCGCCGGCCTCCGTCAGCCGAAACGCTTCCGCACCCGTGGTTGGTGCGTGGCTGCCCAGGTCCACCAGCCCCAGCCAGGCCAGCGGTCCGGTGATGACAAAAGCGATCAGCGCGCCCTCTACCGCGTCCCAGGCGGCAAAACCTCGCAGCGGGGCATCGGTGGGGGCATCGTGGAGCGCCCAGGTGTCGTAATTGCCGTCAGGGCGCAGAAAATCAGGGGTGATCGTGCGCACCATCTCCATAAAACCGGTCAACGAATACCAGACACCGGGGGGCAGCGTTTTGAGCAGCGCCAGCAGGGCCCGGCGGGCCGTCAGCGGATCGTCGGGCCAGCCGAGCGCCGGGTCGGCGCGCAACGTGGGGACGGCAGCCAGGTCGTGCCAGCGAGTGCTTTCCAGCCAGGCCCGGGCCAGGGATTCCCACTGCGCCCAGCGGTCGGCTTTGAGCCAGGCCAGCAGCGGTTCGGCGACGGGGCGCAAAGTCCCCTCCTCATCCTGCCGGAGCCAGCCCTGCTCGCGGGCCAGGGCTTCCAGCAAATCCAGCCGGGTCTCGTGGGGTTCGGAGAAGCGGCGGAGCAGGATTTCCCGGTGGCGGGGCGGCCAGGTCTGGTGTTCGTCCAGAGGGGCCAGTCGCACCGGCTCGTTTTGCAGATAAGCCCATAGTGTGACCAGGTCATCGGCCAGGCTGTCGTCGCCTGGGATGATATGGGCGGGCGGCGCGACCGGTTCCGGCGGTGTGACCTGGAGCGGGGGCGGCGCCGGCAGATAGAGCCGTAGTTCCTCAGGCACGAAGGCCACTTCTACCGGACCGGTGGAAGTTTCCTGGAAAGCGCGCTGGAGGAAACCGCGATACCAGAGGCCCTCAGCAGGGGAGATGGGGGTGCGCCAGAGCTCCTCGCGCTCCAGCCGGCCCGGCCCAACGGCTCGGATCAGGCCCCAGCGCCGGCTGAAGGTGGCCCAGGGCAGCTGACCGCCCTGTTGGAGCAGGTCATCTAAGGCGGCGCGCTCGTCGGGAGGGAGCGCCGCCAGCGCGCGCTCTACGGCCGGGGCGCGGGCCATCCCATCGGCCAGCTCGGCGGCGAGGTCGGGGCGCCGTTCGGCGGTGAGGGGAATCTCCCACTGCCGGGCGATCACCCGCACACGGGCCAGGTCGCTATCCAGCAAAGTCTGGTACAGGGTGCGCAGGGCCATCGCTTGCATTATATCCCGGCCCCTGGAATGTGCAACGGGCGGCTTGCTTTTACCCCGCCCTGGGTTATGATGGTGGCCTATGAAAAGGCATTTAGCGCTCTCCCGGCTGCTACGGCTGGACTGCTGGAAATGGTTACCGGGTTTGCTGATCGCCTGGCAACCGTTGCTCTGGGGCCGGCTGCCGCAGGCGGATGCCATCTTTCACCTCTACTGGCTGGCGCAACTGGAACGCGCGGTGCAACATGGCGCTCTCTTTCCCCGCTGGCTGACCGATTTGGGCCTGGGGTATGGGTATCCGCTGTTCAACTACTACGCGCCGCTGGGCGACCTGGTGGTGTTCCCGCTGGTCTATCTGGGCCTCAGCCCGCAGACGGCGCTCCTGATCAGCTTTGGGCTGGCGCTGGGCGGGGTTGTGCTCGGTGTTTATGGCTGGGCGCGGGAGCTCTTTGGGACCGAGGCGGGGCGGCTGGCGGCGCTGGTGGCCGGCTATGCGCCCTATCTGCTGGTGAATATCCACCACCGGGGAGCGCTGGCGGAGTCGTGGGGGCTGGCCTGCCTGAGCCTGACGGCCTGGGGGCTGCTGTGGCTCTGGCGGGAGGGGACGCGCCGCGCCTGGCTGTTGGCGGTGGTGAGCTATGCCGGGCTGTTGTTGAGCCACAATCTGACGGCCTTGATCGGCACCGGCCTGTTGGGGGGCTATTTGCTGCTCACCGCCTGGGGGCAACGGCAGTGGGGTGGGCTGCTGCGCGTGGGCCTGGCGCTGGCGCTGGGGCTGGGCCTGGCCGCCTTTTTCTGGTTGCCGGCGGTGCTGGAACGGGAGCTGGTCCAATATCAGATTTACACCCAGGCGCGGTTTGATTACCGCAACTTTTTCCTCACCTTCCGCGACCTGCTGGCCGGGCCGCGGCCGGTGGATACGACGCAGGCCAACACGCCCGTTTCCATTGGCCTGGGCTGGCTGTTGCCCCTGTTGGCGTTGACCGGCTGGCTGCCGACCGTCCGGCTGGCCACACGCGGCGAACGTCTCCAGCGAGCGGCGTTAACCGGGGCGGCGGTGCTGTTGGCAGGGATGACCTTACGCGGAAGTCTGCCGCTCTGGGAGCAGCTGCCCGTGCTCCGGCTGCTGCAATACCCGTGGCGCCTGTTGGGGCCGGCCAGTCTGGCGCTGGCTATCGTGGCCGGCCTGGGCCTGAGCCGGCTGCCCGGCCCGGCCTGGGGACGGCTGCTGCTGACGCTGGCGGTGGTCAGTGGCTTTGCCGTCGCCTGGCTGCTGGTACCGCCGCCGACGCCGGAACCGTCGCTGACGCCGCCGGATACGATCCGCTTTGAGGCGCGGACTGGCGGCATTGGGGCGACGGCGGGCGGCGAGTTCCTGCCGCGCTGGGTGGAGCAGTTGCCACCGGCAGAGAGTCTGCTGGCGGAGTATGAAGCGGCCGCGCCGGAATACCTGATCGCGCGCCTGGATCCGGCCAGTTTGCCGGCCGGGGCTACGGTCACGGCGGCCCACTACGGTTATACCACTGCCGAGGTGACGGTGGAGAGCGGGCAAGCGTTCACGGCGCGCTTCCGGTGGTATTACTTCCCCGGCTGGCAGGCCTGGGTGGATGGCCGGTCGCAGCCGACCGCGCCGGATGGACCGCACGGGCTGCTCAGTGTGGCGGTGCCGGCGGGCCGCCATCAGCTCCGCGTGGCGTTTGGCGATACGCCGCTCCGCCAGTGGGCGAACCGGCTCTCGCTGCTCAGTCTGGCGGTCGGCGTGGCGCTGCTGGTCTGGCGGCGGCCGGCGTCTGCTGCCGGCAGCGCCCGGCCGGCGGCCCCCCTCCC
>Ga0067045_1032502_pt1 | contig 10088 bp, 11 predicted proteins | sample TerdegcTABiofilm_FD_59184 | JGI IMG/M metagenome (GOLD analysis project Ga0067045, IMG submission 59184) | Combined Assembly of (Gp0054472, Gp0054536) Wastewater bioreactor microbial communities from Singapore -Terephthalate degrading... | reverse complement strand
GGCCGACATCCGCGCGCGTGCCGCTGGCCGCGCGGCCGACCCTTTGGCGGCCGACTATCCGCGCGTGGAAGATGGTGCCGAGGGGGTGCGCTTTATCGAAAAGGTGGTGGAGTCCGCTGCGAGCGAGCGCAAATGGACCGCATTGGCCCACTCTGCTGGCCTGAATGGTTGAATCAAATTGGCCCGTAGCGCTTTTCAGGAAAGCGCAGACAGCTATCTATTTGTGAGCATTTGACGGGCCGTCGGCAGCCGTTGGTCAGTTGCCTGCCAGCTGAAAACGCTGGTCAAAGTTCATCTTGCCCAGCACACGCAGTGCCGCCGTGCGGGTGGCGTTGTCTACCTTGCTGATGTCCAGGCTGTAGCGCTTGGCGGTGGACACCACGTCCACGCTTTTGGGGCCCCACTGCACAGCGACCAGCAGGGCGGGGCGCTGGCCCGCTTCGGCACCCACCGAAACACCGCGCTGCTCGGGTCGCAGCATGAATTCCAGCCGGGGGGTGCGTACCAGGGTGAGGCGGTGGGCGCCCTGTGGGCCCAGCGCGAATGAGACGACCCAGTCGTCTTCGTCTTCCACCGTCAGAAATGGGACATGCTGCGGAGCGGCCATGGTGAGGGTGCTGTGGGTTGACGGGCGGGCGGATGGGCCGCCGTGGTGCGCAGCCCGGGTGCGGGCGGCCGCCAGTATGCCGTTGCAAAAGCTGTGCCGAGGTCGGGAGAACCCGAGGTTGGGCGCATCCAACGCGCTAGTGGCGTTGTCAGGCTGGTGCAAGCTGGTGTGGGGCGGGCAGGCGTTGCGCTCGCTCAGGCTGTCTTGAACGGGCTGCGTTCGTGCAGTCCGCTCAGGTACTCGGCCACGCCGGCGCCTTCGCGCTGCAGGAACCGCTCCACCGCGTCGGCAAAAGCCGGGTGCGCCAGCCAGTGGGCGCTGGTGGCCTGCACGGGCAGCAGGGCGCGGGCCATCTTGTGCTCGCCCTGGGCGCCGCCCTCAAAGCGGATCACGTCGTGCTCGATGCACCATTGCAGCGGCTGGTAGTAGCACGCTTCAAAGTGCAGGCAGTCCACGCGCTCCAGCGCGCCCCAATACCGGCCGTAGGCCACAATGTTTTGGTCTTTTTGGCTGCCAGCGCTGGATGGTAAAGCGCTGATAGCTATCAAACTGCTAGCAATTGGCTGGCCGTCGCGCTCGGCCACAAACAGCAGCCAGGCCTCGGGCATGTGGGCCGCCATGCGGGCGAAGAAGTCCCGCGTGAGGTAGGGCGGGTTGCCGTGTTCGAGGTAGGTGCGTTCGTAGCAGCGGTAGAAAAAATCCCAGTCGGCTGCGCTGATGTCCGCGCCGCGCGACCAGCGAAACGTGACCCCGGCATCCGCCACGCGGCGGCGCTCCTGGCGGATCTTCTTGCGTTTGTCCTGGGCGAGGCTGGCCAAAAAATGGTCGAAGTCTGAGTATTGATTGTTCTTCCAATGGAACTGCACGGTGTGCCGCAGCATCAGGTCTTGCTGCGCACTGGTTAGCACGTCGTCGTCGCTGGCAAACAGGATGTGCACGGACGACACGTTTTCGTCCTCGCACCACTGGCACACCGCCTGCACCAGCAGAGCGCGTGCAGCATCGTCACGGGCCAAAAGGCGGCTGCCCGGCACGGGGGTGAAGGGCACGGCGATCACGGCCTTGGGGTAGTAGGGCACGCCGTGCTGTTCGTAGGCGCTGGCCCAGGCCCAGTCGAACACGTACTCGCCGTAGGAGTGGTTCTTGAGGTACAGCGGGCAGGCGGCAATCAGGGTGTCGCCCTCCCACAGGGTCATGAAGCGCGGCGCCCAGCCGGTGCGTGGGGTGGCGCTGTCGCTGGTCTCCAGGGCGGCCAGGTACTCGTGGCGCATGAAGGGCGTGGGGTGGCTTTGCTGGGCCAGCAGGGTGTTCCAGGCCGCAGCATCCACGTCCAGCGCAGTGGCAAGTACGCGGGCGATAATGGCAGATTCAGCCATGCACGCCCCGGTTTTGTTTTGCAAGCTGCGGGCCCGTGTGGGCGGTGTTCAACCTGGCCGCAGGGGCCGATTCCAGTTCCATGACGCTCTCCATTTGCACTGCGCAGCTCAACTTTGTCGTGGGCGACATGCCCGGCAACGCCCAAAAGATCATTGCGGCGGCCCGCGAGGCGTATGCCCAGGGCGCCCGCTTGCTGCTGACGCCCGAGCTGGCGATTTGCGGCTATGCGGCCGAAGACCTGTTCCTGCGCCCCGCCTTCATTGCGGCCTGTGATGATGCCGTGAAAACCGTGGCCCGCGAGACTGCGGGGTTGAAAGGCCTGGCCATCGTGCTGGGCCACCCGCAGGCCGTGGCGCCCGACGCTCCGGCGTTCAGCGCCTGCTTCAATGCCGCCAGCCTGCTGCGCGATGGGCAGATCGAGCAGACCTATGCCAAGCGCGAGCTGCCCAACTACCAGGTGTTTGACGAGCGCCGCTACTTTGTGGCGGGCGACAAGCCTTGCATCTTCGAGGTGGAAAGCGTGCGCGTGGGGGTGCTGGTGTGCGAAGACGCGTGGTTTGCCACCCCTGCACGCGATGCCGCAGCAGCGGGGGCACAAATGCTGGCGGTGATCAATGCATCGCCTTTCCACCTGGGCAAGAGTGCCGAGCGCGAAGCCACCATGCGCGAGCGTGTGGCCGAGACGGGTTTGCCGCTGGTGTACGCGCACCTGGTCGGCGGGCAGGATGAAGTGGTGTTTGAAGGCCGCTCGTTCGCGCTCAACGCCGATGGCTCGGTGGCCTGCCGGGGGCCGGGTTTTGAAGAAAAACTGGTGTTTGCGCAGGTCCATCAAGCGCAAAATGCTATAAAAATTGAAGCAGACGTAGCTCCAGAGAAAAGCCTGGAGGCTGACCTGTGGGATGCCCTGGTGCTGGGCGTGCGCGACTATGTGGGCAAGAACGGCTTCCCTGGCGCGCTGCTCGGGCTGTCGGGGGGCATCGATTCGGCCCTCGTGCTGGCGATTGCCGTCGATGCGCTGGGGGCCGACAAGGTGCGCACGGTGATGATGCCTTCGCCCTACACGGCCGACATCAGCTGGATCGACGCGCGCGATATGGCCGAGCGCCTGGGCGTGCGCTACGACGAGATCTCCATCAAGCCGCAGTTCGAGGCCTTCAAGGCCGCACTCGCCAGCGATTTTGCAGGGCTGCCCGAAGACACGACCGAAGAAAACCTGCAGGCGCGCATCCGGGGCACGCTGCTCATGGCGCTGTCCAACAAGTTCGGCTCCATCGTGCTCACCACGGGCAACAAGAGCGAGATGTCCACGGGCTACTGCACGCTGTACGGTGACATGGCAGGGGGCTTCGCCGTGATCAAGGACGTGGCCAAGACCCGCGTGTTCGACCTGGCCCGCTGGCGCAACGCCAACGACCCGTATGGCACGGGCGCCAGTCCGATTCCAGAGCGCATCATCACGCGCCCGCCCAGCGCCGAGCTGCGGCCCGACCAGAAAGACCAGGACAGCCTGCCGCCCTACGAGGTGCTGGACGCCATCGTGGCGCGCTACATGGAGAACGACGAGCCCATCGAGTCCATCATCGCCAGCGGCTTTGAACGTGCCGATGTGGAGCGTGTCACGCGCCTCATCAAGCTCAACGAGTACAAGCGCCGCCAGGCGCCGGTAGGGATTCGCGTCACGCGCCGCAGCTTTGGCAAGGACTGGCGTTACCCTATCACCAGCAAATTCAGGGCGTGACGCTTCGGCGCTGCGCTTTCAGACCCCTTTTTTTACATCCTCCAGGAGACCCGCCATGAAAATGATCACCGCCGTCATCAAGCCCTTCAAGCTCGAAGAAGTCCGCGAAGCCCTGGCCGAGTGTGGCGTGACCGGTCTCACCGTGACCGAGGTGAAGGGTTTTGGCCGTCAGAAGGGCCACACCGAGCTGTACCGTGGCGCCGAGTACGTGGTGGACTTCCTGCCCAAGGTCAAGGTCGAGGTTGTCGTGAAAACCGAGGACGTGGACCGCTGTGTGGACGCCATCGTGAATGTGGCCCGCACCGGCAAGATTGGCGACGGCAAGATTTTTGTGACGGCTGTGGAGCGTGTGGTACGTATCCGTACTGGGGATCTGGACGACGCGGCTGTGTAAGGCTCCCCCCTGAGTCGCTGCGCGCCTTCCCCCTGAGGGGGACGCCACCAGTGGCCTGGCAAAGCCAGTTCCACGGTGGCACTGGCCTTGTGCTGCGCCAGTTTTTGAAGGCCGTTAGATCACCGAGCGCAGCGGGACGGGCGCTTGGTCGGGGCCGGCGTCTTGCATCAGCGTGCGCAGCAGTGCCTCGGCATCGGTAGAGGCGTGCAGCAGGTCCATCTGCCATTCGCCCATGAAGCCGCTGGTCACGCTGGTCTGCAGGAAGCCCAGCAGGCCTTCGTAGTAGCCCGCCACATTGAGCAGGCCCAGGGGCTTGTCGTGGTAGCCCAGCTGGCGCCAGGTCCACACTTCAAACAGTTCTTCAAAGGTGCCGATACCGCCGGGCAGGGCCAAAAAGGCATCGCTGCGCTCGGCCATCATGGCCTTGCGTTCGTGCATGGTCTGCACGATGTGCAGCTCGTCGCATAGGCGGTTGGCCAGCTCTTTGTCGACCAGCGCCTGGGGAATCACGCCCACCACGCGCCCGCCCGCAAGCCGCGTGGCTTCGGCCACCGTACCCATGAGGCCGCTGCGGCCGCCGCCATACACCAGCTGGCCGCCGTGCTCGCCAATCCATTGGCCCACGGCTTTGGCAGCGTCGGCAAAGGCCGCGTTCTCGCCAGATCGCGAGCCGCAATACACACACACGGAAAAAGTCGGTTCAGCCATGGAAAATCCTCTGAAAAACCGCTGCACCCCAGATGCCCGCGCACAACAGCAAGGCCAGCAGCACGGCAGCGCTGCCCATGTCCTTGGCGCGTTTGGAAAGGTCATGCCACTCGGGGCCGATGCGGTCGATGGCGGTTTCGATGCCGGTGTTGAGCAGCTCCACGATCATCACGATCACCACAGAGCCTGCCAGCAGCGCGGTTTCTACCCAGCTTTGCCCCAGCCAGAGAGACGCAGGCAGCAGCACCATGGCGGCAATGGCTTCCTGGCGGAATGCCTTTTCGTTCCAGCCTGCGCGAAGGCCTTCGATGGAGTAACCCGCAGCGTGCCAGATGCGGTTCAAGCCCGTGCGGGCCTTCTGGGGGTTGGCGGGCGCGGAGGACTCGGGTGGGGACAGGGGCATAGGGATATTGTGTCGCAGCCGCATGACAGCGGGCGTTGCAGCCCGCGCGCGGGTGCTACTTTTTCGGAAGCTCGAAGTGCACCAGGCGCGTGCCTGCCAGGGCGTCGTGCCAGAACTGCCGCTCTGGATGAAAGCGGCTCAGGATGGCCCAGATGGCAACCCAGCCGAACAGCAGCACCAGCACTTCAATGGCCGAGACCCCCAACAGATAGGCTGCCAAGGGCGGCAGGAACCACACCCAGCTCAGCAGGTAGCGCAGCAGCGCACGCGCCTGGGTGATGGGTTGCCCGGCGGTGTCCACCACACGGATGAGCCAGGTCTTTTGAGCCAGGGTCTGGCCTTTGGCCCAGAACCAGGTGAAGTAAATGCCAAACACCACAAACAGAAAGGCCTGCAGCGCGTGCCGGTTGTCCAGGGCGTGGCGGGTTTGGCTCAGGGTGCCGAACAGGTAGCCTGCAATGAAGACCACCCCGAACATGAGCATGCCCTCATACAGCCAGCAGGCCATGCGGCGCCACAAATTGGGCGTGGGGCCGAGGGCGGCGGAAGAGGTCTTTGCAGAGAGGGATGCCTGCGGTGCTGGGGCGGGAGGGGTGGCGGTCATTCCAGAGGGCGAAAGCAAGGCGGAGAGTGTCGGCCAGCGACGGGACTACTGAGGATACAGGCCCGAGTTGTCGGGAGTGACCATGGGCGCTGTTGTCGCAGGTGTTTCTGCGGAACCTGCGCCCAGAGGGGGGAGTGCTGCCGGTATTGCCACCGGAATCGAGACGGGGGCCGTCTCGACCACGTTGGAGGCCGGATTCTGCGTGAGCGCGCCGGTCGCCGGGGGCGCCGTGGGGGTGACCGGTGCCGCCACACGGGGGGCGCTGTGGTCGAGCACGGGCGGAATCTTCGGTGCGTTGGGGCGGCTGGGGTTGGCCTGCGTGGCCGCCGGAACCTGGGCCAGCTTCTTGGGCGACACGGGGTGCAGTGCCGTGGCGGCGCCCTTGGGCTTGGGGGCTGCTCGTGCGGCCAAAGCGCGTTTTTCTTCGTCCGACAGCGCCTGGTAGGCCTCCCACTGGGCGCGTTTGTCGTCGCGGGCGAGCCGGTTGGTCACTGCGTAGTTCAGCCGGGCCTGGTTGCGCTGCTGTGCGCTCAGGCTGGCCCAGTCCGTCATGCGGTCATGAAATTTGGCCTGTTCTTCTTCAGGAAGCGCCGAGAAATTGGCGGCCAGCGCAAGCCAGCGGCGCTTTTGCGCTTCGCTGATGAGCGCCCAGCGCTCTGCCAGTGGGTACAGCGCCAGTTTCTGGGGTGTGGTCAGGGTTTCCCAGCCCGGGCCGGTCTCGACCTGTGGCACTGCCATGGCGCCAGGCCGGGTGGACGTGCGGGCATTGTTGGGGCTGGCAACCGCAGCTTCAGCCCCCGCAGGCAGCAGGGTGCCGGGTGCCATGCGCATCTGTACCAGCACCTGGCCACCCACCGCTGCGAGCACGCCCAAGAGCGCCAAAGCCAGCACGAAGGCTGGCAGGGCAGGGGAAGCGTCGGGTGAACTTGGGTGCATGCAGTACGCGGTCGGGGGCTGGGCTCAGTTCGACGGGGCAGAGGTTTTGAGGAATTGTACGAAGCCAGGGTCAGCGTAGGCTGCTGGTGGCAAATCGTCGGTCAAAAGGGCTGCATCGACTTCGGCCAGGTCATTGGCGCTGCTTTCGTCCTGGGCAATGTTGATGACCACCAGCCCCACCACCAGCGCCATCAGCGGAACGGCAGACACCAGTGCATTCCACCAGCCGCCACCCTCGTTGCCGCCACGGCCCAGCGTGGCACTGCCACCCGCATGCACCACAACGGGTGCCGCCAGACGCACCGGCACGGTGTCTTTCTTGCGTTTGGCAAGGGCTTGCATGCGCGAGGCGCGCAGCCGCTCGGAAATGTCGTAGGGCAATTCGTCGGTGCCGCTGGACAAGCGCGCCGTGACGCACAGTGCAAAGCGCTCTGCCGCAGCTTCTGCCTGTGTCGATGGGGTCTGTACAGTGTTCATGGCTCGATTCCTTTGGCCTTCAGTGCCTTGCTGAGGGTTTGTATCGCACGAAAACAGTGCGTTTTGACGCTGCCTTCGGAGCAGCCCATGGCGGCTGCCGTTTCTGCTACATCCATTTCTTCCCAGTAACGCATCAGGAACGCTTCCCGTTGACGTGGGGGCAGCTCGGCAATCTCGGCTTCGATACCGTGAAAGATCTGCGCCCGCCGGGTCAGATCCTCGGCGCTCTCTGCCCGTTCCCCATTTTCCGGTCCTGAATACGCTTCAAGCAGATCAAAATCCATGCCATCTTCGCCGGGACCTTCAAAGTCGCTCATGCTCGAAAACAGTGCATTGCGGGTTTTCTGGCGGCGAAACCAGTCCAGCGTGCAGTTGGAAAGTATGCGCTGGTAGAGCATGGGCAGCTCAGCCGCTGGCTTGTCACCATAGTGCTCTGCCAGCTTGAGCATGCTGTCCTGCACGATGTCGAGCGCCGCTTCCTCATTGCGAACGTGGTAGACCGAGCGCTTGAATGCGCGCTTTTCTACACTTTTGAGGAAGTCGGAGAGTTCTCGTTCGGTTGCCAAGACGGGTCAGCCCGGGAGGGGATCGGTGCCGGTGAGCTCACAAAAATGTGGCTATCCGGCACGTGGAGCCTTTGATTATCGCATCCGCCGGGGTTTTTTTCGGGGGATGGCAGTTTTACATGTGTTGCAGTGCGATAATCGCCACTGCAATTCAAAAGGCAAACGGGTCACGGTCCGGCGCGGCAATCATCCCGCCCATGTCCTTGGCCTCAAGTTCCAAGCTGGCTTCACAAGAGCGCATGTTAGGAGCACCCAAGGTTTTTCGTCAGAGAAATTCACAAAGGTTGATCGATCATGGAAATCTCCAAGGCTGAAATCTCTTCAGCGGCCGCTGCTTCGCAGGGCAACACCTCCCCCGCTTCCGCTGCTCAGGACCTCATGGGTTCCGAGATCCTCATCAAGTCGCTTCAGGCTGAGAACGTTCAGTACATCTGGGGCTATCCCGGCGGTGCCGTTCTCTACATCTACGACGCGCTCTACAAACAAGACACCATCCAGCACGTGCTGGTGCGCCATGAGCAGGCTGCCGTACACGCTGCTGACGGCTACGCCCGCGCCACGGGTGAAGTGGGTGTTGCGCTGGTCACATCCGGTCCAGGTCTCACCAACGCAGTGACCGGTATCGCTACGGCGTACATGGACAGCATCCCGATGGTGATCATTTCCGGACAGGTGCCCACGCCCGCCATCGGGCTGGATGCCTTCCAGGAGTGCGACACGGTCGGTATTACCCGCCCCATCGTCAAACACAATTTCCTCGTCAAAGACCCGCGCGATCTGGCCATGACGATGAAGAAGGCCTTCCACATTGCCCGCACCGGCCGCCCCGGCCCCGTGGTGGTGGATGTGCCCAAGGACGTTTCCTTCAAGAAGGTGCCGTACAGTGGCTATCCACAAAGCGTGGAAATGCGCTCGTACAACCCTGTGCGCAAGGGCCATGGTGGTCAGATTCGCAAGGCGCTGCAACTCCTGCTGGCGGCCAAGCGTCCCTACATCTACACCGGCGGTGGCGTGCTGCTGGGCAATGCCACCAATGAGTTGCGCACGCTGGTGGACATGCTGGGCTACCCGGTCACCAACACGCTGATGGGCCTGGGTGCATACCCCGCGTCGGACCGCAAGTTCCTGGGCATGCTAGGCATGCACGGCACCATCGAGGCCAACAACGCCATGCAGAACTGCGACGTGCTGCTGGCTGTGGGCGCGCGTTTTGATGACCGCGTGATCGGCAACCCCAAGCACTTTGCGCAGAACGACCGCAAGATCATCCACGTCGATATTGACCCGTCGAGCATTTCCAAGCGCGTGAAGGTCGATATCCCGATCGTCGGCGACGTCAAGGACGTGCTCACCGAGCTGATCTCCATGATCCGCGAGAGCAGCACGCGCCCTGACGCAGGTGCTCTGGCCGCCTGGTGGGACACCATCGAAGGCTGGCGCAAGCGCGACTGCCTCAAGTACAGCATGGGCAGCCCAGACGTCATCAAGCCCCAGTACGTGGTCGAGACGCTGTGGAACATGACCAAGGACGCGGACACCTACATCACGTCCGACGTGGGCCAGCACCAGATGTGGGCCGCGCAGTACTACCGCTTTGACGAGCCACGCCGCTGGATCAACTCTGGCGGCCTGGGCACCATGGGCGTGGGCATCCCGTACGCCATGGGCATCAAGCTGGCCAAGCCGCAGTCCGAGGTGTTCTGTATCACTGGCGAAGGCTCGGTGCAGATGAACATCCAGGAGCTGTCCACCTGCCTGCAGTACAACACGCCGATCAAGATCTGCTCGCTGAACAACCGCTACCTGGGCATGGTGCGGCAGTGGCAAGAGATCGAATACTCCGGCCGCTACAGCCACAGCTACATGGACGCGCTGCCCAACTTCGTGAAGCTGGCAGAGGCGTACGGCCATGTGGGCATGTTGATCGAGAGTCCCAAGGACGTAGAGCCCGCTCTGCGCGAAGCCCGCAAGCTCAAGGACCGCACCGTGTTCATGGACTTCCGCACCGACCCCACCGAGAACGTGTTCCCGATGGTCCAGGCCGGCAAGGGCATTACCGAGATGCTGCTGGGGTCGGAGGACCTTTAAGCCAAATCGGCCTCCAGCGCTTGTTCATCAAGCGCTACCAGCTATCGAATAGATAGCATTCACTTTTTTGACGAATCTATTGCCTGCCAAGCCCGTGCATTACCGTGCACGGGGGAGGGCAGCGAAAAGAGGAATCTGCACCTATGAAACACATCATTGCCGTTCTGCTGGAAAACGAACCCGGTGCGCT
>Ga0067045_1032501_pt1 | contig 10088 bp, 7 predicted proteins | sample TerdegcTABiofilm_FD_59184 | JGI IMG/M metagenome (GOLD analysis project Ga0067045, IMG submission 59184) | Combined Assembly of (Gp0054472, Gp0054536) Wastewater bioreactor microbial communities from Singapore -Terephthalate degrading... | reverse complement strand
GGGGGGTTGCTGCCGTACCACGGGTTCGGCGGGTTTCTCCGCCGCTGCGGTTTTTGCGGCGGCCTCCGATGAGGCTCCGATCGGAGGATCTCCGGATTCCGGCGACGGGCTCGCGGAGGCGGCCGAAGAGACCGGGAGGGCCTCAGGAACCGTCCCGGGCGCGGCGGCGGGTCCCACGCCGACGGAAAAGACCTTCTCGGCCAGAACCCGTCCGCCCTCGGCCAGGGTGAGCCGCCAGGGCCCGGGAACGGCCTCCCAGGCGTAGGCGAAGGAAGCCACCGCCTGGGCCGTGCCTCCGAGCACGGCCGGAATAAACCAGCGCCGGCCTGGTTCCGGCGCGCCGCCCGTTCCGGCTGCGGGGCCTCCTTCGGCCTCGGGAGGCAAAAGCCGCGCCTCGACCACCACCGCCTGGCCGGCGGGCTCCCCCCTGACCGCGAAGGCCACGCCGAAGGCCACGCCCGGCGCGGCCTCGACCGTCTCCCCGGACTGGACCAACCGGTACCGGACTCCGCCAGGGGAGGCTTCCGGAGGAAGCGGGGCAAACGTCCCCGACTGCACGATTTCCAGGCCCGAGACCACGGGCCGGCTCCCGGACCCGGAGGCCGCGCGGGCCGCAAAAGGGGCCGAAAGTCCGCAAAGGATCACCCATGCCGCGAACGCGGCGCGCATTGCGTGTTTCATCACTGACATCCGTTCCAGGAGAATCCTCGTCGCGCGGGCAAACACGGACACCACCCGGCAGGGTTTGAAAAAACCGCGCCCGATGCCATCTCTGCGTCCTATGTGGAGCCGGTTTTTTTCCTGGCCAGGGCGAGCACCTTTTTGGCCATATCGAGTCTGGGATCCAGGGCCAGGGCCTTTTCCGCCGCCTCCCGGGCCTCGGCCCACTTCTCCATCCCGGCCAGAACCCTGGCCAGGGCGGCCAGAAGCAGCGGCTGTTCGCCGGTTTTTTTCAGGACGTCCCGCAGAAGCTTCTCCCCCCCCTCGAAATCCTTGGTCGTGGCCACGGCCGTCATGAAAAAATCGTAGGCTCTGGAATTGTCCGGATATTCCTCGATGGCGCGCCTGACATACTCCAGCGAGGCCTTATGGTGTCCGGCATCGATGAGCTTGGAGGCGATCAGGGGGAAAAGCCCCTTTTCATCCACAAACTCCTCCACGGCGGACCGGAAATTGCGCTGGGCCTCAAGAAGGTTGCCTTCGTCCAGGAATTTCTGCCCCTTGATGACGAACTGGTCGATGCGCAGCTTGCGGGCGCGCATGGCCTCCAGGGTTTCCCTGCGGATCTCCTCCTCGACCTTTTTGTACAGGGCGGCCATGTACGCAGCCAGCTTCTGTTCCTGTCCCTTGACATAGGGGACGCCCTTGGGGACCAGGGCGGCCACGTGCGGCAGCTTGACCAGGCTGGCGAAGACATCGCGGAAAAGCCCCTCGATGGTGGTCCGCTCGGGACCGAAGGGCTTGACCTGGACAAAGGCCGCCAGGGCCTGGACGAGACAACGCAGGACCCGGGATTCGTCATTTTTGGCGTAGGCCGCCTTGGCCCGGCCCAAATCTTCCCGGATGGTCTTTCCCGTTGGTTTCATGCACGTTTCCTCTGGATTTCCTTGGCTCTCCCGACGCGTCCGGCGGACAGGACCGGACCCCGCCCCGGGACTTGCTGATCAATGGGCCTCGGCCCAGGTTTCCCCCACGCCGGTATCCACAGTGAGCGGCACGGCGAGATCCACCACCCCGGTCATCAGCACGGCCAGCCGCCCGGCGGCCCGGACGGCCGTCTCGGCCGGGACCTCCAGGACCAGTTCGTCATGCACCTGCAAAATGAGCCGGGCCCCGAGATCGGCCAGTTCACGATCCGCATCGGCCGCCAGCATGGCCATCTTGATGATGTCTGCGGCGCTGCCCTGGACCACGGTGTTGACGGCCTGGCGTTTGGCCTGGGCCTGAAGCTGGGGATTTTTGGATTCGATCTCCGGCAGAAGCCGGCGCCGGCCGGCCAAGGTGGTGACAAATCCCGCGGTCCGGGCCTCTTCCACGATGCTGTCGTAGAATCCGGCCAGGGTGGTGAGCTTGGCGAAGTAGGTGGCGATGAACTCCCTGGCCTTGTCCATGGGGATGCCCAATTCCCGGGAGAGCTTCTGGGGGCCCATGCCGTACAGCAGACCGAAGTTGATGGTCTTGGCCCCCCGGCGCTCGTCCGGGGTGACGTCGGCCACGTCCTTGTCGAAAAGCAGGGCCGCGGTCTGGGCGTGGATGTCCCGGTTTTCCTCGAAGGCCCGGACCAGGGCCGGGTCCTTGGACAGATGGGCCAGGACGCGCAACTCGATCTGGGAATAGTCGCAGGCGGCCAGGAGATACCCCGAAGCGGCCCGAAAGCAGGCCCGCATGCGCCGGCCCATCGCCCCCCGGATGGGGATGTTCTGCAGATTGGGGTTGGAGCTCGAAAGCCTGCCCGTGGCCGTGGCCGTCTGGTTGAAGGTGGTGCGCAGCCGGCCGTCCGGGGAGACCATTTTCGGAAGGGGTTCGAGATAGGTGGAGCGCAGTTTTTCAAGTTTGCGGTATTCGAGGATCCTGTCCACCAGGGGATGGGTCCCGGCCAGCCGCTCCAGGACCTCGGAGGATGTGGACACGGCCCCGCCCGGGGTTTTTCCCTGACGCTTAAGCCCCAGGTCGTCGAAAAGCACCTCGGCCAGTTGGCGGCTGGAGCGCAGGTTGAACTCGCGCCCGGCCAGGGCATGGATCTCGGCGGTCAAACGGGCGAGGCCCCGGCCGACATCGTCCAGAAATTCGGCGAAGGCCCGCTGGTCGATGCCGATGCCGGCGCGCTGCATGCGCAGGAGGACCAGGGAAAGCGGTTTTTCCAGGTTCTCGAGCAGTCCCGAGAGACCGGCGGCCGCAAGGCGCGGTTCGAGCACCCCGGCCAGGGCCGCGGCCAAGCGGCCGTCCTGCCCCGGGCGGTAGCCCGCTGCGTCGAATCCCGGGTCGATGAAAAGGCCGTCCTTGAGGCGTTCCCAGGCATAATTGCGCCCCTCGGGATTGAGCAGATAGGCCCCGAGCCCCACATCGAACCAGACCCCGATGGGCACGGATTCGAAGGCCTGGAAATCCGCCAGCAGATCCTTTACGGAAGGCACGGCCACACTTTCGGCCTGGGCCAGGATGCCGGCCAGGGCGGTGACGGTCCGGGCGGCGTCCGGGGAGCCGGGCGCCACCGGAACCCTGAATTCGGCATCGGGATAGCCCACGGCGAAGCCGTCCGGCAGGGGCACGAGGCCCAGCCTGAGTCCGGCCGGATCGGGCAGGGCGCGCGGCAGGGCGATCTGGAAGGGATCATCCCCCCCGGGCTCGGCGTCTTTTTGCTCCGCGGCGCCGAAAAGGGAAAGCTGGCGGGCGGCCATATCCCCGGCCCGGCCCGGCGCGCCCCCGTCCGTCGCCGTCGACGCCTGTCCCCGCCGCGACAGGGCCGCCTCCAGTTCGCGGGCCAGGGACCTGAATTCGTATTCCTCAAGGAAGCCGCCGGCCCGCATCCTGTCCACCGGTCGGACGGCCAGTTCGGAAAGGCTGCCGTCCGGCAGGAGATCCGTGCGCAGCCTGGTCAGTTCGCGATACAAAAAGGCGTCGTCCATGCGGTCGTCGAGCTTCTTGCGGACGCCCGGGGCGAGTTCGTCCAGATGTTCGCGCACCGCCTCCAGGGTGGGATGGCGGCGCAGGAGGTCCAGGGCGGTCTTTGGCCCGATGCCGGGAACGCCGGGGATGTTGTCGCTCGCATCCCCGGTCAGAGCCTGAAAATCGGGCCAGGACGCCGGGGGGATGCCGTATTCGGCCTCGAAATCGGCCCGGGTGAGGATCTTCTCGTTTTTCGCGCCCGGGTCCCACAGGGTCACGTTCGCATCCAGGCACTGGCGCAGATCCTTGTCCGAGGCCACGATGACCACGGGGACCCGGCTCTTGAAGCGAACGGCCAGGGAGGCGATGTAATCGTCGGCCTCGAACCCGTCGCCGACCAGAAGGGGCAGGCCCAGGAGATCGACGCCGCGCCTGAGGGGTTCGATCTGGGCGGCCAGGGGTTCGGGCATGGCCGCCCGGTTGGCCTTGTAGTTTTCATAAAGCCCATGGCGAAAGGTCGGCCCCTTGCCGTCGAGCAAAAAAAGGGCGTATGTGGGGTTTTCGTCGCGCAATAGCCGCAAGAGGATGCGTATGACGATGAACAGGGCATTGGTCGGGAAGCCGTCGGAGCGTGAGAGATCGCCGTAGGCGTAGTAGCCCCGGTACAGGAAGGAGCTGCCGTCCACCAGATAGAGGGGGTCTCCCGCAAGACCCAGGGTATCCCGAAGGGGCATGCCGCGCGTCTCCTTGACCCGGCCCGGTATCCAGGCCGGTGTGTGCCCAACGGTATTACGTCACGGCCGGAAGGCTGGCAACCGTGCGGCTGAACCCTCGGGCAACCGGATGCACGGCCCCCGGGGAAGCCGAAACATCCCGCTGGGCCAGGCCGTGTTTCAAACAGAACCGGAAATGCCCGCCGGGCGGGGGATTGCGGACGATCTGCGGACGGCCTTGATTTTTAATTTTCGAAACACTACGGTGACATCCTTTGAATATGCCCAACCCGGCGCCGATTGTCCGGCCGCCGACCATCCGCACGGAGAAAGACCCCACATGAACGCCATGCGACTCAAAGCGGCCGCGACCGCCTTTTTTCTGGCCCTCGCACTCCTGGCCGCGCCCCGGCAGGGAATCGGACAGGATGCGGGCGCCTCCACGGACCGCGTACGTGACCGATACGCTGCGAAGACCGATTCCGCCGCTCCCGCGGGGGTTCCGCCGCAGGCCCTGGAAAAGAAGATCCAAAGCGAATCCGTTCCGTCCTTTGTCAAACAGGGCGAGGAATACGCGGCGGAGTTGTCCAAGGCCTTCCCGGTGCCGCCGGCCCCCGAGGGCCCCCTGGACATGGAAAAAAGCGTGACCCGGGGACTGGCCGCCAACCCCCAGATGCAGGCCGCCAGGGCCCAGATTCTCGGCGCGAGGGAAGGAAAGCGCGCGGCCCTGGCCAACTTCGGACCGGTGGGCACGGTATCCTACAGCTACCAGCGCACGGACGGCAGCATCTGGTATCCCTCGGCCCAGACCAATCTGGGGGCCGCGTTCGCCAACCAGGTCGCGGGAACCAACGCCAACACCTCGGTGGACATGAACCAGCGTCTGCCCTACTGGCAAAACCTCTACACCCTGCAACTGACCGTCACCCAGCCGCTTTTCACCGGCTTCAAGCTGTTGAGCACCTACCAGAAGGCGGCCCTGGCCAAGGATCAGGCCGAATCCCAGCTCACCAACACGGAACTGACCCTGATCAAGAGCGTGCAGCGGGCCTTTCTGGCCCTTTTGAAGGCCCGCGCCGACGTCAAGAGCAACCAGGACTCCGTGGCCCGTCTGGAGTCGCAGTACAAGGTCACCCAGGCCTTCTACGACGTGGGCCTCAAGCCCCGTCTGGACGTGTTGCAGGCCGAGGCCGAACTGGCCACGGCCGAGCAGAGCCTGCTCAGCGCCCAGAACTCGGTGCTGACCCAGACCGCGCAGCTCAATTCCCTGCTCAACCTGCCGCTGGAGCAGGACACCCCCTATGTGGGCGAGCTTTCCTACACCCCCTTCACCATGACCATCGATCAGTGCCTGGACACGGCCTACAAGACCCGCCCGGACCTGTACATCGGGGTCAAGAGCGTGCAGATCGCCGAAAAGGACGCCAAGGTCGCGGCCAGCCCCCTGTATCCCCAGATCCAGGCCCAGGCCGCCTACACCCGCAAGGGCGACACCCCGAACCTGGACAACAACCGCAAAACCACCTCGGTGGTCCCGGACGCCACCACGGTCGGCGTCAGCGCCAACTGGCAGGTGTGGGACTGGGGATCGACCTATTTCGGATACAGCCAGGCCCGGGAAACCGTCAAAAAACTCCAGGCCGACCTGGCGAAACTGCGCCTGGACGTGGGCTACGAGGTCAAAACCTACCATCTGAACATCCAGGACGCGGCCAAACGCATCTCCGTGGCCCGCACCGGCCTCGAGGCCGCCCAGGAAGGCTACCGTATGGCCGTGGCCCGCTACCAGGCCCAGGTGGGCACCAACACCGAGGTGCTGGATGCCCAGTCCCGGGTCAGCACCGCCGAGTTCAACCTGACTCAGGCCCTGTCCGACTACCAGAGCGCCCTGGCCGACATCTATGTGGCCATGGGCATCAAGAACACGGCCCTGGCCACCAACTAATCAATCCCGCCTTCGACCGCTTACGCCCGGGCCTCTCGGCCCGGGCTTTTTCTTGCCCTCCGCGACGTTGCGACGCCGGATACGACGTGACCGCCTCCTTACTTGACCCTGTTTTTTCCCGATTTATATGTATTGCTTGAACGATAAACCAAGGAGGCGCTTATGGACTTTGCCAAGCTGAATCCCTGGAATTGGTTCACGAAGGAAGACGCTCAGGACAAGAGCGCGCCGGTCCGCCAGGACCAGCCCCCGGCCAGACCGGTCTTCCCGGGCGGATCTTTTTTCGAGATGCCTACCGACATGGCCAAATTCATGGAAAACGCCTTCCGGGCCTTCGGGTCCGCCCCGGCCTGGCCCTGGCCCTTCGCCGGCCAGAAGGAGGGCGAGGCCGTCCGACCCAAGGTGGACATCGTCGGTTCCGAAAAGGAATACGCCATCACCGCCGAACTGCCGGGCATCGATGAAAAGGACATCCAGGTCGAACTCAAGGGCGACGCCCTGATCATCAAGGCCGAGAAGCGTCAGGAGGAGAAATCCGAGGACAAGGGCTACTACCGCATGGAACGCCGGTACGGCTCGTTCCAGCGGGTCCTGGCCGTGCCCGGGGACGCCGACGTGGAGGGCATCAAGGCCGGCTACAAAAACGGCGTTCTGACCATCACCCTGCCGCGAAAGGCCTCGGTGGAGCCGACCGCGAAGCGGGTCGCCATCGAATAGGCCGCCGCGCCCCGCCGGCCCCGGAGGTTGTATCCGTCCGCCCCGCCCGGAAACGACCGATCCGAAGCCGTCGCAGGTCGCGGCGTCGTCTCGCCGTGAGCGAGTGCGTATCGTGCCTTTCCCGGCGCAAGGCCCCGGGGTTGAAAAAACAGGGACCTCGTCATCAGTCCAGGGGCCGGGGGGCCTTCCCCGGCCCCCCTCTTTTTTCCTGCGGCCTATTTCTTGCGCCGGGAGCTTGTCAGGGCCAGGCGGGTGGCGGCCGCGAAAAAACCGGCGATGATGCCCAAGGTGAACCCCCGGCGCAGGTCCATGAACACGAGCCCGCCCAGGACCCCCACGGACCCGCCCACCAGGATGCCCCGCGCCAGGGCCTCCATGATGACGCCTTGTTCCTTGTCCATGCCATCCTCCCTTGACGCGCGGGTCAGGCTCCGGCCGGCCCCAGCCGCTCCCGGCCGTCCATGTAGGGGACCAGGGCCGCCGGCAGCGTCACGGAACCGTCGGCGTTCTGCCCGTTCTCCAGGATGGCGGCCATGGTCCGGCCCACGGCCAGCCCGGAGCCGTTTAAGGTATGCGCCAGGACGGTTTTTTTGGCCCCTTTGGCCTTGATCCGAATCTCCGCCCGCCGGGCCTGGAAATCCTCGAAATTGGAGCAGGAGGATATCTCCCGGTAGGTGTCCTGCCCCGGCAGCCAGACCTCCAGGTCGTAGGTCTTGGCCGACCCGAACCCCAGGTCCCCGGCGCACAGGCTGACTACCCGGTAGGGCAGTTCCAGGCGGCGGAGCACCTCTTCGGCGTGCCCCGTGAGTTTCTCCAACTCCTGGTAGGAATCCTCGGGACGGCACACGCGCACCAGTTCCACCTTGTCGAACTGGTGCAGGCGGATGAGCCCCCGGGTGTCCCGGCCGTAGGAGCCGGCCTCGGACCGAAAGCACGGGGTAAACGCGGCATACGCCAGGGGCAGGGCCTCCTCGGCCAGGGTCTCGGTCCGGTGCAGGTTGGTCAGGGGCACCTCGGCCGTGGGGATCAGGTAGCGGTCCTGACCCTCGATCTTGAACAGGTCTTCGGCGAACTTTGGGAGCTGGCCGGTGCCGAACAGGCTTTCGCCCGTGACCAGGTACGGCGGGGCGATCTCCAGATAGCCGTGCCCACGGGTGTGCAGGTCGATCATAAACGCCACCAGGGCGCGTTCGAGCCTGGCCAGGTCGCCGCGCAGCACGCAAAAGCGGGCTCCGGACATCCTGGCCGCACGTTCCAAATCCAGGCCGCCCAGGCCCAGGCCCACGTCCAGGTGGTCCCGGATCGGAAAATCGAAGGTCCGGGGCTGTCCCCAGACCCGTTCCACCCGGTTGTCGCGCTCGTCGCGACCGTCCGGGGTGGAGGGGTGCGGGATGTTGGGCACGGCCGAAAGGATGTCCCGCACCTCGGCGTCCACGGCGGCAAGCTCCGCGTCAAGGGACTTGATCTCCTCCGAGGTCCGGCCCAGCCCGGCCAGGATGTCCGTGACGTCGCGGCCCTCGCGCTTGGCTGCGGCCACCTCGGCCGAGGCCTTGTTGCGCTCGGCCTTGAGCGCCTCAACGCGGGACAGCAGCCCGCGACGGGCGGCGTCCTTTTCCAAAAAGGCGTCCAGGCCCGGGACCGCGCCCCTCCGGGACAGGGCCTGGCGCACGGCCTCGAAGTTCTGGCGCACGTGTTTGAGATCAAGCATGAAACGGCTCCTTGCGTGGTGTCCGGTGCTGGCGCGGTCTTACGCGGGCCGGGAGCGGGGCGTCAAGACGGGGGAGGGGCGCCGCGCGGTGACAGCCGGGCCGCTTTGCGGTAGGCCAAAAACCGACCAAAGGAGCCACCATGAATGACGCCGCCTCGATCCTGTCCGCCGCGGGGGCCGTGGTCCCCCGCCTGGCCAAGGCCCTTTCGGACCGGACCCTGACCCTGGCCACGGCCGAATCCTGCACCGGCGGCCTGATCGGCCATCTTTTGACCAATCTGCCCGGTTCCTCGCGATGGTTTCTGGGCGGGGTGGTGGCCTACGCCGATGCGGCCAAGACCGGGCTGCTGGGCGTGTCCCCGAAGGTCCTGTCGACCCGGGGGGCCGTGAGCGAGGAAACCGTCCTGGCCATGGCCCGGGGGGCGAAAAAGGCCTTCGGGGCCTCCTGCGCCGTGGCCGTCTCGGGGATCGCCGGTCCGGACGGGGGTACGCCCGAGAAACCCGTGGGCACGGTCTGGATGGCCTTCGCCACGCCGGAGGAAACCACGGCCCAGGCGTTCCGCTTCAACGGCGGGCGGGAGGAGATCAAGGCCAAGACCGCGGCCGCGGCCCTGGGCAACCTCCTGGCCAGACTGGCCCTCGCCGACGACTGAGTGCCCCTCGCCGACGCCGAATCTCCATATTCCCGGCGCATGGCGGTAACGCGCCCGGGACAGCATCGGATACTTTTTAACATTCCCGAGGAGACGGGCCGCGCGCCGGCCAGGCATCCCCGAATGCCTTGCGATACGCCCGGAGCGCGCCAAGGAGTGGCACCATGTCCGACCAACCGAACCAGCGGAAAGCCTCTCTCTTCCACCCTGCGGCGGCTTCGGCCAAGGACCCCGCGACCGTCGAAACGCTCGTGGATGTTGCGCCCCCCGGCCGGATTCCTTCCGGAAGACATGCCGCCGCGACGTTCCTGCAGGCGTCCGGATCCGCCCGTCCGGATCCGGACGCCTGCGAGCGGGCGCGCGCCTTCCTGGAAGACCTCGTCGACAGCGCCGACGTGCTCCTCTCCCGACGGCCGGATCTGGCCGTGGAAATGGAGAGCGACCTGACCGACCTGTCCATGCAAAACGCCTATCTGGTGGGGCACGCACTGAAAATCCTGCTGGGGCTCGGGGCCGGTTCGTCCGGGAAAAGACGTTCCGACGCCGCATTGCGCATCCGTCTGAAAAGCCGTCTGTCCGGGCGGGTGGAGTTGTCCGTCACCGACGACGGCACCTTCTTTCCCGCGGACATGGGGGTCGCGAACGCCGCGGATCGTGACATGCGGGAACTGGTGGCCTTTGTGACCGGCCGGGGCGGATCGGTGCTCGTGACCAGGCTTGCGGCCACCGAGGTGGCCGTGGTGGTC